>MKWU01000515.1_pt1 | contig 73497 bp, 68 predicted proteins | sample 809101 | NCBI WGS metagenome assembly MKWU01 (sample SAMN05860141, study PRJNA318959) | sponge metagenome | host: Aplysina aerophoba | place: Slovenia: Piran, Adriatic Sea, Gulf of Piran | collected 2013-05-07 | reverse complement strand
AGCCCAGAGGGTGCCAGGCATCGATCATCGCTTCCCAGCAACGCCGCGAGGCCGTGTCCTCGACCGGAACCAGACGAACCGTCCCAAGCTCCTCAAGAGCGCACCGGATCTCCTGGTCCGGGACCGGCGGAGCCTGCCCGGGCCTGCCCGGGGCAATCCTGCGCCCCGGCTCCGGCAGCGTGATGCCCAGCCGACTGGCAAGCCGTGGCAACAATTTGCGTGCCGAAGCTCCCGCATGGGCGCCGGAACTGTCACGCCAGTCCGAACGCTCGCACAGACCTCGTGCCAGACTGCTGCGCGTCGAACCGGGCTGCGTCACAGCGCCACGCAGCCACTCCAGCGTTCCAGCATCAAACTGACGGAGACCAACCTGCATGCCGAACATATACGGCGGACAAAACTACGAGTCAACAGTGGACCGATGAAAGGTCCCGATCGTCTGCTGCTGGATGTCATGGCGGGTTCTCCCTTTGGAATTCGCGGAACGCGCAGACACAGGTTGGCGAACCGTGATACCGCACGGGCTTCGACAGTGGCCGCTTGAGTCAGCCGGCATTGCGATTGCGCGGGACCCGCCGAGAGCTTCCTTGAGCAACGTCTGATTGAGGCGAGGATCGAGACAGCCACTACGGAACCCGCTGAGCCATCGTCGCCGCATAGTGCCCGGACGGTACGAAACCAGTTCCCGGGGCTTTCGAAAGGATTGGCGGGAATCGCACGCCAGTCTTCCCTGCGCGTGCCGGACCTGCTGTCTGGCGATGTGGCGTCTGCGAGACGCCCATCAGTCTCTTTTTTTGCCTTTGGAACACTGTCAAGTCGTGGCTTTGGACCGTACCCAGGGACCTGTCTTCCCGGCAAACGGCTCAAGGTGCCGACTCCGTGCTCGCCGGTGCGCAGGCTGCTACGGTGCAGGCACGCCGGGCAACTGACCGGGACCCGCCCGCGGATTGTGGCGTGACTGGGTCCTGCTTCGGCGATGGTGCGCCGAGCAGCCGTCATTGCTGGACGTCGTTGAACGGGTTTGCACCATGCACGTCGGAGATCCCGGCGCGCAACGCCATCATTTCTGGCTGGCCTGCAGCAGGATGCGCCGCGATGGGGCAGCCTGACTGGGAACGTGTCATTTCCGCTGCGGCGCGCCTGCAGCGGCATTTCCCCGAGGCTGTCCTGGTGGGTGGAACGGCGGCCGGCATTCATGCGGGGCATCGTTTTTCCCAAGATGCCGACCATGTCGTTACCGATCTTCGGGAACGGTTCGACGAAGTCCTAGCGAATCTGGAATCCGTGGCCGGCTGGAAGACCGCCCGGGTCCGCCCCCCCTGTACTAATCCTGGGATCGCTGGACGGAATCGAGACCGGGATCAGGCAGTTGATACGCAGCAAGCCGCTGGAAACGGTCGAGATGATCTGCCACGGCGAAAGGGTCGTGGTACCGACTCTCGAGGAAACGCTGCGCATCAAGGCCATGCGGATCCTGAAACGGAACGCCTTGCGTGACTATGTCGATCTTGCAGCAATCGGGGCAAGCCTCGGACATGACGGCATTGCAAGGGCGATGGCGTCATTTGACGAGCTGTATCCGCAGGACAACGACCAGTCTGCAACGCAGCAGTTGCTGGCGCAGCTATCCAATCCCCTGCCGTGGGATCTGGGAGAGGAAGGAACAACGATATTCCGTGGCCTGGCGGAAGACCTGCAGGAATGGAGAGCGGTGTGCGACCGATGCCGGTCCATTGCCGTGACGCTCTTCGACAGGCCCGGCGCCGCAAACGCGGAGGATTTCGAGGACAGTTTCGATTTTCCATAACCGGCCGCCAGGTGGCGTAGGACCATCACGTTTCCACCAGGCATTCCTCCATCTCCTCGAGATCGACGGGATGGAGGGTGCGCCCGACGCGCTTGAGATCGCGAAAGGCGGCCGGCGCCGTTGCGAGGCGCAACGGCCGGTCCCTGCGGATCGTGCGCACCCGCACACTGGCACACCGGAACACTTGCACATCGGTACACGTGCACACCTGCACACGCGCCGGCTTGTCGCTCAGCCGCCCGAGCGGACCCGGGCGATGAGCTCCCTCAGGCGCTCGCCGCCGGCGGCGCCCGGAACCAGGGTCTCGCCGATCACGAAGGCCGGCGTACCGCCAATGCCGAGGGTCCGGGCCAGCGTTGCCGTTTCGTCGAGATAGGCCTCGATCGCGGGATCCTCCATGTCGCTCCGCAACCGCCCGAGGTCCAGACCGGCGCCGCCGGCAAGTTCGATGACCCGGTCTTCCGTCAGCTGGCCGCGCGAGCCCATGACGGCGAGATGGTATTCCAGGTACAGGCCCTGCCTGGCGGCGGCCATGGCGGCGCGCGCCGCGAAGCGCGAGACCGGACCGAGGATGGGAAACTCCTTCCACACGACGCGCAGCCCATCGTCGGCCGCCAGCAGGTCCTTCACCGGCTGGAGCGAGCGCTTGCAGTAGCCGCACTGGTAGTCGAGGAACTCGACCATGGTGACGTCGCCCTCGAGGTTGCCCGAGACCGGCGACATCGGGTGGAACCGGATCGCCGCGTCGTGCTCTCGGATCGCGGTGGCGATGCGGGCCTGTTCGTAGGCTTCCCGCCTGGCGCGCAGCGCCCCGAGGGCTTCTTCGATGATCTCGGGGCGCTCGAGCAGGTACTCCCTGACGATCTCGCGCACGGCATCACGGTCGCCCGCCGCGGCGGGCGTCTGCGCCCTGCCGGCGGCCGGAATGGCCATTGCGGCCAGAAGCGCGGCGGCGGCGATGGCCACGCGCCACACGGCTCCCCGTCCGCCGCCCGAGGGTCCTGCCGGGTTCTCTGGCCTGTTCATCGCTGCAGTCCTTTCACGGTGCGGGTCGAATTGATGCGGGTTGTGTACAGAGAGTTCTGCAAAAGAAATGAAGGTTGAGCAGGTCATGGCATGCTGATGATTTGAACAATCACTTCCTTTGAGGAAAGGACACGCCATGACCCGTCACCATGTCAAGCACGCTGTTGCTGGAATCAATTAGCTCCTGGCCAAGGACGAGGACTTCATCCGGGAGGGCCTTCGGGCCTATCTACACGATGTTCTGGAGAGCGAGATGACGGCGGCTCTCGGAGCGTCGAAGGGAGAGCGCACGAAGCGTCGTGTGGGCTATCGCTCCGAGGGTGCGGTCCTGCGAACGGTGATGCTGGCGCCTCGCAACTCGCCTTCTGTCGCGGGGTTCCGCGCCGCCTGATGCTGCGCGAGAGGCCGGAGACGCTCGAAGTGCCGGGAGACTTCCCACGGGAGGATGAACACCGAGGCCACCCCCAGGCAGCCTTTCGACGGCATTCCAGGAGCAGCGATGGTCGTCCTGAAGGAACGTCCTTGCAGTAGCACGCTCAACCGGCAAACTCCGGTACCGCTCCTGTATTCCGAAGGGCCGGCACATCGAGGTGCTGGCGGCGAAGCGGCGTCGACGGGGTTTCCCTGACGATACGGTCGAGATTCGCATGGCCTACTCACGACGCTGGCTCTGGTGTAGCGTCGGGGTTGGGGAGGATGCGGCCATGTCCGGACTTGGAGTGCTGGTGGTCGGCCAGAGCCCGCGCCCGGAGGTCGCCGCCCTGGTCGCGGACCTCGCGGGTCCCGGTGTCGAACTGGACCTGCGCGGCGCACTCGACGGCTTCTCGCGTGCCGAACTCGAGACGATGCAACCGGAATGCGACGCCGAGGCGCTGTTCACCCGGCTGCCGGACGGATCGGGTGTGACACTCGGCAAGCGCCACGTGATTGCCCACGGCACCCGGCAGCTCGACGCGCTCACCCGGGCCGGCCACCAGGTGGTCATGGTGATGTGCACCGGTGCGTTCCCGGACTGGATGGCCCGGTACAGGGCCGTTTTCCCGTCGCGCACGCTCGAGGCTTCGGTGGCGGCCTGCCAGCCGACGGGCCGGCTCGGCGTGCTGGTGCCGATCGCCGAACAGTGCGCGGGCGCGCACGAGCGCTGGGGCGGACGCGGTTACGATGTCAGCGCCGCGGCGCTCTCGCCGAACGCGGGGCCGGCGGAAATCCGCAGCGTCGCATCGCACCTCGGAAAGACCGGGATCGACCTGCTGGTGCTCGACTGCATCAGCTACACCCGCGAGACCAAGCGGCTGGCGCGCGAGGTGGCCGGCGTGCCCGCGATCCTCGCGGTCTCGAGCGCGGTCAGGATGGCGCTGGAGCTGATTGACTGACCGATCGGCGCAGCGCATCGCTCGCCTCGCGGTCGATGGTGCCGCAGCCGAGCACCACGCAGCCGTAGTCGCGGCGCGCACCCTCGGGCGTGACGTAGCCCGCATCGAGGTCCTGCTGGACCGCGTCGTAGTCGCGCGACATCGGGTTCCCGAACCCGGAGCCGCCGGCCAGTCTGATCGAGGCCCGCTGGTCAATGGCGTCGAGGTAGCCGAGACCGCCGACCCCCATGTCGTGGACCGCGCCGTTGCCGCCCGAGATCCAGGCCCGGGCGAGCATCCCCGGACCGCCGCCGAACAGCCCGTCGATCGCCGTGGTGACACCGTTGGGGTAGAGACCGACCTGGCACCGCAGGCCATCGTCGTCGCGCTTGCGGGTGACCAGTTGCTGGGACAGTCCGCCGCGGTGGGTCCCCGGACCTCCGCTGTCGGGCACCAGCGCCTTTTCGACCACGAGCACCGGCATGCGGGTTTCGAACAGCTCGATCGAGGTGTTGGCGGCACTTGTCGGGTACAGCAGGGCCGACTTGCCGTCACCGTGCGACGACGCACCCTGGCCGCCGCCCTGGAACAGGTGGTCGCTGAAGGTGCGCCCGTCGGTTGCGACCCCGTAGAACAGCGCGCTCGACGGCAGCCCGGTGAATGACTGGACCTGGCCGGGAGCCGCTTCGGCGAGGGCACCGAAGATGTTCGGCGCCACGTACCATCCGGTGCGAACACGTGTATTCACCGCCTTGGGTTTCCCGCAGTTCATGATGCTGCCCGGTGGTGCGCTCACCGACATCGGCTGGTAGCAGCCGGCATTGCCCGGAATATCGGGAGTAAGGATGCATTTGAGCGGGTAGGTCGAGTGCGCCATGGTGTAGCTGAGCGTGCAGTTGCTGCCGCCGCGTTCGGTCTGGGGCGGCGCTCCCTCGAAGTTCACCGAGATTTCCTCGCCCTGGACGTCGACCTGGATCGGGTAGGTCATCACCTCCTCGATGCCGTCGGCTTGTACCACGTGGCGGTAGTGGCCGTCGGGCACCGCGGCAATGGCCCGACGCATCGCGGTCTCGGCGCGGCGCTGGATCACCGCGGCCAGTGCCTCGAGATCGTGCATCCCGTACTCGTCCATGAACTCGAGCAGACGCGCCGCACCGGTCATGCCGGCGGCAACAAGTGCATGAACATCGCCGAGCACCTGGTCGGGTCTGCGCACGTTCTCGCCCAGGATCTGGAACAGGTCCTCGTTGGGCTTGCCGGCCCGAAACAGTTTCATCGGCGGGATCTGGATGCCTTCATCATAGATTTCGCGTGCGTTGAGATCGTCCTTGGTGCCTCCGATATCGCTCACGTGGCCGACGATACCGACGAAGGCCACGATCCGCCCCTGGCGAAACACCGGCACCGCGACCGCGATGTCGAACAGGTGGCCCGCACACAGCCACGGATCGTTGGTCACCAGCACGTCGCCCTCTTCCAGGGCCTGGGTCGGGAACCGCTCGATCATGGCGTTGATCGCGATCGGCAGCGTCAGGTTGAAGACCGGCATGGCGCGGGGCGAGTGGACGATCTGCCGACCCTTGGCGTCGAGCAGCTCGCAGGCGAAGTCCTGAGCCTCGCCGATGATCAGCGAAAAGGCAGTGCGGATCACCGTGTGCCAGCACTCTTCGGCAATGTTGATCAGCCTGGACCACATGATCTCGAGGCCGATCGGGTCGCCGTCGAGCCGGGCGATCGCGTCTTCCATCGCCATGTCCGAGGCCACCACCAGCGCGCCGCCGGTCTCGCCGGGCAGGGCCAGGCGCAGGTTGCCCGCATCGTCGACCACCGCGGTGGCACCGGTCGGGACCACGGTGGTCGCCTCGCGTTCCTCGATGATTGCCGGACCGGACACCACCAGGCCGGACGGCAGGGCATAACGGTCATAGACCGCCGCGGTGGTCATGGCGGCGATGTCCGGGTCGTAGACCGGTCGATGGCCCTTCATCATCGAGACCTCGCCGACGGTGTCCTCGCGCGCCGTCTCGAGTGCGGGGCTCAGGGCGGTACAGCGCACCCGCAGGTTGATGACCTCGATGCGGGCACCGTCGTAGAGATGGGTGTAGAGCTGTTCGTAGGCGGACCGGAACCGGTCGGCGAGTTGCGACAGTGTCGCGGGATCGAGCGGGCCCTCCGGGACCGGAACGCTGATTTCGTGCATCTGGCCCTGCAGGCGCATGTCGGCGAGGCGTTCGAGCGCGAGCGGCCCCTCGCCTCCCGCGTCGTCGACCCGGCGGCGGCAGGCATCCGCCATGACATCGTAGACCTGTTCCATCTGTTCGCGGTCCGCCTGCTCGAGCAGCATCGGCAGCGAGCGTGACATCTCGAACTCCACAGGCGAAGCCAGCATGCCGAGTGCCGAAGCGGCACCCGATGCCGGCGGGACCACGATCTCGCCGATCCCGAGCTTGCGCGCCACCCGGGCGGCGTGCACCGGGCCGGCCCCACCCATCGCCACCATCGCGTAGCGCCGCGGATCCCGACCCTGCTCCACGATGTGGACCCGCGCGGCACCGGCCATGTTCTCGGCGACAAGGTCGTAGACGCCCCATGCCGCCTCGAGCGACGAGACCCCGAGAGTTTCAGCGAGCCGCGCCATTGCCCGTTCGGCAGCGGCCACGTCGAGTGCCATGCGTCCGCCGAGGAAGAAGCCGGCGTCGAGGTAGCCGAGCACCAGGTTGGCGTCGGTCACCGTCGGAAGCTCGCCGCCCTGGCCGTAGCAGGCCGGACCCGGGTTGGCGCCGGCGCTCTCGGGTCCGACCTTGAGCAGGCCGAGTTCGTCGAGACGGGCGATCGAACCGCCGCCGGCCCCGATCTCGATCATGTCGATGATCGGGGCATGGATAGGCAGTCCGCTGCCGCGCTTGAAACGGTGGACCCGGCCGGCCTCGAGCATGGCGGTGACGTCCGGCCGACCCTCCTGGATCAGGCAGGCCTTGGCCGTTGTTCCGCCCATGTCGAAGCTCAGGATGTCCGGCGCCTCGATGCCGGCGCCGACGAAGGCGGTGGCGCGTGCCCCGCCGGCGGGGCCGGACTCGACGAAACGGACCGGGAAGTCCACGGCGGTTTCCGGCGTGGTCAGGCCGCCCGATGACTGGATCAGGTGGAACTGTCCGGCAAACCCGCTCGCCTCGAGACCGGAGACCAGGCGATCGACATAGGCTCCCATCAGCGGCTGGACGTAGGCGTTCGCGGCCGTGGTCGAGGAGCGCTCGTATTCCCTGAGTTCCGGGTGTACGTCGGATGACAGCGACACCGGCATTCCCGGCGCGATCTCGGCTATCAGCCGGCGCAGCTCGCGTTCGTGGTCCGGTGTCTTGTAGGCGTGCAGCAGGCAGACGGCGAACGCCTCGACGCCGTCACCGAGCAGTGCGCGGATCTCCCCGCGGGCCTGGTCGGGATCGAGCGGGGTCACGATCCGCCCGGAGCTGTCGATCCGTTCGTCGATTTCCCGGCGCAGCCTCCGCGGTGCCAGCGGTTCGGGAAACTGCAGGAACAGGTCGTGGATGTCGTAGCGCTGTTCCGTCCCCATCTCCAGGATGTCGCGGAAACCCCGGGTGGTGAGGAACCCGAGCCGGCACCCGCGCCGCTCGATGATGGCATTGGTGACCAGGGTGGTGCCGTGCACGATCTGATCGATCCGCCCGAACGGGACATCGAGACGTTCAAGCATCTCCGTCATGCCCTGCATGGCGCCCACCGACGGGTCATCCGGCGTGGTCAGGCACTTGTGCAGGTGCAGCCGCCTGCGTGCGGGTTCGACCAGGACAAAGTCGGTGAAGGTTCCGCCGATGTCGAAGCCGAGCCTGTAGCCGTTGTCCTGCACTGTCATTGCACCACTCCTGTTGTCGGAGCGGGGAGCGTAGCGACTTGTCGGAATTTGTCGATACGCGAAGTGGCGCAGCAGCGTGCCTGGACAGACCGGGTACGACCGCGCTCGGTTACAGGTGACCGACCGCTGTTGTGAAGACGAGCCGGCCCAACAGAACGGGACGGGTGAGGACCTGCTCCGAAGTTCCCGTGATCACCGCACCACCGCACTGGTATGGTTGGGCGCGTGCTATGGAACGCGGCGCCGCTGTCGCGAAAAGGCGGCAGGCGGGTCGATCGCGCCTGGTCGAACCTGATTGCCTGCTAAGCATCGTCTGAACGGCCGGTATCCCAGCCATAGGCGCTGTCTATGAAAAGTTGCTTGGGCTGGTCATGGGGTGTCGCTGTCCAGCAGTGGGGTTGGCAAACCGAACCTTCCTATCGAGGAGCCGATCGAACCTGTCGCAATCACTGTCGCCCGCAGCGCCCGGTTCAGGCCTCTCAAGGCAATCGTCGCTTCCTGTTCATCGGTTCGTCGGGCGCCAGCGTGCCGATCGGTCATAGTGTCCATCCATTTCGAGGTCACCATGTCCACCACGGCTACCGGTCCGTCCCCCATTACAAGCGGAACGAAGAAGACGCCAAGGATCTTGTACATGAGCCACTTTCGCCATCGCCCCAACAATCAAGGGCACAGCGTGGAACTCGAGGTCGAAGACCACGTCAACGCCATAATAACGCTATAAAGAGGGCAGGAGCCTATCACGACGAAAACTTACGCGAGGGCCCCGTCTTCGGTCGACGACTGCTTTTCCTCAGGCAGCCAACCAATCGCACCGCTGCTTCTACAGCTCTTTTATTGAGTACGTCATGAAGACTTGGATGATGGAGGTGCGGGTGGAGCCGGTGGCGGTGGCGGCTTGACCACGTTGGTGGGCTTCTGAGACACCGCCCGTTGCGCCGAGGCCGTGGCGACCCGTGTAGGCGGAGGAGTCGGTGCTTTTGCCATGGTCATTCTCCCTCATCACTGGTGTGATGCCGCAGAAACTCTACCATATGGACATCCTCTGCAGGGATCAATATGTCAGAAACGCTCGACTCGACGGATTCTCTTTCCTGGTCAAGCCATGTGGGCTCCGCCAACCGGAAGTGTCCCTGATCAGAACGACTCGGCCACTCCTCGGGCCAACCGTATACACGCCGCCGATCATTGAGATGCAGGACAACATAGCGCGGATCCTTGCGTGCAAATGCAGAATACCATTCGGATGGATGCGACGTTTCCTTGGTAACGCCCAGCCTTCGCAAGATCCTGTGCAGGATGTCATTATTAGAAATGTACGTTGCTAAAATGGCGAGAAAAACTGCAATGACAACGGAAACGATAGTTTTCCAACTCTCCAATCCTTGAATTACCGATTGAGCAACCAGCAACTGGATCAACTGCAGCACTTGTTCAGAAATAACTTGGGCAAGAACGGTGAAGACCAAGGCTTGGACGACACGTTCGAATGTAGTCGGTTTGGGATGAGATGTCAGCGCATAGAATGTCGCTGCCGCAATTAGTCCTGGAAGGAGGTACGTGAGTACACCCACAGTTCCAGAGATCATAATGTCAGCTTCGCCAGTCATGACTTGTCGTACTTGTCAACTGTTAGGTGGCCCTGCTGACTAGCAAGGTCTGTGCCACACGCATTCAGGAAATCACGTTCAAATAATTCCAATAATTCAGAAAGTCGATTCACGTCTTCCAAAGGGTAGCGGGGAAAAGTAATTGTACCTACATCGATCTGACCCAGAACCGGGTTTTCGTCTTTAGTCGTATCAACAACTTGACAAGGCCGCTGCTTGACCACGAATTCCACTTCGATTGCATATTCGGCAAGTGGTGCACCTACTGCGGCACGAACCTGATCCGCCCACAAGGCCAGTGTTGCAAAATCGACGATGGGTATCTCTCGGCGCAATCGTTCTGAGCGAGACCTACCATTAACGTCGACCAACCTATCAGCAGAGATCAAGCCCAATTCGATTAGCCCATGGAAGTGAAGTTCCTTGTACATGGTGGCGGCGTGGACATCAGGCGCGTGCGGTGCCAGATGAGTGTGGTCAGTACGCGCGGCGCGCAACATCGGTCTCCAGAGGGAAAAGTGCGGTTTGTAGATCTCGTTGATGCCCTGTACTGGTGCGGTGTGGTTATCAAGGTGTCGCGTAATTAGAAATGTTGGAAGCTTGAAACGTCCGTCCAAGTCGTGACCTTGTAGCAGTCTATCAATCCTGATTTCGTCAGTAATCGGAATTGCAGTCAACCGGATGCCGTAAACACCGTATGGAGCGTAAAATCGATCAACCTGCAACTTGAAGTGACTCGAACGTTTTGCAAGATCTTCATCCACGCGTTGGAGACCTCTGGACAGGTTGATTGTCATGTCCTGGATTTCACGCATGGTCATGGGTTCGCACCGATCTGACCTTCTAATTGTGCACTTGTGTGTCATTTTGTTGCAGTGTGGCGCGCAATGTGATTTCGGAACTCGGATGATGACAACGCCCGCATCGCCCCGAGTTTCGACTCCAAAAATCTCAACGTGTGGGAGTTGAGGATCAACACGGTCTCGAAATACGAGCTCCAGCCTGTTCGCAACATCATTACATTGCCGGATAGCAGAAATAGCGCACGCATAACCCTTTGTTTCTTTAATCCCAACGACAAGAACACCGCCATGGGTATTCGCAAAGGCAATAGACTCGTCGAGCAGTGTTTCCTTGGCATACTTGCTGATGCGGTTCTTGCTACTGGTTTGAGAATCGATTTTACCATTCCTTGTGGGGAGGTCTACTTTAAACTCAAGCGACTCGTTCTCTCGGGCCCGCGATGTGATTACCTCGTGGATATCTGCCGGAGTGATCAGCTCACGAGGTTTGCTGCGAATTTGGAGCAAGGTGTATTCCTCCACTGGGGACGATAGAACATCGTGATGAATATGATCTCGACGGACACGTGGATGGTGCGGCGGAGTGTTGCGCCAAGATCATGCGGGTCCTGAAACCTGTTATTGCGATTGTTGTTGATGCTACCGCATTTGTATAGCGCTCCCTTGCTGGGAAAGCGCCACCATTCGCCCGGACGGCCCAATCCGCCAGAAGGCACGGGGGAAAATTCCTCGAGCCGGCGGCCCGGAACTCCGGTCGGGCTACGCCCTCCCTCCGTTCCGGGCCGCCGCCTTCCCCCGTCTCATCCTGATTGACGCGCAAGTCTCAGGTTGATTGTCGCGCCGCACGCATTTGTCCATTTCAATCCGAAAAAGGCATGGAACAACTCTATTGGGATACAGTCATTGACGAAAGAGCGGCAGGTTTCGGTCAGGAGTAGCGACATGCGAACCTAATCGGTGTCGACCGCTGTGGCCTTATCGGAGGCCGGAAAGCGCTATGTGCGGGTGTCGGGCCAGAGGAGTCCTGGTTGTGGTTGATCCGATTTCAACTCGACTTCCAGGTAGCATCCATCGCAAGAGTCGTTCTCGAGATTGAGACGGCAAGCGCGTGACCAGTGGATACGAATGGTATGGTATGCGCATTTGCCTCCCTGTGTCCTGACGGAATCGATTGAAGGAAGGAGTGGCTGTCAGTTTCTCCCGGTAGGTGGTGGCGGTGCGTTCGGATTGCAAGGGTTGGTTGATGTGGTTAACGATGGCTTCGCGCGACGACGACAGATCTACATCGCGTGTCTTAGGTCGATCAGCCGGGCGGCAAGACGTTCAGGGCGTCCGTCCTGTCCGTCCATGCCTGTCGATCCGCACGCCGGGTTCGGTTACGCTCAAGCAATGGAAGGACGCGGGACAACGAGACGAGCGGTTGCACTGGGACTGGTTGCGAGTGCGCTGCCGTTCCCGGCCCGGGCGTCCGGGTGCGGAGCCCCCACGCGCCGGCAGACCGAGGGGCCGTACTACACCCCGTCGACGCCGCGCCGCGCCGACCTGCGCGAACCCGGCAGCGACGGCGAGACCCTCGTCCTCGAGGGTTCGGTGCTGACGGCGAACTGCCGGCCCCTGCCCGGTGCCGTCATTGACATCTGGCACTGCGACGAGCGTGGCCGCTACGACAACCGGGGCTTTCGCTACCGCGGTCACCAGGTCACCGATCCGGCAGGCATGTTCCGGTTTCTCACCATCCGCCCGGTCCGGTACACGGGCCGCACCCCGCACATCCACGTGAAGCTGTTCGGTGCGGGCACGCACCTGCTGACCACACAGGTCTACTTCCCCGATCACGCCGCGACCAACGCGCGCGATCGCATCTACCGCGACGACTTGCTGGTTCGGCTCGATCGCGACGCCGGTGATGAGTGGCGCGCACGGTTCGACTTCGTGCTGGCCCCGGCCTGACGGCTCCCCGGGGCGGCGGTGACGGGCTGGCCCGTCACCGCCGTTCCAGGTTTCAGTTCTGCGCCACCCAGCGGTTCCAGCGCTCGGTCAGCTCTTCCTGGTAGTCGACCCAGAAATCGATCGCGTCCTGGCTGCCCCCGAACAGGCCGGTCGCGAGGTTGTCGCCCGCCGGCAGGATCATTGCGCGCTCCGGCTCGACCATGCCGATACCGTCATTGTGCGTGGGGCCGTAGGCATAGGCCTTGGTGAAGGCGGCCTGACGGCCGGGATCGGTTGCGAACCTGATGAAGTCGTAACCCGCATCCTGGTGCGGTGCGCCCTCGACGATGGCCCAGGAGTCGATGGCGTAGATCGTCCCGTCCCAGATCATCTGCAGGTTCTTGCCGTCCTTCTGGGCATTGCTGATCCGCCCGTTGTAGGCGACGCTCAGCTCGACATCTCCGGCAGCCAGCCACTCCGGTGCCTGGGCTCCGGCTTCCCACCACTGGACCAGTGGCTTGACTTCGTCGAGCTTCGCGAAGGCCCGGTCCACACCCTCGGGAGTGTTGAGCACAGCGTAGACGTCCGCCGGCGCGACACCGTCGGCCATCAGCGCGTATTCGAGGTTGAGCTTCGGTCCATTGCGCATGCCGCGCTTGCCCGGCCAGGTCTTCGTGTCCCAGAAATCGGCAAGCGAAGCGGGCGCCGTGCCGATGGTATCGGCGTTGTAGGCAATGACCACCGACCAGACGATGGTGCCGACCCCGCAGTCGGTGACGGCGTCGGGCAGGAGGTCTCCGGTGGGCACGATCCTCGACCAGTCGAGCTTGACGAACACGCCTTCCTCGCAGCCGCGGACCAGTTCGGAGGTCTCGAGCTGAACGACATCCCACGGGATCTGCCCGGTGTCCTGCATGGCCTGGAACTGGGCCCAGCCGCCGAGGTAGACGTCCTCGAGGAAGGCCGTCCCCGACGTCTCGCCGAACGGCGTGAAATACACGTTGCGCTGCGCTTCCTGGTAGGTGCCGCCCCAGCTCGCGATGGTGAAGTCGCGGGCGTCGGCGGCCGCGGAAACCAGGCCCAGGGCCGCGGCCACCGCGAAAAGCATGCTGACTTTCCTCGTGATGATGCGCATGGCTTCGTCCTCCCTTCCGCCGCAAACGGCTCTTGCCTGTTGTCTTAACCCCTGCTCCTGTCCGTCTCCACGTGAGGCGGCGTTACGTGTCGCCCCGGGATCTGTGCCGGGCGTTTCGCCACTGCAGCAGTTCCACCACGGCGAGCAGGGCAAGGGAGAACAGTATCAGAATGGTTGCGATCGCAACAATCGACGGGTCGAGCTGATCGCGCAGGCCGGTGAAGAGCTGGCGCGGCAGCGTGATCTGCGCCGGACCGCTGACGAACAACGCCACGATCACCTCGTCGAGCGATGTCACGAACGCGAACACCGCGCCGGCGAGCACACCGGGTGCGATCAGGGGCAGTGTCACCTGGAAGAAGGCGGAGAGCGGCGGTGCGCCCAGGCTCTCGGCCGCACGGACCAGGTTCCAGTCGAAGCCCTTGAGCGTTGCCGAGACGGTGATGACGACAAAGGGCACCGCCAGCACCACGTGGGCGATGATGAGCCCGGCATGGGTCTGCACCAGCCCGACACGGGCGAAGAAGAAATAGAGACCGAGCGCACTGATCACCACCGGCACCGCGAGCGGCGAGATCAGCAGGCCGAAGATCAGCGGCTTGCCGGGAAAGTGGGCGCGCGTGAGTCCGTAGGCCGCAAGCGTCCCGAGAGTGGTGGCAATCAGTGTCGTCGCCACCGCGACGATCAGACTGTTCTCCAGCGCGAACATCCACGGAAACGGCTCGACGACCGTTTCGTACCAGCGTAGCGAAAGGCCGGGCAGCGGATAGCTCAGGAAGCTCCCGGAACTGAACGAGATCGGAACGATGACCACGATCGGGCCGACCAGGAACAGGAAACCGAAGGCGCAGATGACCCGCAGGCACCAGTACCAGACATGCTGTCCGCGGGTGGCGTTGACCGGAAGCGCCATTATCCGAACCTGAATCCGGTGCCGCCGCGTACCAGTCCGCGATAGACCGGGTACAGGGCGGCCACGCTCAGAAGCAGCAGGATCGCGATAGCGCTCGCCATGCCCCAGTTGCCGGTGCGGGTCGCGAACTCGGCGATGAGGTAGCTCAGCATCTGGTCGGACGCGCCGCCGATCAGTGCCGGCGTGATGTAGAAACCGAGTGACAGGATGAAGACGAGGATGCAGCCGGCGCCGAGCCCGGGCAGGGTCTGCGGCAGGTAGACCGAAAGGAAGGCTGCGACCGGCCGGGCTCCGAGCGAGGCCGCGGCCCGTAACTGATCTGGCGGGACGTTGCGCATGACCGCATAGAGCGGCAGTACCAGGAAGGGCAGCAGGATATGGACCATCGCGATGTAGACGCCGGTCCGGTTGAAGATCAGCGTGAGCGGCTCGTCGACAATCCCGGCGAGCAGCAGGAAGTCGTTGACGATGCCCTTGTTCTGCAGCAGCACCACCCAGGCGGCAGTGCGCACCAGCAGGGAGGTCCAGAACGGCAGCAAGACCAGCGCCAGCAGGATCCGTGACGTGCGTCTGCCGGAGGTGGCGATGAGATAGGCCATCGGATAGCCGATGAGGATGCAGCAGGCGAGCACCCAGAAACTGATCCAGAAGGTGCGCTGGAGGTACTCGACATAGATGGTGCGTTCCGGCGGCGCCTTCGCGACGCTGCCGTCCCAGCGGCGCTCGAGGTCCACGGCAGCCAGCAGGTAGCGGGTCGTGTAGGGTCCGGCCGATGCCTTGATCGCCCGCCAGTAGGTGATGTCGCCCCAGCGTTCGTCCAGCCCGATCAGGGCGTCCCTGTAGGGCGGTCCGGTGATGCGGCGGATCTTTCGCCCGGTTCGCATCACCATGCTGCGAAAACCGCTGATCTCGTAGTTCAGCCGCATGGCCGCCGCAGCGACGGTCCTGTTGGCGTAGCCGGTCCGGATTTCCTCGACCACTGCCGCGTAGGCGTCCTCGCCCGGCAGTTCCGCACCGTCCCAGGCCGTCACGATCTTCGCGGTCCGGGGCATGACCTCGGCGAGCTTCGGATCATCGATACTGAAGTACAGCAACGAGAGGATCGGGCCCGCGAACACCACGAGAATGAACAGGAGCAGGGGCGCAACCAGCAGGAAGGATGTAAACGAGCGTCGGCGCTGGGCGCGGCGGAGCTTGACCTCGAGGTTGCTCCCGGCAGGCGCGGTCATGCCGGTGCCAGCACCCGGCAGTGCTCGGAAGACCAGCCGATCGTGACCGGTGCCCCGGGCAGGAGGGTATCGCTGGCTGCACCCGCCGGCACGCGCGCGACGATGTCATCCCGCCCGGCCATGGCAAGACGCGCCCGGTTGTGGGCACCGAAGTAGATCACCTCGACAATCCGCGCCTCGAACCGGTTCGCGGTCATGTCCTCGGGTGGGTTGATCGAGAGTCGCTCCGGGCGCAGCGAGAGGATCGCCGCTTCTCCCCGGGCGCGCGGTGTGTCCGACCGGGCGCGGACCAGGTCGCCTGAGGCCAGCCTGACGGCGCATTCGGCCCCGTCGGTGTTCTCGATGACGCCCTCGAACCCGTTGTTCTCGCCCACGAAACCGGCAACGAAGGCATTGGCCGGCTCCTCGTAGACCTCGTGGGGTGAACCCACCTGCTGGATGAGGCCGTCGTTCATGATCGCGACCCGGTCCGACATGGTGAGCGCCTCACCCTGGTCATGGGTGACGTAGGCGACGGTCATGCCGAGCTCATCGTGCAGGTGCTTGATCTCGATCTGCATCTGTTCGCGCAGCTTCCTGTCGAGCGCGCCCAGCGGTTCGTCCATCAGCACCATTTCCGGCTCGAAGACCAGGGCGCGCGCCAGCGCGACGCGCTGCTGCTGGCCACCGGACAGCTGGTGCGGTCGCCGGTCGCCGAGTCCGGCGAGGTCGACCATCCGCAGCGCCGTCTCCACCTTCTCGCGGATGACGGTTCTGGCAATCCGGCGCTGGACCAGGGGAAAGGCGACGTTCTGGAATACCGACCGGTGCGGGAAAAGCGCGTAGTTCTGGAACACGATGCCCATGTTGCGCCGGAACGGCGGCACATTGGCGAGCGATCGATCGTTGAGGGCGATATCGCCCGCGGTGACCGCTTCGAACCCCGCGAGCATCAGCAGGATGGTCGTCTTGCCCGAACCCGACGGTCCCAGCAGGGTCAGGAACTCGCCCCGCCGGATCTCCAGGTTGAGCCGGTCGACGACGTTGACCTGGCCGTCATAGGTCTTCTCGACGTTTCGGAACCGGACCAGCACGTCCGGTGCGGCGGTCACGGCCGGTCCTTCCCCGGTCCCGCCGTTCCCCCGGCCATGGGGAAACGGCGGTTCGAACGGCGGCACCGGACTGCAGGGATCATGCGTGGTTACGCGACTGCCGTTCCCTGCCGGGTCAACTGGTCAAGCCCGGCATCGAGCGCGCGGGCGTAGCGGTCGAACATCTCGTCGATCTCGCTTTCGGTGATGATCAGGGGTGGTGCGAAACACATCGAATCCCCGACCGGCCGCGTGATCAGGCCTTCGCGGGCGCAGAGGTCATTGACGAGCGCACCGACACCGTCCGACGCCGCGAACGGCTCCCTGGTCGACTTGTCCTTCACCAGTTCGGTGGCCCCGACCAGTCCGACGCCGCGCGCCTCGCCGACCAGCGGATGGTCGGCAAAGCCCTGGATCCGCTGCTGGAACCGGCGTGCAACGCTCCTGACATGGTCGAAGGTCCCTTCTTCGTCGTAGATCTTCAGGGTCTCCAGCGCCACCGCCGCCGCGACAGGGTGGCCGGAATAGGTGTAGCCGTGGCCAAACACACCGAGCTTCGCACTCTGGTCGGCGACCGCCTGGTAGACCTCGTCGGAGACCATCGTCGCCGAGATCGGCAGGTAGCTCGATGACAGCGCCTTGGCGCACACCATGATGTCGGGTTCGATACCGAAGGTCTGCGATCCCCAGACATTGCCGGTTCGCCCGAAGCCGCAGATCACCTCGTCGGCCACGAACAGCACGTCGTGCCGGCGCAGAACCTCCTGGATCTTCGGGAAATAGGTTGCCGGCGGAACGATCACGCCGCCCGCACCCATTACCGGTTCGGCGAAGAACGCGGCCACCGTGTCCGGCCCCTCGGACTGGATCAGCGCGTCGAGTTCCTCGGCCATGCGGGTGGCGAAGTCCTCCTCGCTCTCGCCTTCCTCGCCGAAGCGGTAGAAATGCGGGTTGCCGGTGTGGATGAAACGGTCAAGCGGCACATCGAAGCCGGAATGGTTGAGCGACCGGCCGGTCAGGCTGGCAGCCGCCAGCGTAATCCCGTGGTAGCCGTTCACCCGGCCGACAATCTTCTTCTTCTGGTGACGCCCGCGAGCGTTGTTGTAGTACCAGATGAACTTGATCGCGGTGTCGTTTGCCTCCGAGCCCGAGTTGTTGAAGAACACCCGGGAAATCGAGTTCGGCGCCAGCCCCATCAGTTTTTCGGCAAGGTCGATGCCGGGCAGGTGCGACTTCTGGCCGAACTGGTGGTAGTAGGGCAGGGTCTCGAGCTGCTTCACCGCGGCGGCGACCAGGCGCTTGTGCTGGAAGCCGAGCGAGGTCGACCACAGCCCCGCCATGCCCTCGATGTATTGCTTGCCGCCGGTATCCCAGACATAGACGCCTTCACCGCGCTCGATGACCATCGGCCCCTGTTCTTCGTGCTGGCGGAAGTTCGTGTAGGGATGCAGCAGGTACGCGACGTCCCGTGCTTCCGGCGAGTTGGGTTGCAGCGGCATGGAGCGATCTCCCAGGATGGTTGTGGCGGGGCAGGCCGGCAGTCTATCACTGTGCGGGATCAGCCCCAAACGCCATCGCCGCGCGCCCCGCCCGGCGTTCCGCGACGCGTCGCCGCACCGTCCGGCGGCGGGCACCCTGTCCCGGCCGGAGAGAGACATGCACCGCGACATCATTTCCATGACTGCCGCCCGGATCGCATCCGGGGTTGCCGACGGGTCGCTCGGCGCCGTCGAGGTTGCCCGTGCCTTCATCGGGCGGATCGATGCGCTGAACCCGGTGATCAACGCGGTCTGCACCCTCAACCCGCGCGCACTGGAGGAGGCGGAGGCCGTCGACAGGCGCCGTGCGAGGGGAGAGCCGCCCCGGTTGCTCGAGGGGGTGCCGTTCCTCGCCAAGGACATCCTGCAGACCCGGGGGTTGCGCACCACCTTCGGATCCCTGCTGCTGGAAGATGACGTCCCCGGGATGGATGCGGTGCCGGTCGAGCGGCTGCGGGCCGCGGGCGCGATCCTGCTGGGCAAGACCAACACGCCGGAGTTCGCGCACGACGTCAACACCACCAACCCCATCTTCGGAACCACGCGCAACCCGTGGGATGTCAACGTGACCGCGGGTGGATCAAGTGGAGGATCGGGGGCGGCGGTCGCCGCCGCGATGGCTCCGATTGCGCTGGGCACCGACCTCGGCGGTTCGATCCGGATCCCGTGCTCGTTCAACAATCTCGCCGGTCTGCGGCCGAGCCCGGGCAGGGTTCCGACCTGGCCGACCGACTTTGCCTGGGACACGCTGGTCCAGCACGTCCAGGGACCGATGACCGCGACCGTGGGTGATACCGCTCTCGCCATGGCGGCCCTGGCGGGCCCGGATGACAGGGACCCGGCGAGCCTGCCCTACGACGGGACCGACTTCGCGGGCGCCACCGGGCTCCCCCTGCCCGGGGGATGCCGTATCGCGCTCGTCGGCGACCTTGGCAGGCTGATCCCGCTCGATCCCGAGGTCGCGTCCCTGGTCGCAGCCGGGGCACGCCGCTTCGAGGATCTCGGTTGCGTGGTGGAAGAGGCGAGTTTCGATACCTCGGAGCTGCGCGAGATCATCTCCGGAACCCGCGGCTTCGGCATGATCGCCCGATATGCCGACCGCTTCGCCGCCCATGGCGATCGAATGACACGGCCGCTGATCAACCAGATCACCGCCGCACAGGAACTCTCGGTTGGCGATGTCACCCGGGCGGAACGGCTGCGCACCGTCTACTGGCACCGGGTCCGGCAGTTCATGGAACGCTTCGACTACATCGTGGCCCCGGTCGCGGGAGCGCCGCCGTTCCGCCTTGACGAACCGTTCCCGACCACCGTCGGCGGACGCCCGGTCGACCGGTTCCAGGACGTCTTCCTCTCGGCCTACGCCTTCAGCGTCACCGGCCTGCCGGTGATGTCGGTGCCCTGCGGCCTGACCGCGGATGGCCGGCCGGTCGGCATGCAAGTCGTTGCCCGTCGGCTCGCCGACACGGCGGCGCTTGCGGCGGGGGCTGCCTACGAGCGGCTGTGCCCCGGGTTGTTCCGGCGCCCCGAACTCGACCCCGCGACGCTCGACCCGGCTCCGGCGGTGGTCACGACCCCCGGTGTCGTCCATGGCCCGGGCGGCTCGCCCACCGGTTCCCGGGACGGGTGACACTCGCCCCGGCCCGCGTCCTGCCCGCGGCACGCTTCGCCGTACCTGGAGTTCGCACAGCGGGGAAATTCGGTCCGGAGATCGCGCGGGCGGCGCCCTCCTGTGCGTGTCACGAAGGAGAGCGGGCGGCCGCCTCGCGGTGAATGTCCGGCCCGGCCTGCCGCGCCCGGATCCCCGACAGGGCGCGGGAAGGCGGGTCCTTCCGCGCCGCGTATCCGTCAGTCAGTCTCGCTGATGCGGGGGCGTACGGGCCTGCAGGTCATGGCCGTGCGCGGTCCTGCTCCAGCGCGCCGGTCCGGGTCCTTCGCGCTCTCCCCGGCCCCTTCCCCGTGGTCCGGCAGTGGTGTCCCGGTTGCCGCACGCCCAACCGGCGCCGCACGGTGTCAGACCGCGAGTGCCACGCCGTCATGGCCCGGGTCGGCGCCTCCGTCCGGAACGCCGTCGACGATCCGGATGCCGTGAACGGCCGCGATGCCGAAGGTCAGCGGGCTGCGGACCACCCGGTAGCCAAGGGCTTCGAGCGGCTCGGTCACGTAGCCCGGGATCCGGTTCATCACGTCGATCAGGGAACTGGTGGCGGAGAACCGCGGTGCCGAGACCGCCTCCAGCATGGTCATGCGGTGGTCGATCACGTTCAGGATCGCCTGCATCACCCCCATCACGATCTGGGTACCGCCCGGTGCGCCGATCACGATGTGTGGCTGTCCGTCCCTGGACACGATGGTCGGGACCACGGAACTGAACCGGCTCTTGCCGGGTGCAATCGACCCGGCCCTGCCCGGTCTCGGGTCGAACACCGCCATGCAGCCGTTGTACATGAAGCCGAGCCCGTCGGTGATCACGCCCGACGGCATGCCGAGCGAATGGGTCATGGTGACACAGTTGCCGGCGTCGTCGATCACCGCGACATGGGTGGTGTCGGCCGGTTCGGGCTGCCCGAACCTCGGCACATGAACCTTCTCGCCCCTGCGGATCCCGTCCGCGACCCCGGCGGCATAGGCCTTCGAGGTCAGCAGGTCCATCGGGATGTCGACGAAGGCCGGGTCGCCCACGTGCTTGTCCTTGTCGACGGTCGCCCGTTTCATGGCCTCGGCGACGATGCGGATGTACTCCGGCGTGTTGTGACCGATCCCGGCGAGGTCGAAGGTCTCGAGAATGTTCAGCATCTCGACCAGCATCACGCCGCCGCCGGGCGGATGGTTGGTGGTGATGTCGTAGTCGCGGTAGCGGCCGCGCAGCGGGTCGGTCCGTGTCGTGCGGTAGCTCGCGAGGTCGTGTTCCGACAGCAGGCCGCCGCCACGGTGCATGTCCTCGGCGATGCGGGCCGCGATCTCGCCGGTGTAAAAGTCGTCGGCGCCGTGGCGCGCGATCCGCCGCAGGGTATCGGCGAGGCCCGGAAGGTAAACCCGGTCCCCGATCCGGCGCAGGCTGCCGTCACTGCGGAAGTAGGCCGCGGCCCCGGTGGCCGAGAACCTCAGGCGTTCATCGATCTGAACCCGACCGTGATCGGCACCGTGCGTCCACCAGTACCAGACGTGCGGGCGGACCGCGAACCCCGACTCGGCATGGGCGATCGCCGGCGCAACGATGTCAGGCCAGTCCATGGTGCCGAACTCGTCGATTGCTTCGGACCACGCCCTGAGGCTGCCCGGCGTGGTGATTGACTGGTAACCGAGGTCATTGACGTTGTCGCGCAGCACGAAGCCGAACCCGTCACGCGTCTCGCCTTCGATCAGGTGCTCCCACATCTCGGGCGCGGCGGCGAGCGGTGTCTTGCCGTGGAAATCGATGCACAGGTGGACGTCTCGCCCGGGCATGTGGATCTGGCAGCTGCCGAAACCCGCGATGCCGCACATCTGCGGGTCGACGGCACCCTGGACCAGGGCCGCGGTGATCGCGGCATCGACCGCGTTGCCGCCGGCCATCAGCACGCGGGCGCCGGCCTCGGTTGCCTCGGGTTGTGCAGCCACGATCATGCCGGTTCCGGTCGTCATCGGTGTTCCTCCCTCGGGCAAGTGCCGGCGCAGTATGGCCCCGTCGACAGCGAATGTGCAGGGCTTCTCAAGAGTGAGAGACGGTCACTGACAACCCTTGATGGCGCCGGATCGGGTCGCTGGCCATGTCGCGGTTCACGACGGGACCTGGCTGGGCCTTGCGGGCAGGCCGGCCAGCGCCTTCAAGGTGGGTGTGCGCGATGCCTGGATCGGATGGTCCCGTGCACAGCAGTTTTCGCGGGTGCACCTGATCGCGCACACGGTGGACGCTGTCCAGCGTCGGCGTACCTGCACCCGGACTCCTGGCGCCACTGGCCGTCTCAGGGTTGATCTCCCCAAGGAGGCTGTCGTCTCCGAAGATCTCGTCTATCAGCGCCCTTACGAGATGCACGTTTTCGTTGCCGGTCTGCACCTACACCGAGCCGATCTCGGTCAGCAGTTCGCGCTCCACGGTCAGGCGGTCTCGCAGGTAGCTCAGTGCGAGTGGATGCCGTCGCGCCAAGTGTTGCGGAACGTCTTTACCTGTTCGGGCTCGTGGGCGGCGTTGCGGTTCTTCACGTTGCGCCTTCTGGTGGACCACCGGACGTTGGAGTTGAAGCGGATGCCGTAGGGCGGAGGTCGACGTGGTTGCGCTGCACCGTGCCGCGCAGGGCCTCGCGCTCGGCCGGCGAGGTCATGACCTGAAGGGCGTCGCCCAGGATCATGCGGATCGACCAGTTCGTATCGTGGCGGTAGAACTCGGTCGTCGCGGCCCCGTCGGGCAGGCCGTTGAAGTCGGCGCATCGCCCGGCTCAGACATGTAGAGCTTCCCGCTCCACGCGGGGGCGCAACTCGGCCCGAAGCGCCGTTCAAGTACCGGCTTGTGCGCCCGCAGCAGCGCGAGGACTTCGTCTCTGCTCACCGGCCCCTCTTCATCCACGGCGTTCCGAACCAGGGTGTCATGGCTTGTCCAACCTTGGTCAAGGGCGGCGGCCAAGCCCCGAACTCGCGAAAGCGGCGGCGCATCATCCTTCGACTCGTCCGGGATTCCTGCGAAGTTTGTGCGCCGGCAACATGCCGCAACATCTTCTGGAAAATAGCCGGAGACAAGTTTGTCGAATTCGTCATGGAACTCGTAGATTTCTGTGAACTCGGCGAAGGCCCAGCGCCCGAAGGTGCCGAGTTGGTTCACGTCCGGGCCCGGTTAGAGTCCATGTCATGCCGATATCGGTATAACACTCGCGACATCCGGTCGGCAGGCCGCTCGCGGTCCCGTCAACACACACCTACCTCGCGCGGGAATGTCCCCGAACATGACCCGTTGAGCCCCGTCAGCCAGACCCCAGCCCGTGCCCGGATGGCAAATCAGACTCTTGAACGTGCCAGGGCGAATCTGGACCCGGCTTGACGCGCGCGCATCCCAGGGTCACGGTCGGCGGTGGAGGGAAGTCCATGAGCTGGAGCACCGTGTCGTGAGAAGCGACGAGACACCCTTCGTCCCCGGCGGACAGTTCGCCATCGAGGGGCGCCACGGCGGGCCCCTTCACGGGCTGAGCTTTGTCGCGAAGGACCTGTTCGACGTGGCGGGTCATCCGACCGGCGGCGGCAATCCCGACTGGCAGGCCCCGGTCCCGCAGCGCCATGCCTGGGCGGTGGAGACCCTGCTCGACGCCGGGGCCACGCTTGTCGGCAAGACGGTGACCGACGAGATCTCGCTCGGGATCCTGGGCGAGAACGCGTTCGACGGCACGCCGCCGAACCCGGCTGCTCCGGGGCGGGTTCCCGGCGGCTCCTCATCCGGCTCGGCGTCCGCCGTCGCCTCCGGACTGTGCGATGCCGCACTCGGTACCGACACCGGCGGCTCGGTCCGGGTCCCGTCCAGTTTCTGCGGTCTCTATGGTATCCGCCCGACCTGGGGCCGGCTCGACCTTCGCGGCATGATGTCCCAGGCGCCGAGTTCTGATACGACCGGCTGGTTCGCGCGCGACCCCGGGGTATTCGCCAGGGTCTCGGAGGTGCTGCTCGGCGAGACGCTGCCCGACGAGCTGCCGGACCGGCTGCTGCTGGCGTCCGACGCCTTCGACCTTGCCGATCCCGGGGTCGAGGCAGCGCTGCAGCCCATGGTCGAGCGGCTTGCAACCCTGGTCGGGCCTGCCGCGACGGTCACCATGGCGCCGCCGGGGCTCGCGGCCTGGGCCCGGGCACAGCGGACCCTGCAGCCCTGGGAGGCCTGGCTCACCTTTCGCGACTGGATCGAGCGCGACAACCCGCGGTTCGCGTTTTCGGTCGCCCGCAACCTGGTCCAGGGTTCCGCCATACCTGAGGGAGAACGCCAATGGGCGGGACTGGTCAGGCGCGAGGCCAGGGCCCGGATGGTCCGCCTGCTCCCGCCCGGCACCGTGCTGTGCCTGCCGACGACGCCGTTCCCGGCGCCGGCCAGGGGACTGCCGGTCAGTGTCCAGGACGACCTGCGGCTGCGCATCTCCGCGCTCGCAAGCCACGGCGGACTTTCGGGCGTTCCCCAGGTGAACCTGCCGGGTGCGACGATCGACGGCCTGCCGATCGGGCTTTCGATCCTGGCCGGGCATGGCGGCGATGCGGGTCTGGCGGCGCTGGCACGTGCAGTGGGAGCAATTGAATGACCGGAATGGCCGCGAACATCCCTGAGGTGGTTGCCGAGATCCGCGAGCGGTTCGAGGCCTACGAAAAGGCACTGATCGACAAGGATGTCGCGGTGCTGGACAACACCTTCTGGAACAGCCCGCACACGATCCGCTACGCCCTGCACGAGAACGGCTACGGGTTCGACGCCATCCATGCCCACCGGGTGGCGCGACCGCCCGGACCGGGTATCAAGGAACGCCGCCGACGGCTCGAAATCCTCACCCTCGGTCGCGACATTGCCGTGGTGAACCTCGAGTTCGCGGTCCGTGGCCGCGACCTGACGGGACGGCAGAGCCAGACCTGGGTGCGGTTTCCCGACCTCGGCTGGAAAGTGGTGGCAGCCCATGTCTCGACCGTCGACGACGAACCGCTGTGGTAGGATCGTCTCGAAGGGCCGTTGTTGCCGGCGGCGATTGTGACTAGAGTGCCGACCGTTCAACGGTAACGGGGTACGGCACAGGCATGGACTCGCTTTGCTACATTGAAGGGACCTGGCACGAGGGTAATCCGCCGGTACTCGGACCATCGACCCTGGCGACCTGGCTCGGCGCCCTGGTGTTCGACGGTGCGCGTGCCTTCGAGGGCACCGCGCCGGACCTGGACCTGCACTGCCAGCGCGTTGTCGACTCGGCCGAGGCCATGGGGATGAAATGTCCACTGCCGGCCGCGGAGATCGAGCGGCTGGCGCGCGAGGCGATCACGCGGTTTCCCGATGGCGCCGAGCTCTACATCAAGCCGATCGTGTGGGCGGAGGGCGGCTGGATATACCCGGACCCCGAGTCGAGCCGGTTCATGCTGCACGTGTTCGACGCACCGCTGCCGGACGCCGCGGGCATCGGGCTGTGCATCTCGTCGCGGCGCCGTCCGGCCCCGGACCAGGCGCCGACCGACGCCAAGGCCGCGTGTCTCTATCCCAATGCCGGCCGGGCGCTGCGCGAGGCGAACGAAAAGGGGTTCGACAACGCGGTGGTGCTGGACCCCGACGGCAATGTTGCCGAGCTCGCGACGTCGAACGTGTTCATGGCGCGAGACGGTGTCGTGGCGACCCCGGCCGCCAACGGAACCTTCCTCGCCGGCATTACCCGCATGCGTGTCATGGGGCTGCTGCGCGACGCCGGTTACGAGGTGCGCGAGACCACGATGACCGTCGACGACCTGATGGAGGCCGACGAGATCTGGTCGACCGGCAACCATGCGAAGGTGGTCCCGGTCACCCGGCTCGAGCAGCGCAGCCTGCAGGCCGGCCCGATCTGCCGGAAGGCGCGCGAACTCTACTGGAACTACGCGCACGGCCGCCTCGGCTGAGACTCAGCCGCGGAACTTCTCGATGGTCGCGCCGACACCGGCGCACTCGGGCATGATGTCGCACTTTTCCACCGTGACCGAGACCCGGCGCACCCGCGGGTCGGACAGTGCGAGATCGGCAACGCGCTCGGCGAAGGTTTCCACCAGCACGACATGGCCGCCGGCGGCAAGTTCCCTGATCCCGGCAACGAGGGTCTCGTAGCAGTACACGGTGCGGTACTGGCCGTCTGCGAAACCGCTCTCGGGGTAATCGAGGGCCAGCTCGACGCTGATCGAGACCCTCTGCGGGGCATGGCGCTCGAAGTCATGCACGCCGACCAGCATGCTGAGCACCAGGTCGCGGATCCCGACCCGGTAGCGCCCCCGCATACGGGACCCGACACTCCCGGCCGGTGCGGTCCATCCGTGATCCGGTGTCATGTGTGCAGTCCCGTCAGCCGTGTCTGGAACATCGTGGCCGGAACCGGGCTCCGGGACTGTTCCGGATCCGCCACCTCCCGGCGGCATCGGCGAAGAGGACGGGCGGCGTGGACCGCCGCCCGTCACGACCAGTCAGCGCCGGGGCGGATCGTAGAAGTCCACCGGACGCATCAGCTGGTTCCGCTGGGATGCCAGGGCGCCGAGCTTGGCGCTCTCCTGGGTGTACCTGATCCAGTCCGGGTCGGCCTGCATCGCCGTGCGTTTCGCCTCGCGGTCGCCGGCGTTCTCGTAGGCCCAGATGTGCACGTACTGGTTGGGGTCGCCGGTCTCGGTGATCAGGTAGGCCACGGGCTGGCCGAGATGACGGGTCTGCGGCTGCTTGCCGTACTTCTCGTAGACTTCCAGGTGTGCCTTGATGGTACCTGGCTTGCAGGTATAGGTGCGGACGTCCAGAAGCATCAGGTATTCTCCTGCCGGATAGTGGCGCCTTCTCGGGCGCGGGGGTTGTGACTGCCGCGGACAATAGCACGGCTTTGCGGCCGGCCGGGGCATGTGGTTTTGCGTTGACCGATGCCGCGTGGCAGGATCGCGCGCCACCAGCCGCGCAGGGGAGACGGCAATGATCTACGAATTCCGCACCTACACCACAGTTCCGGGCAAGGCGACGGAGCTTGCCAGGCATTCGGCCGAGGTCGGCCGCGCGATCCGGGGTGACGATCACGGCAAGCTCGAGGGCTACTGGGTGACCGAGATCGGGCCGCTCAACCAGGTCATGCACCTGTGGTCGTTCGAGGATCTCAACCACCGGGCCGAGGTGAAGGCGCGACTCGCCGCCAACAGGGCGTGGAACGAGGAATACCTCCCGCTGGCCCGGCCGTTGATGGTTCGCCAGGACAACCGGCTGATGGTGGCGGCAAAGCCGCTGGTCGCGCCCGAGGGGACCGGCAACATCTACGAGTACCGCTACTACCGCTGCAAGGTCGGCCGCACTGCGGGTTTCGCGAAGGGCCTGGTCGCGGCGATGGAACATCGCGAGAAGTACTCGCGCAACGTCTGCATCTGGGTGACCGAGGCGGGCCAGCCAAACGAGGTCTCGCACATGTGGGCCTACGGCGACTTCAACGAGCGCGCCCGCGCCCGCGCCGCAGCAGCTGCTGATACCGGCTGGTCGAGCTTCGTGACCGGCGGCCCCGACAACCTGGAAGAGATGTACTCCGCCATCCTGGTCCCCTGGAGCCACTCTCCGCTGCAGTAGGCCGGTCAGCGGCCAAGCCTGGCCTGGAAACCGGCCCGGTTCACCACCTCGGGATTGACCAGGTTTTCCGGCGCAGTTCCGTCGCGGAACGCGAGAATGGCCCGGGTGTTTACCTCGCCCATGGTCTGGAACATCTGGTCGGAAAACCCGATGGCGTGCGGGGCGACGATCACCGAGTTCAGCGCGAGGATCGGATCGTCGGCCGGTGCCGGTTCCGGGTCGAACACGTCGATGGCGGCGCCCGCAATCCTGCCCTCGACCAGGGCTGCGTACAGCGCCTGCTGGTCGATGACCGGACCGCGCGCCGTGTTGACGATGTAGGCGGTCGGCTTCATCAGCGCGATCCCCTCGGACGAGCCGATACCCCTGGTCTCGTCGGTGAGCGGGCAGTTGAAGGAGAGGAAGTCGGCCTCGCGGAACGCGGTCTCGAGTCCGACCAGCTCGACGCCCAGACCGGCCGCGACCTGTGGATCGAGGTAGGGGTCGTGGGCGATGATGCGCATGTCGAACGGCCGGATCAGCCGTGTCACTTCACGGCCGATGTTGCCGAGCCCGATGATGGCGAGGGTGCGGCCGACCAGCCCGGTCCCGAAACAGTCCATCCGCGCCGGCCAGCCGAGCGGCCCGGTGCGTGCGATCCGGTCCTTCTCGACCAGCCTGTGCGCCAGTGCCAGGATCATCAGCACCACCGAACTCGCCATCGGGCGGCGCACCCCGTCCGGCGTGATGGTAAGCGCAACGTCCCGTTCCGTGCAGGCGGCAACATCGATGCGGTCGTAGCCGACGCCCATCCTGCACACGAGCCCGAGCCGACTGTCGGCCGGAAAGTTCGCGGCATTCATGCCCTCACCCATCAGTACCACAGCGTCGAAATCCTCGAGATCGCCGGGTGCCAGTACATCCGCCGGGTTCATGTCGGCGAGTTCGATCCCGGCGGCGGCAAGGCCGCTCCAGTCGCAGCTGGGAAAGGCGGGCTTGCCGTCAGCCCGGACGAATGCGGCGCTCAGGCCAACGCGGAACGTGCTCATGATGTCTCCATGTCAAGGGTTTCTGCGTTGCGGGTCTGCATGCCCGCGTGTTCGAGATCGATGCCGCCGCGCACCACCATGCCGCGCACGGCATTGGGGTCGTGTCCAACCTCGCGGAGCGCACGAATGGTAAGCGCGCGGTCCCGCTTGGCAAGGCGCCGGCCGTCGCCATCGACAATCAGCGGGTGATGCACGTACTCCGGGACCGGCAGGTCGAGCAGCGCCTGCAGCAGCCGGTGGACGTGGGTGGCCTCGAACAGGTCGCCGCCGCGGGTAACCAGCGAGACCGCCTGGGCGGCGTCATCCATCGTGACCGCGAGGTGATAGCTGGTGCGGACATCCTTCCTCGCGAGGATCACGTCGCCGAACAGCCCGGGCCGGGCATCCTGCCGGCCGGCCCGCCGGTCGTGCCAGGCGAGCGGGCCGGCGCGTCTCGTCGCCTCTTCCATCCGCAGTCGCAGGGCATAGGGCGCGCCCTCGGCCAGCCGGCGGTCGCGCTCCTGCGGCTCGATCATCCGGTCGGTTCCGGTGACGGCTGTCCCCGCCGGGCCGCCGTGCGGTGCACTCAGCACCTCCGCCAGTTCACGTCGTGACAGCACGCAGGGATAGAGCAGGCCCATCTCGTCAAGCCGGTCGAGAGCGCGTGCGTACTCCGCCATGTGCTCGGACTGCCGTCGCACCGGTTCCCGCCAGGTCACGCCGAGCCAGGCGAGGTCCTCGCGCAGCGCCTGGTCGAAACGGGCCCGGCAGCGGTCGCGGTCGATGTCCTCGATGCGCAGCAGGAACTGCCCGCCGGCTGTCCGGGCGGCCTCGAAGGCGAACAGGGCCGAGCCGGCGTGGCCGAGGTGCAGGTACCCGGTCGGGCTCGGGGCGAACCGGGTGACGGTGCTCCGCGTTCCCGCCTGCCGCACCCCGGTCAGGAGTTGACCAGCCTCGGCAGCCAGAGGACGATCTCCGGATAGGCGAGGAACAGGCCGATGGTTACCACATCGGCAACGAAGAACGGCCCGATGCCCCTGAACACGTCCCCCAATGGAATATCCGGTCTGACCGCGCTGACCACATAGCAGTTCAGCCCCACCGGTGGTGTGATCAGGCAGACCTCGCACATCTTGACCACGATGATGCCGAACCAGATCGGGTCGAAGCCCAGCGCTATCACCGCCGGGTGCACCACTGGCAGGGTGAGCAGCAGCATGCCGATGGCGTCCATGAACATCCCCAGCACGGCATAGCCGCACAGGATCAGGATCATCACCACGATCGGCGGGAACGGCAGCGTGACCACGAACTCGGAGAACGCCTGCGGCAACCCGGCGTAGCCGAGGAACCGCACGAAGATCAGCACGCCCCAGATCAGCGCGAAGATCATCACCGTGAGCTTCGCGGTCTCGAGCAGGGCCTCCTTGAGCGCGCCCCAGCGCATTCCCTTGGCGAGGGCCACCACCAGGACCACGAAGGCACCGAGCGCACCGGCCTCGGTCGGTGTCGCGGTGCCGGAGTACATCGAGTAGAAGATGACCACAACCACGACGAAGATCGGGACGGTGCCGGGCAGGCTGGAAAACCGCTCGCTCCACGGCGACGACGGGATGGCCCGGCCGAGATGCGGCCAGATCATGCACTGGCCGATGATCAGCAGGGCATAGATCAGTGCCGAGACCACGCCCGGTATGAAGCCGGCGAGGATCAGGGTTCCGACCGATTCCTCGACGATGATGGCGTAGATCACCAGGATGGCGCTTGGCGGAATGAGCGACGCGAGCGTGCCGCCGGCCGCGACGACACCGGCGGCGAGGCGCCGGTCGTAGCCATGCGCGAGCATGTGCGGGATCGCCACCCGGCTGAAGACCGCGGCGGTGGCGGTGCTGGCGCCCGAGACCGCGGCGAAGCCCGCAGTGGCAAACACGCTGGCGACCGCGAGGCCGCCCGGCACCCAGCCGACCCAGGCCCGCGCGGCCCGGAACAGGGCGTGGGTCAACCCGCCGTGATAGGCGATGAAGCCGATGAGAATGAACATCGGCAGCACGCTCAGCGCGTAGTTGATCGATTTCGAGTGCGGAACGGTTCCGCTGATACCCGCACCCGCCTTCCAGCCGATGATGGCAACGGTGCCCATCAGGCCGATGAGGGCGGCAACGATAAAGACGCGGACACCGCCGAAGACCAGCAGCAGCAGCGCGCCGGTGCCGACCAGGCCGATGGTAAATTCGTCCATTACCGCTGCACCCCTCTTGCGACGATGGTGACCTTCTCGTCCTCGCCGGCGAGACCGGCATCGATCTCGTGCTGGGCCTGTTCGTCGACGGTTTCGATGATCGGAACCGCGACCGGCCGCGCGTCAGGGTAGAAGAACAGCCGGATGAAGCCGGCGAGCTGCACCCACAGCCGCAGCTGCAGGCTGATGAAAGCGATGACAACCACCAGCTTGCCGGGCCAGATCGCCAGCTGGATGTCGATCGAGGAATCGCCGATGTTCCACGCCCGCAGGAAATGGGTGTAGCCGTACCAGGCGAGGACGACGATGACGAACATGGCAATCAGCGTTCCGATGATCTCCAGACCCCACAGCAGGCGTCCGGAGAACCGGCCGATGAAGAACTCCATGCGCACGTGACCGCCGACGCGCTGGGTGTAGGCGATTGACAGGAAGGCAAAGATCGCCATGGCAAATTCGACCCAGTCGACATAGCCCCGGATCGGCAGGTCGAATGCCTTGCGCCCGACCACCTGTACCACCGCGAGCAGCATCAGCATCAGGATCACCAGCGCCGACGTCAGGTTGAACATGCTCTCGACCCGAAACATGCTGCGATCGATCCGGTCCAGCAGCTGCGCGATCGGAGTGAGGGGCGGATACTCGGTGTCGGCCATCGGCGGGCTCCGCGGGAGCTGAATCCGAAAACCGCCGGGCGCTGGGCCCGGCGGTTCGACTTCGGTCAGGTTGTCGGCGCGTCAGCCGCCGGCAGCCGTGTTCAGGACCAGGTCAAGCAGTTCCTGCGCCGGGACCTTGTCCTTGTTGGCCTCGACCCAGGCATCCCAGACCGGCTTGCCCGCAACGCGGCGGAACTCGGCCATCTCTTCCTCCGGGATCTCGATTGCCTCGAGCTTTGGATCCGCCGCCCACTTGGCAACGTTGATCGCGTCCTTCTCGGCATAGGCCGCCTTCTGGGCCTCGTAGGCACCGTCACGCACGTCCTCGAGCAGCTGCTTGTACTGGTCGGGCAGTGCGGCGTAGGCATCGGAATTGAAGACGATCGGGCAGTTGACGGTCCCGAGCGACATGTTGGTCGTGTACCAGTCGGAGATCTCGTCCAGCTTGTAAGCGGCGAAGGTGTAGGTGTACGGGAAGCCGATCGCGTCGACGGTTCCGCGCTGCAGCGCGGTGTACACCTCGGATGCCGGCATCGTGGTCGGGGTCGCGCCGATCTTCTCGGCCGCATCTCCCATGCCGCCGAGCGCACGAAGCCGCATGCCCTCGAAGTCCTTCACGCTGCGTGGCGGCTCGCCGCGGCCCATGTACTCGTACTGCGGCAGCATCATCGACATGTAGATCTTCGCGTTCCACTGGGCGAGCGCCTTTTCCGACGCCGGGTGCGAGTAGATCACGTCATGCACCTTGCGCATGATGTCGAGGTTGCCAAGCGGCAGGAACGGCAGGTCGAGCACGTTGAGCGGGACGTTCTTGCCCGGATGGTACGAGGCGCAGAAACTCGCCATCTCGAAGGCGCCCACGGAAATTCCGTCCAGGTTCTCCTTGCTCTTCGAGATCTGCTGACCGTAGTACAGCTTGATATCGAAGTTGCCGCCGGTCTTCTCCGAAACCATCTTGGATACGTATTCCGGCGCCTCGGTGAATGCGCGGCGTTTGCCCCACAGTGACATCCGCCAGGTGATCTCGGGGCCCTGGACCTCCTGGGCAGTGGCGATACCGGGGGTGCCTACACCCGCAAATCCCGCGATGCCGAGGCCGACCACACCCAGTGCGACGAGTGTTTTCCTCATGTTGGCTGTTCCTTCCCTGCCATGACACGTTCGATTCGACGTGTCAGTGTACCGAGCCGGATATCCGTGCGGTTCATCCGGCGTAGACTGGCGCGATCATATCCGCTCCGCACGTTGCCTTCAATGACCGGCCCGGAGGCGGGTCTCGCGTTGCCGAACGGCCCCGGGGACAGGCCATGCTGAAGGCGCTCTACCACAGGACTCTCGCTGCCGCCGCCCACCGGCACGCCCGCCGGTGGCTGGCGCTTGTCGCCTTCGTCGAAAGCTCGGTCTTTCCCGTTCCGCCAGATGTCATGCTGGTGCCGATGGTCCTGGCCGAGAGGAACCGGTGGCTCGGTCACGCGTTCGTGTGCACGCTGGCATCGGTCGTGGGAGGATGTGCCGGCTACCTCATCGGCTTTGCTTTCCTCGAGACCGTCGGCCGGCCGGTCCTTGAGTTCTATGCCTACGGCGGCCGGTTCGACGAGTTTGCCGCGCGCTATGCCGCCTGGGGGGCGTGGATCGTGTTCGCCGCCGGCATCACGCCGTTTCCCTACAAGGTCATCACCATCGCAAGCGGCGTGGTCGGGCTCGACCCGGTGGTGTTCGTGGTCGCGTCGGTGCTTTCGCGCGGAATGCGGTTCTTCGCGCTCGCTGGCCTGCTGTGGTGGTTCGGCCCGGCGATCCGCGCCCTGCTCGAACGCTACTTCGGGCTTGCGATGAGCCTGGTCCTTGCCGTGCTTGTCGGCGGTTTCCTTCTGGCAGGGGTCGTGCTGTGATGGTGGGCATGGCCCTTTCGATCCGTCGCCCCGCCGCGCTACTGTTCCTGGGCTCCGGGCTGCTGCTCGCCGGCGCGCTCGGCTTCCAGTACCTGGGAGGACTTGCGCCGTGTCCGCTGTGCATTGACCAGCGGGTGGCGCATGGCGTGGTTCTCGCGCTGGCCGCGGTCGCCGCCGTTGCCGGCGATCGCAGTCCGGCGCTCGCCGGTACGGCTGCAGTCGCGGCCCTTGTGGCGCTCGCGTCCGGGGCGGCCGTCGCCGGCTACCACGTCGGGCTCGAACAGGACCTCTGGCAGGGACCCGCGAGCTGTGCCGCAGAACCGGTCAGGGCCGCAACATCGAAGGAGTGGCTGGAGGAAATGCTCAAGCGTACGACGGTGGTCCGATGCGACGAGGTGGCCTGGTCGCTGTTCGGCATCTCGATGGCAGGGTACAACATGCTGATCTCCCTTGGCCTTGTCGCGGTCACGGGGCGCATGCTCTCGGGGGCGGTTCGATGACGGCCGATCGCCCGTCCGAACGGACCGCGCGAATAATCCGGGTCAACCATGCAGGTGAGTTCGGCGCCCAGAGGATCTATGCCGGGCAGCTTGCCGTGCTCGGCCGCTCGGCAGTCGCCCCGGTTCTGCGCGAGATGAAGGCGCAGGAGGAACGCCACCTCGAGACCTTCGAACGAATGATCGTCGAACGTCGCGTCAGGCCGACGGTGCTGCACCCGGTCTGGAAGGTCGCCGGGTTCGCACTCGGTGCCGGGACCGCGTTGCTGGGGCGCAGGGCGGCCATGGCCTGCACCGTCGCGGTCGAAGAGGTAATCGACAGCCACTACGCCGCCCAGAGTGCCGAACTCGACGGGCACGAGGAGGAGCTTGGCCTTGCCATCGAGCAGTTCAGGGCCGAGGAACGCGAGCACCGGGACCAGGCACGCGACCTGGGTGGCGAGAGGGCGGTCGGCTATCCCGTGCTGCGCCGGGCCATCCGGGCCGGAAGCCGGGCGGCAATCTGGCTTTCCGAGCGGTTCTGAGCCGCCTACGCCATCGGGGTCCGGGGCTCGTCCTCGAGTTCGCTGTCCCAGTACAGGAAGTCCCGCCAGCTCTCGTGCAGGTAGTTGGGCGGGAACGCGCGGCCGTTTTCCTGCAGTTCGAAACTGGTCGGCATGTAGGGCGTGCGCACCAGCTGCAGCCCGACCTCGCCCAGCATGCGGTTGCCCTTGTGCAGGTTACACCGGGAACAGGCGGTGACCACGTTTTCCCAGCTCGTGCGTCCGCCGCGCGAGCGCGGGATGACATGATCGAAGGTAAGATCCTGTGCCGGGAACCGCACCTTGCAGTACTGGCAGCAGAACAGGTCGCGCAGGAACACGTTGAACCGGGTGAAGGCAGGCCGCCGCGACAGGCTGACGTAGTCCTTCAGCGCGATCACGCTCGGCAGCCACATTTCGCAGCTCGGCGAATGCACCTTGCGGTCATACAGCGACAGCGTGTGGACGCGGCTGCGGAACACCGCCCTGATCGCATCCTGCCAATTCCATACCGACAGCGGGAAGTAGCTGAGCGGCCGGTAATCCGCGTTCAGGACCAGTGCCGGCGCATTGTCCGGTATCGAGGACACGACCGTGCTCCCTGTTTCGGATCGACCCGTTGGACCGGGCCGCAGTCAAGCAAGCTTTTGACCGGATTACAATACAGGCCCCAAGGCGACACCGGCGTGACGGCCGGGCGTCACCCGGGGCCCGGCAGCACGCGGCGGAGGAACGCGAGCCCGTCACGCAGGCCGGTCTCGTCGATGGAATGACCGAGTCCGCGACACATCCGGGAGCTGACCTCGAAACCCGCGGCCTCGAGTCCGGTCACCGACGCCGCCAGTTCCGACGCCGGAACCATCTCGTCCGAATCGCCGTGCACCAGCGAAACCGGGCAACGGCTGCGCAGTTCCCCGGGCAACAGTTCCGGTGCGATCAGCCGGCCGGAAAACCCGAGGATGCCCGCGATCGGGTCGGCCCGTCGCGGCCCGACGAACAGCGACATCATCGTTCCCTGGCTGAAGCCGACCAGGGCCAGCGCCCCGGCGGCGAGCCCGGTTCTCGCCAGCTCATCGTCGAGGAAGCCGTCGATCAGCTGCGCCGCCAGCCGGGTGCCGGCCAGCACCGGCTGCGGGCTTCGATCCGCAAGACTGAACCACTGTCGCCCGAACGGCGACATTTCGCAGGGAAACGGTGCGTGCGGCGAGACGAACTCGACGTGCGGCAGGACGCGGGACCAGTAGGGAGCAAGCCCGATCAGGTCGTTGCCGTCGGCGCCGTAGCCGTGCAGCAGCACCACCAGCGCCCGGGCCGGCCCGCCGTCCGCCGGTGGCTGGCGTGGGCCGTCAAGCTCCATCATGACGCGTCTCCGGTGCCGGTTCAGTCGAGGCGAAACCCCTTGCGCCTGAGGTGTTCCGCCAGCTGCTCGCGTTCCGTGACCGAGACCTGGCGCGCCTTGTCCTCCGACCAGCCATAGAAGTCGGCGACGCCCCAGGTGTCGGCATGGCGCTGCTTTTCCCGCGGAACGCTGTAGCGGGCGTCCCGGCGCCGGTCGTAGGCGTCGATCTCGCCTGCGAGCGCCTCGTCGCGATAGCTGTCCTCGTGCACCGTCACCGAGGCGGGCAGCCGCAGACTGATGTAGCCGGGACCCGCGGGATAGCCGGTGCACATTCCGGCGACGGGAAAGACGTGATCGGGCAGTTCCAGCAGCTGCGAGATCGCATCGATGTGGTTGCGGACCACGCTGATCGGGCAGCAGCCGAGCCCCATGGCCTCGGCCGCCCGGATGTAGTTCATCAACACCAGGCCACAGTCCACCGCCGCGTTCAGGAACGCGTCGAGATGGTCATTGGCGAACGGCTTGCCGCGCATCCGGCAAATCCGGCGGATGCGCCTGCTGTCGCCGAGGAACACCATGAATACCGGGCAGGTTCCGATCCACTCCATGCTCGGCATCAGTTCGGCGATCGCCGCCCGCTTGTCGGGGTCGCGCACCACGACCACCGCGGACTGCTGCAGGTCCGACTTCGCGGGTGCCGAAAACGCGGCGGCGAGCAGGACGCGCAGCAGGCTGTCCGGCACCGGTTCCGGACTGAAGCGCCGGTGCGTGCGATGGGAAAGAATGCCGGCGAGCTCACCCTCGGCCGGCAGGTCGCGGCCGTCGGCAGTCGGAACGCCGTAGCGATCCTCGATCAGGTCTGCAATCGTTGACCGGGCAGTCATGGCACGTCACGCCTCGCGTCTCGGAACGGATGTGCCATAGTGCCCGCAGTCGGTCGGGCCAGACAAGACCGCGACAACCGGAGGAGTACGGGAATGAAGATCGGCATCATCGGATGCGGTGCGATGGGTTCGGTGTATGCAGCGCTGCTGGCGGATGCCGGCAACGAGGTCTGGGCCATCGATACCTGGGCGGAACACGTCGATGCGATCAACCGCACCGGGCTGAGGCTGGAGGGTGCGAGCGGTGACCGGACGGTCCGGCTGAACGCCACCACCAGTGCCGCGGATGCCGGGGAATGCGATCTCGTCATCGTTGCGACCAAGGCCGACGGCGTGGCGTCTGCAGCCCGGTCCGCAGCCGAGATTGCCGGGGACGACAGTGTCATCCTGACCATCCAGAACGGACTTGGCGCCGCCGACCGGATCGCCGAGGCTATCGATACCGGCAAGGTCATGATCGGGGTGGTTGGCGGCTTCGGAGCGTCGATGAAGGCGCCGGGCCACGCCCATCACAACGGCATGCAGCTGGTCCGCATCGGCGAGATGCAAGGCGGAATGTCGCAGCGTCTCGAACGCGTGGTCGAGGCCTGGAATGCCGCCGGTTTCACCGCGAAGGGCTATCCCGACATTCACCAGATGATCTGGGAGAAGTTCATCTGCAACGTGACCTACAGCGGCCCCTGCGCGCTGATGAACATGACCATCGGCCAGGTCCAGGCCGAGCCGTCCGCCTGGTCGATCGCGCTCGGCTGCGCGCGTGAGGCGGACGCGGTGGCGCGCGCGGCGGGGATCGCTCTCGGCTTCGGGGAGGTCGACACCTATGTCCGTGACTTCGGCGCGCGGATGCCGGACGCGCGCCCGTCGATGCTGCTCGATCACCTGGCCGGACGGCGTTCGGAAATCGACGCCATCAACGGCGCGGTGCCGGTGGAGGCGGGGAAGGTGGGGTTGGACGCGCCGGTCAACCGGACCGTGTCGGACCTGGTCCGCGGCAAGGAGGCCGGGTTCGCCGCCTGAGATGGTTCTCGCCCCGGTCCTGGGCCTTCTGCTCGTCCTGCTGGCGGCCGGAACGGCTGGCGCCTGCCCGGGCGCCGGGTCGCGTTGCGAGGTCCCGGGTGGCGGATACTACATCCGCATGCCCGCACAACACTCCTCCCCGGTGCGGGCGGTGGTTCACGCCCACGGATACGGTGCGAGCGGGCGGTCGGTGATCGGCAACGCGGGCCTGACCGAACCGTTTCTGCAGGCCGGACTCGCCGTCGTCGCGCCCGACGGGATGCGCCGGGCCGGGCGGAACGGCAGGACCTGGCACGTCCTGCCGTACGTGACGGAGCGGCACGGCAGACGCGACGAGGTGGCGTTCATCGAGGCGGTCATGCGTGATGCCGAGCACCGGTTCGGCGTCGACCGCCGTCAATCGCTGCTTTCCGGCTTCTCGCTGGGCGGCTCGCTGGTGTGGACCGTCGCCTGTGCGGCGCCACGGATGTTCGCCGCCCACGCCCCGGTTGCTGGGGCCTTCTGGCGCCCGCCGCCGCAAGAGTGCGCCGGGCCGGTCTCGCTGCTGCACACCCATGGCTGGCGCGACCGTACTGTGCCGATCGAGGGGCGATCGATCAGGAACGGCATGCTCCGCCAGGGCGACGTGTTCGATGGCCTGGAGACCCTGCGCCGCGCCAACGGCTGCACGCCGGCCCGCGGTCTTGTGGCCGAAACCGCCGGTCGCTTCTGGCTGCGGCGCTGGGACGCGTGCCGGGCCGGAAACCTGCAGCTTGCGCTGCATCCGGGCGGTCACGAGATCCCGCAGGGCTGGCACCGGCTGGTGCTCGACTGGTTCCGGGCGGTGGTGTCCCGATCCGCCACGCGATAAACCGCATTTGCCTGCACGCCGATAATTCAATGCCGGGGGCCGATCGGCTACCCTGCGGCCGGCACCGACTGTAGCAGGGGGAGAACCATGGCCGGAGTACTCGAGGGTGTGCGCGTACTCGACTTCGGGCGCTACATCGCCGGACCGTTCTGCGGCATGCTGCTCGGCGACATGGGGGCCGATGTCATCCGCATCGAGAAACTGTCAGGCAGCGAGGATCGGTACCTGGTCCCGATCACAGGGACCGGCGAGGGCCCGATGTTCCTCGCGCTCAACCGCAACAAGCGATCGCTGACCCTGAACCCGATGAAGCCGGAGGGCCGCGAGGTCGTCCGCTCGCTGGTCGCGACCGCGGACGTGGTGATCGCCAACCTGCCGCAGCCGACACTGGAGGCCATGGGGATCGACTACGAGAGCCTGAAGGCGATCAGGCCCGACATCATCCTGGCCACGGTCACCGCCTACGGCCGGGGCGGACCGTACAGCGACCGGGTCGGATTCGATGGCGTTGCCCAGGCCCTCGCCGGCGCCACAGCCATGGGAGGCCACCCGGGCGATCCGATGAAGTCGTTCGTCCCCTTCGCCGATTTCGGCACCGCCACGCTTGCGGCCTTCGGTGTCATGTCCGCACTGCTCGAACGCACCCGTACCGGCAGGGGCCAGCTGGTCGAGGCCGCGCTCACCCGTACCGTGATGGCGTTCAACATCGCGTGTCTGGCCGAGGAAGCCGTTACCGGCATTGGCCGTCCGTCCTACGGCAACCGGGGCTACATCTCCGGTCCGAGCGACCTGTTCCGCACCCGCGACGGCGCGGTGATGGTGCAGGTGGTCGGCCAGCCGCTGTTCGAACGCTGGGCCCGGCTGATGGGAGAGGACCACTGGCTGGACGATCCCCGCTTCGCCGATGACCAGGCCCGCGGCGACAATGGTGAAGTCCTGAGCGCGAGGATGGCCGAATGGTGCCGGGACCAGACCACCGCCGAGGTGCTGGCGGCACTTGACGAAGCGCGGATCCCCTGCGGTCCGGTGCTGGAACCGGCACAGGTGCTGGAGGACCCGCACGTCCGGGCGATGGACTTCCTCCATGACATGGCCTTCCCCGGACTCGAGCGGCCGGTTCCGGTCACCACGACGCCGGTCAGACTGTCCGGGACGCCGGGAACCATCCGCAGCCGCGCGGCAACGCTCGGCGAGCACACCGACGAGATCCTGGCCGAACTCGGCCACGATCCGGCCGCCATCGCGCGGCTAAGGGACGGGCGCGTGGTATGACCAGGCGACCCTGGGGACAGTAACGCGGAGACAGCAATGGTCGCACATTCGTCGAACCGGGAGTGGTTGGCGCGGATCGAGGAGGACATCCTCGAACCCGACCTGCCGATCTGCGATCCCCATCACCATCTCTGGGACCGGGCAACGGCCCATCAGATCCAGCCCCGCTACCTGCTCGACGAGATCCTCGCCGACACCGGAAGCGGGCACTCCATCGTCTCCACGGTCTTCATCGAGTGCGGCGCCATGTTCCGCGGTGATGGGCCCGAGCACCTGCGACCGGTCGGAGAGACAGAGTTCGTCAACGGCATCGCCGCCATGAGTGCGTCGGGTCTGTACGGCCCGACGCGGATAGCCGCCGGGATCGTGGGCACGGTCGACCTGCGGATCGGCGCACGCGCCGGAGAGGTGCTGGACGCCCATCTCGTTGCCGGCGGCGGCAGGTTCCGCGGCATCCGCCGGGCGGTCGCCTGGGACCCGTCGCCTCAGATACGCAATCACCGTACCGATCCGCCGCAGGGGCTGCTGCTCGACGAGACGTTCCGGCGCGGATTTGCCGAACTCGGTCCCCGGGGACTGAGCTTCGAGGCCTGGTGCTACCACCCGCAGATCCCGGAAGTCACCAGCCTCGCGCGGGCGTTTCCGGACACCACGATCATCCTCGATCATTTCGGGGGACCGATCGGGGCCGGCCCGTATGCCGGGCGCGAGCGCGAGGTGTTCGAAACCTGGAAGCCGATGGTCCGGGAACTGGCCAGGTGCGGCAATGTCGTCGCCAAGCTCGGCGGCATCAACATGGACGTCAACGGCTTCGGCTGGGAACGGCGGGGGCCACCCCCCCCCCCGGGCGGGCAGGCGGGCGGGGCGGCGGCGGCCGCCGCGGCCGGCGGGGGGGGACGGGGCGGCCGCACCCCGCCACTACTACGACTACGTCATCGAGGTGTTCGGGGTGGACCGGTGCATGTTCGAGTCGAACTTCCCGGTCGACAAGCTGAGCTGCAGCTACGCGACGATATGGAACGCCTTCAAGCACATCGCTGCCGGCGCATCCGCTGACGAGAAGGCGGCCCTGTTCCACGATACCGCGGCCCGGGTCTACCGGCTGACCCCGGCCTGAGGGCCGGCCGGGCCGAAAGCAGCGGAAACCGGCTGTGCTGACCATCACCAGGCCGGCCCAGGGGCCGTTTACGCCGTTCGAACGGCTCATCATCACCGGTCCGGTGCTGGCGGCCTCGCTGCTGCACGCGCTCAACATGAGCACCGCCTACGTGGCACTCCCGAGCATCCAGGGCAACCTGTCGGCGGCCCCGGACCAGGTGTCGTGGGTGATCACCGCCTTCGTGGTGGCGACCGCGGTCGGGACCATCCTGACCAACGTGATGAGCCAGCGTTTCGGTCGCCGCCGGGTGTTCCTGGCCGCCATTCTCGGCTTCACGGTGACCTCGTTGCTGTGCGGCACCGCCGAGACCCTGGGACAGCTGGTGGCATGGCGGATCCTGCAGGGCTTCGTTTCGGCACCACTGCTGCCGATCTCCCAGGCAATCATGCTCGACACCTACCCGCGCGAGAAACACGGGTTAGCGATGAGCATCTGGTCCATGGGCATGATCATCGGCCCGGTGATCGGTCCGACCGTCGGTGCAATGCTGACCGAGTTCCACGACTGGCGCTCGGTGTTCTTCATGAACATCCCGTTCGGGATCGTCGCGTTCTTCGCGATTGTCGCCACCCTGCCAAAGGCGGAGGTTCCCGACCGTCGGGTCGACTGGTTCGGCATGGTCACGCTGATTGTCGCCGTGGTGTTCCTGCAACTCGCACTTGACCGGGGCGAGCGGCTCGGCTGGTTCGAATCGACGGAGATCCTGGTCAATGTCTCGATCTCGGTCATGGCCTTCTACCTGTTCACGGCCCACTGCCTGACGACCGTGGCTCCCTATGTCAACCTGGCGATCTTTGCCGATCGCAACTACCTGATCGGCCTGCTGCTGATCTTCGTGTTCGGCATTGCGGTGTTTGCCAGCCTGTTCATCCTGCCCCTGTTCCTGCAGAACGTTCAGGGCTACCCGGTGCTGTCGGCCGGCTGGGTGGTCTCGGCCCGCGGTGTCGGGACCATGGTGGCGATGGTCACCGCCGGGTTCCTCGCGGACCGGTTCCCCGGCAAGTACCTGATCATTGCCGGCCTGGCCTGCGTCGGTGTCAGCAACCTGTGGATGACCGGCTGGAACGCCGAGGTTTCACTGGCAGAGGTGGTCTGGGTCACCGTCATCAACGGCTACGGCATGGGGATGATGTGGGTCTCTCTCACCACGGTGACCTTCTCCACGCTGGCGCCGGACTTCCGGGTCGAGGCAGCGGCCCTGTTCGCGCTGGTCCGCTCGGTCGGCGCCAGCATGGGGACATCGGTGGTGGTCTCGATCCTGGTGCGGTCCTCCCAGGTCAACTACATCGAGATGCGCGAGCACATCGACGCCTTCGCGGCGACCGCCCTGGCCGGAACCGTGTCGGTGATCGATCCGGCGCTGCATACCCTGCAGCGGCTGGTGATCGACGAGGCCCGGACGGTCGCGTTCCTGAACGACTTCGTGTTCCTGGTCGTCGTGGCGTTTCTCGGCATGCCGTTGTGCCTGCTGCTGCAGCGGTCCGGACGCCGGGCGTGAGCAAAGACTGTCCACGCTGGCCCGACATCCGGACTGTCCTGACGCCTGCATCATGTCAGCAAAGCGCGGTCACCTGCCCAGGATACCGGTCGTGGCCACAATCACCGTGCGCGAGGCCGAGGACACCCTGCATGCGGCTCTCGAGGCTCGGGCAAGAGAAGGCCAGGTGCAACCCTCACCGGGTGTCCGTCATGGGGAGAAACGAGCGGTCGCGGCCCGGGCAAGCTTGCGAATGCTGCTGTCCGGCTGATCCGTCCACACATCCAGGAGCCGCCGCCAGGAGCAGGACACAAAGCCCACCTCGACACCGGCCCGGTGCCCGGTGTGTGAACGCTTCGTGCATCATATCCGGCATCCGCGGCGACACCGCGCCAGATGCAGCGGGAGTCTTCGCCCCGCAACCCGCGTGCAGCGGCACCACGTGAAGATGGATGCGCGGTGGCGGGCCATTCAGCCGGCAAGGCACACCTGGCCAGGGCAATCGGAAAGTCACGGTGCGCGAGGTGTGCAGCGCGCCGTCACAGGATCGCCTCGCGCCTGCCGTTCCGCTGCCGATGGGAAGGCGACACGCAAGCGCACTCACGGATTGCCGCCCCGCCGTTTCGCCCGACCGCCCTGAAGGCTCCAGATCCGTGCGTCACCGGCCGTGGTGTGGCGAACAGACATGTCTGTCCGACCCTTGACCGGGTCGGGAACCTCACACCCGCCGGACGGGACATCGCGCCCGGGACTGCGGTATGATCCCGGCTCCACCGGATCCGGGAGTTCGCGATGGCACTCGCAAACCAGCGCACCGTCTACCTCAACGGTGAATTCGTCCCCGAGAGCGAGGCGCTCATTCCGATCAAGGACGCCGGGTTCAAGTTCGGCGACGCCGCGTTCGACACCACGCGGACCTTCGGGCACCGCATCTTCCGCCTGCGCGAGCACCTCGAGCGGTTCGAACGGTCGTTGCGCTACCTCGGCCTGTCGTCGGGCCACTCGCTTGACCGCTTCGTCGAGATCACCGGGGAAGTGGTCAGGCGCAACCTGCCGCTGATCGGCGATGACGAGGACTACTGGGTCAGCCAGCGCGTCAGCCGGGGAGTGCCGCCGGGTGACCGCGAGGCATGGCCGGACTGGCCCGATGCGACCGTGGTGGTCGAGTGCACGCCGCTGCCGCTCGCAGCGCGGGCCAGCTTCTACCGGGACGGGATCGACGTGGTCACGCCGGGCGTGCGGCGTGTCGCGCCGGACATGATCAGCCCGAGGGCGAAGTCGCACAACTACCTGAACCTGATCCTGGGTGACCTCGAGGTGGCGGCCCAGGACCCGAACGCCCTGTCGGTGCTGCTCGACCGCGACGGCAATCTCGCCGAGGGCAAGGGCAGCAACATCTTCCTGCTCTCCGGTGGACGTCTGAAGACACCGCGCGCACGGATGGTGCTGCCGGGCGTGAGCCGGGCGGTCACCATGGAACTCGCCGCCGCCCGCGGCATACCGGTGGACGAGACCGATATCGACCTGTTCGACGCCTACAACGCCGAGGAGGCCTTCATCACCTCGACCAGTTTCTGCATCTGCCCGATCCGAAGCATCAACGGGCGCCGGCCGGCCAGCGAGGCGATCCCGGGTCCGGTCACCCGCCAGCTGATCGACGACTACGTCGCACTCGTCGACTTCGACTGGTACGGGCAGTACCTGAAGCACCTGTCCTGACCGTCAGGCCCTGGTGGCCAACTGCGCGACCTTGCGCATCACCGACGGCAGGCCGGCCGCGTCGAGCGTTGCCACCGGGTGCCAGAAACACCGCCCGGGAGCCCGGGGACGGCCGGCGAGCTGCGCAGTCCGGACCCGGAGTTCGAGGTGGAAGTGGGTGAAGGTGTGGCGCACCGTGCCCGCCAGTTCCCGCCAGTGGCCCGGCAGGGGCGGATCGGCCGCGGGACCGGAAACGCGGGTCCAGTCGCTGGTGGGAACCTCGACCATGCCGCCGAGCAGGCCCGATGCCGGCCGGCGGCGAAGCAACACCCCGCCCTCAGCGTCCAGGCACCAGAACGCGGTTCCGTACCGGGTCGGCCGGGCGGGCCTGGGGATCCGGCGCGGCAACTCTGCCGGGCTGCCTGCCGCGCGGGCAGCGCAGGAGTGGTGCCACGGACAGCCGGTGCACGACGGCGAACGCGGAGTGCAGATGGTTGCGCCCAGGTCCATCACCGCCTGGGCATAGTCGCCTGGCCGGCGCCGGGGCGTCAGCACCGCGGCGTGGCGGCGGATCAGCGGGCGCGAGCGGGGCAGCGGTTCGCGGATGTTTCGCAGCCGCGAGATCACCCTCTCGACATTGCCGTCGACCGGTGTAGCCGGCAGGTCGAAGGCGATGGCCGCGATGGCGGCGGCGGTGTAGCGGCCGATCCCGGGAAGAGTGAGCAGCGCATCCTCCGTGTCGGGAAATCTACCGGCATGTTTCTCCACCACGGTCCTGGCGCAGGCGTGCAGATTACGGGCGCGGGCGTAGTAGCCGAGGCCGGCCCACTGTGCCAGCACCTCGTCCTCCGACGCCCGGGCAAGTGCCGCGAGCGTTGGCCAGCGTGCCGCGAACCGGGTGAAGTACTCGCCGACCCGACCGGCGGTGGTCTGCTGCAGCATGATCTCGCTGAGCCAGACCCGGTAGGGATCGGGACATTCGCCGGGGGCGGCGCGCCACGGCAGAACGCGCCGGTTGGCGTCGTACCAGGCAAGCAGGTCCCGGGCGAGCCGCGGGGATGTGTTCATGGCCATGCCTCAATATACTGTCCGGCCAGGCATGCGGGAGCCGGCCAGGATGACAGGGCAACAGGACGACACGCCACGGCCCGCGCGGCGCTCCGGCCGCGGCCTCATGCCGCTGCGCGCAATGCTCCCGGAGGCCGCGACCCGTGAAATCCGGCGCCGCGGCTTCTTCGAGGTTGCCATTATCAGTCGCTGGTCCGTCATCGTCGGTCCCGATATCGCGCACTGCTGTGTGCCCGAACGCATCGCCTACCCCCGGGGTCAGCGCTCGGGAGCGACACTGCACCTCGTGGTCAGCTCGGCACGGGCCATCGAGGTGCAGCACATGGAACCGGTTCTGATTGAACGGATCAACACCGTGTTCGGATACGACGCGGTGTCGCGACTTGCCCTGCACCACGGTCTTCCCCAGGCCGTTCGTCCCGGACGCAGGCGGCCCCGGTCGCTCGAGCCGGAAGAGGAAGAGTGGATCGACCGGCAGGTCGCGCAGGTGCGCGACGGTTCGCTGCGCGAGGCACTGCTGAGGCTTGGCCGCGCGGTGCTGGGAAGCACCGACGGCTGATCGCCGGTTCTGCCTGCAGAACGCGTTGTCTGTAGTGGGGGATCAGGGTATTGTCCCCCACATGTAGTGTAATGGAGATCGAAATGCGGCGCAGAACACTCATCGGGGCACTGGGGGCCGCTGCCCTTGTCTCGGCCGTTCCCGGTCCCGGCCGGGCGGGGTACGACATCGGCACGGCACTCGAGCCCAGGACGATCGGGTCGCCCTCGGCACGGCTGGTCCTGATCGAGTACTTTTCCCTGACCTGTTCACACTGCGCGCGGTTCCACACCGAGACCTGGCCGCAATTGCGGGACACCTACGTGGTTCCTGGTCACCTGCTGGTCGAACTGCGCGACTTTCCGCTCGACCTGCTGGCCCTGCGGGCGGCAGCGCTGGCGCGATGCCTGCCGAAGCAGCGCTACGCTCCCATGATCGACCTGCTGCTGAAGCAGCAGGCGTCCTGGGCAACCTCCGGCGAGGGCGAGGCGGCGCTTGTCAGGCTCGCCCGGCTTGCCGGCATGGACGAGGAGACCGCGCGCGGCTGCATGAACGATCGTGACCTGCTCGAGGGGATCGGGAAGATGCAGCGGACGGCGCAGGCGGAGCACGGTGTGGATGCAACCCCCACCTTCGTGCTGAACGGCGAGCGGTTGGCTGCCTTCACCTTCGAGGAGTTCGACGAGGCGCTCTCGGACGCGCTTCGGTAACGCCGCTCGGCCAGCACCCGTCGGGAGGTCCGCACCGGTGCAGTTTTCCAGTCTCAGACTCGCTGGGTTCAAGTCCTTCGCCGATCCGGTGGACATCGAACTGGTCCCCGGCCTGACCGGCGTGGTCGGGCCGAACGGGTGCGGCAAGTCGAACCTGGTCGAGGCGTTGCGCTGGGTCATGGGAGAGAGCACCGCGAGCCGGATGCGCGGCGCCGAGCTCGAGGACGTGATCTTCAACGGGTCCGGCCGCCGGGCGGCACACGGGTTTGCCGAGGTGGCGCTGGTCGTCGACAATGCCGACCGTTCGGGTCCTGCGGTGCTTGACGGGTTTTCCGAGGCGACGGTCACCCGGAGGATCGAACGCTCGAAGGGGTCGTCCTATCGCATCAACGGCCAGGAGGCCCGCGCCCGCGAGGTGCGCCTGCTGTTCAATGACGTTGGCACCGGGTCACGGTCGGCCTCCATCATCGCCCAGGGCCGGATCGGCGAACTGATCAGCGCCTCGCCTGACGAGCGGCGCCTGTTGCTCGAGGAGGCGGCGAACCTGGGCGGCATCCGGGCCCGGCGACGTGAGGCAAGCCTGCGCCTCGAACACTCGCACGCCAATCTCGAGCGTGCGGCAGATCGGCTTGCCGGGCTCGCGCAGCGGCTCGACGGGCTTCGGCACCAGGAGCGCGAGGTCCGCAGGTACCGCAGCCTCGGCCAGGCGATCCGGGATGCCGAAGCAGCCTTGCTGTACCTGGAATGGCACGCGGCGTCGGCGGATCACGCGGACCAGGCCGGGCAGTGCCTGGCCTGCGAGACGGCGGTCCGGGACGCTGCCGGACTGGTTGCAACCGAGACCGCGACCCGCGAGCGACGGGGCGCGGTGCTGCCGGCGCTGCGCGAGGCAGCGGTCCGGGCGGCGACCGAGACCAGGGAACTCGAACTTGCGCGCAGCCGCATCAACGACGAACGCGCCCGTCTGGCGAGGGATCGTGCACAGGCGCAGACCCGGTTGCAGCAGATCGGCGACGACCTTGCGCGCGAGACCGGACTCAGGCAGGAGGCCGAAGGCGCACTTGCGCGGCTGGCGGGCGAAGAACGCACCCTTGGCGCGTGGTCCGGAGCCAGGCAGCTGTCGCGCGCAGCCGAGGCGGTCGACGCGGCCGAATGCCGGCTCGACGCCGTGGCAAGGCGCCTGTCGGAGCTGGAGAACAGGATCGCGACCACGGACGCCCGCCGCGAACTGCTCGAGCGCCAGCTCGCCAATGCCGAGACCCGGGAGCGGGATCTCGCTGAGCGGAAGCAGGCGCTCGCGGCCCGGCAGGCGAGCGCCAGACAGTCGGGGGCAACCGGCGAGGAACTTGCCGCGGCACGTGTGCAGGTCGCTGCCGCCGAAACCGCGGTCGATCAGGCACAGGAGGCGGCGGAGAGTGCGGAGTCCGCCCGGCGAAATGCGCGTGATCGACTGGAGACCACCGCTGCGGCCTGTGCAACGGGTGATGCCGACATCGCGCGCGTGGAGGCAGAGGCTGGCGCGCTGCGCCGGTTGCTGGTCTGCGACCTGCCCGGCGAACCGGCGCTCGACGGACTCGAGGTCGAGCCCGGCTGCGAAATGGCGCTGGGTGCGGTACTCGGCGACGATCTGTCCGCACCGCTGGTCGCCGCGGGTGACACCACCGCCCGACGCGGCTGGGTCGAACGACCCGATCCGCCGGCATCCTGCGCTCTTCCCGACGGGACCCGGGCGCTTGCCGGGATGGTCGGACACGCCGGGCGGATGGGGGTGCGGCTTGCACAGATCGGTGTCGTTGACGACGCCGTGACGGCCCGGACGCTGCAACAGCGCCTTGCGCCGGGGCAGCGGCTGACCACACCGCATGGCGGGTTGTGGCGCTGGGACGGCTATTTCGAGGATGTGGGCCAGGAAAATGCCGCCAGCCTGCGGATGCGGAACCGGGCACGGCTCGCGGAGCTGGAAGCGGCCAGGGCGGCGATCACGGACCGCAGGGCCCGGTCCACGACGGAACGGGAACAGGCGCGCCGTGCGCACGAGGAAGCGGTGGTACGCGAAAGTGCCGGGCATGATGCGCTCAGGGACGCACGTCGAAACCTCGAGACGGCGCGTGCGCGCGAGACCCGACTGGTCGCGCTCCACGCCGAGGCGACGGCGACAGCCGGGTCGCTGGCCGATTCCGTGAAACGGCTGGCTGCCGAACAGGAAACGGCGCACGCCGAAACCCGGACGATGGCGGCGGAGTTTGAGGCTCTCGACGACGTGTCCGCCTGTCGACAGGAACGCGAACGCCTGGGCGCAGAGCATGATCGCCGCGGACAACAGCTTGCGGAGGCGAGACGTGCTCGCGACGAACTCGAGATCGAGGCCCGGCAGCGCGCCGGGCGCATCGAGCAGATCGACGCCGATATCAGGACCTGGAACGGGCGCCTCGAGCAGGCTGGCGAACGCATCGATGCCCTGGCCGGGCGACGGAACGAGACCGCGGAGTGGCTTGAGGAACTCGAGGGAGTGCCGGGGCAGATCGAGACCAGGAGCGCCGAGCTCGAGAGTGCGATCGGAACAGCCCGTGCCCGGCACGACCGGGCCGACCGGACGCTCGCCGGTGCCGAGGCAGCACTGGAGGCGGCTGACCGGGCGACCCGGGAGGCGGAAGCGGCCGCGCTGGCATGCCGCGAGCAACTGATGCGGGCCGAGACGGCCAGAGAGCAGGCGGACCGCCGCCTCGAGGTGGTGCGCCGGAGCATCAGGGAACGGCTCGATACCTCCGTGGACGAGCTGTGCGCGGCCATGACAGGGATCGAGCGGGACGCCGACAGCGAAACCATCGGCCTGCGTCTTGAGCGTCTGCGTCTGCGGCGGGACCGGATGGGGCCGGTCAATCTGCGGGCCGAGATCGAGATCGACGAGCTGCGCGCGGAGATGAGCGCACTCGAGGACGAACGCGATGACCTGGTGGGCGCTGTCGAGCGATTGCGCGAGGCGATCGGGGTTATGGACCGGGAGGGGCGGCGACGGTTGCGCGCCGCCTTTGCGGAGGTCGACAGCCACTTCCGGCAGGTGTTCCGCCGGCTGTTTGCCGGCGGGTCCGCGAAGCTGGTCTGGGTCGAGACTTCGGACCCGCTGAGCCCTGGTCTCGACGTCATCGCCAGTCCGCCGGGCAAGACGGCCCGGGTGCTGTCCCTGCTCTCGGGCGGCGAACAGGCGTTGACCTCGCTTGCCCTGGTATTCGCGGCCTTCATGACCTCTCCGTCGCCGATCTGTGTGCTCGACGAGGTCGACGCGCCGCTGGATGACCGTAATGTTGACCGGTTCTGCGACCTGTTGGCCGAGGTGGCGCGGCAGACCGACACCCGTTTTCTGGTGATCACCCACCATCGCCTGACCATGGCCAGGATGGACCGTCTCTACGGGGTCACCATGGCGGAGCGCGGCATCAGTCGACTGGTGTCGGTCGACATCCGCGAGGCCCGGCGGCTCGCACCGGCAGCCTGAGGGCGATTCGTTCAAAAAATTTCATGATTTCATTATCTTGTGGCCCAGAAAGCAGGAATGGTTCCGGCTTGACAGGCACCATGGAGGTTCCCTATGTTGGCCGCGATTTCGCGGCAGGACGCGGATCGGGACACCAGGACCGGAGGGTCGGCTCAGGCCACATGTCAGGAACGGATGGCACCCCGCCGCCGACGTTGCGCGAGCTGGAGGCACGGCTTGATGCGGCGCGCGGCAGACAGGACCGGACAGCGTCCGGTCGCAGTCGCCCGACGGGCGGGCCGCCGAAGGGAATGCTGGGCCTGGCGATGCGCACCGGCGTCGAACTTGTCGCCGGTGTGGCGGTCGGCGCACTGGTCGGGTACGGGCTGGATCGCTGGCTCGACACGTCGCCCTGGCTGCTGATCCTGTGCTTCATGCTCGGCGCTGCGGCCGGGATGTTGAACGCGTTCCGGGCGATCTCCGGCGTCGGCATGGCCCTGGGCTACCGGCGGGAGCCGACCGGGACCGATCGCGAGGCCGAGTAGAAGGGAAGTCCGGGTGGCGTCACCTGTCGAACAGTTTGCGCTGAAACCGCTGGTTCCGCTGCACGTCGGCGGCGTTGACCTGTCGTTTACCAACTCGTCAATGTGGATGGCGATCACGGTAATCGGCGTGACCGCGTTCCTGACGCTGAGCATGCGCAGTGGCCGCCTGGTGCCGGGACGCTGGCAATCGATGGCCGAGGTCTCCTACGAGTTCATCGCCAACATGCTGCGCGAGAACGTGGGCAGCGAGGGTCGCGGCTACTTTCCGTTCATCTTCACCCTGTTCCTGTTCATCCTGTTCGGCAACCTGTTCGGGATGATCCCCTACGCCTATACCTTCACCAGCCAGATCATCGTCACCTTTGCGATGGCAATCACCGTCTTCGTGGGCGTGACCGTCATCGGGCTGGTCCGCCACGGCCTGCACTTCTTCACCCTGTTCGTGCCGTCGGGAACGCCGTTGGTGATGGCGCCGCTTCTGGTGCCGATCGAGATCATCTCCTACTTCGTGCGTCCGGTCAGCCTGTCGGTGCGCCTGTTCGCCAACATGATGGCGGGTCACACCATGATGAAGGTGTTCGGCGGGTTCGCGGTGCTCATGGGAGTGCTGGGCGTGGCGCCTGTCGCGCTGCTGGTTGCACTGACCGGGTTCGAGATCCTGGTCGCCTTCCTGCAGGCCTATGTCTTCACCGTGCTGACCTGCCTGTACCTGCACGACGCGATTCACCTGCACTGATGCCCGGAAGCCGGGCAACCCTCCCAACGACCCAGCAAATCCCAAGGAAGGATCCTCGTCATGGAACTTGATGCCGCGAAGATGATCGGAGCGGGCCTCGCCGTGATCGCACTTGCCGGTGTCGGTGTCGGCATCGGCAACATCTTTTCGTCGCTGGTCTCCTCCATTGCCCGCAATCCCGCGGCACGCGGCGAGGTATTCGGTATCGGCATTCTCGGTTTTGCCCTGACGGAAGCGATCGCGCTGTTCGCGTTGCTGATCTCGTTCCTGATCCTGTTCACCTGATTGCCGATAGCAGGGGATCCACGATGCGGATCAGCCCTGACCGGGTACGACGTGCGGGAGCGGCGGCGGTGCTTGCCGGCGGCTTCCTTGCGTCCGGCGTCGCCCGGGCCGCGGATGACTCCGGGGTCAAGCTGCCGCAGCTCGACATCCAGACCTACCCGTCGCAGATCTTCTGGCTCGTTGTCAGTTTCGCGGTCCTGTACGTCCTGGTCTCCAGGGTAGCGGTGCCGCGGATCTTCGAGGTGCTGGAAGAACGCCAGGACCGGATCGCCGACGACCTCGACAAGGCCCAGACCCTGCAGTCGGAAGCCGCACAGGCGCAGGCGGACCACGAGGCTCTCCTCGCCGAAGCCCGTGCCAGGGCGGCGGCGGCCGTTCGCGAGGCACAGGACGTCGCGGCGCGCGCGGGTGCCGAACGGGAGGAAGTGGCCCGGGCCCGGGTTGCCGGAATGGTGGCCGAGGCCGAGCAGCGGATTGCTGCTTCGCGCGCCGGGGCTGTCGACAACATACGCGACGTGGCGAGCGAGGCAGCAGTCGAGGCTGTCGCGAGGCTGATCGGCTCTCGTCCCGGCGAGGAAGCGGTCACCCGTGCCATTGCCGCGGTCGCACGGGACGGACGGCCATGAGCTTCACAGCTGACATAGCGGTTGCCATCGCGTTCGTCATCTTCGTGGCGCTGGTGCTGTGGAAGGGGACCGCACGGATCACCGCGTTGCTCGACCGGCGCTCCGCCGAGATCGCGCGCCAGCTCGAGGAAGCGCAGAAGTTGCGCGAGGACGCCCAGACCGTGCTGGCCACCTACCGGCGCCGGCAGCGCGATGCCGAGACCGAGGCCGGAGAGATCGTTGCCCAGGCCCAGGCTGAGGCCGAACGGCTGCGGGTCCAGGCCGAGGAGGCGGTCACGGCCATGCTGGAACGGCGCGAACGCCAGGCGCTGGACCGCATCGCCCAGGCGGAGGCGCGGGCCCTGCAGGATGTCCGCTCCATGGCGGTCGATCTTGCCGTCGATGCGGCCGGTCACCTGATCCGGGAGACCATGACGCCGGAAACCCGAACCCGGTTGATCGACGACGCGATCGAGGAACTGCCCGACAGGCTGCAGTAGTCCGGCGGCTTGACCACCGGCGTCTGCCGGCGCAGGCTTGGGTTCCCGGTTTCCGCGTCGGCGGAACCACCCGTTCCACCCGTACCCTGGAGGCCCGAGCGCCATGACTGTCTGTATTGTTGGCTGGTCCCATCTGCCGTTCGGCAAACACGAGAACGAGGACGTCGAGAGCCTGATCACCAGGGTGGCGGCGGATGCCGTGGCCGATGCCGGCTTTGCCCCGTGCGATGTCGACGCGATCTTCCTTGGTCATTTCGGCGGCGCCCTGTCGCCGCAGGCCTTCACCTCCAGCCTGGTGCTGCAGGCCTCCGACGACTTCCGCTTCAAGCCGGCGACCCGGGTCGAGAATGCCTGCGCGACCGGCAGTGCCGCCGTGCACCAGGGAGCCGACTTCCTGGAGGCGCGGCGCGGACGGGTGGTGCTGGTGGTCGGGGTCGAAAAGATGACCGACCTTCCCGGCCACCTGGTCGGAGAAACGCTGCTGACGGCGAGCTATCTCAAGGAGGAATCGGACATCCAGGGCGGGTTCGCCGGAGTGTTCGCTCTGATCGCCAACCAGTATTACCAGCGCTACGGCGACCAGAGCGACGCGCTCGCCATGATCGCGGCGAAGAACCACCGCAACGGCGTGGACAATCCCTTTGCCCAGATCCGCAAGGATCTTGGCTACGAGTTCTGCCGCCAGGTCTCCGACCGCAACCCGATCGTTGCCGGCCCGCTGAAGCGGACCGACTGTTCGCTGGTGTCCGACGGTGCCGCGGCCCTGGTGCTCACCGACGTCGAGACGGCGCTCGGCCGCCAGAAGGCGGTTGCGCTGCGCGCCCGCGCCCAGGTCAATGACTACCTGCCGATGTCGCGGCGTGACGTGACCGAACTTGAAGGCTGCGCCCGGGCCTGGGGGAGTGCGCTGGACAGCGCCAAACTCGCCATCGACGATCTGTCGCTGGTCGAGACCCACGACTGTTTCACCATAGCCGAACTGCTCGAATACGAGGCCATGGGCCTCGCCGCTCCAGGCAAGGGGGCAGAGGTGATCGCGGAAGGCGTGACCGCAAGGGATGGCAGGCTTCCGGTCAACCCGTCGGGAGGGCTGAAGGCCAAGGGCCACCCGATCGGCGCCACCGGGGTGTCCATGCACGTGCTCACCTCGATGCAGCTTCGCGGCGAGGCCGGAGGCATGCAGGTCCCCGGTGCCTCGCTCGGCGGCATCTTCAACATGGGGGGTGTCGCGGTCGCCAACTACGTGTCGATCCTCGAGCCGCTGCGCTGATCCGTTTGTTCGTATCGGAGGCCTGACATGCCGGGATTCCGCGCACTCGTGTTGCGCGAGGGAGATGAAGGCGTTTCCGCCGCCGTCGAGACCGTCAGCGAAGTGGATCTGCCGGATGGCGATGTTCTTGTCCGGGTTGCGTGCTCGACGCTGAACTACAAGGACGGCATGATCCTGGGCGGAATAGGGCGGCTGGTCCGCAACTATCCGCACGTCCCCGGCATCGACCTCGCCGGCGTCGTCGAGCAGTCTTCGCATCCTGAATGGGAGCCCGGTGACGAGGTCGTGCTGACCGGCTGGCGGGTCGGGGAGACCCGCTGGGGCGGCTACGCCGAGAAGGCGCGGGTGCACGGGGACTGGCTGGTTCCGGTTCCGGGCTTGTTCTCGATGCAGGATACCATGGCACTCGGCACCGCGGGGTTTACCGCCATGCTCGCAATCATGGCGCTCGAGGAGCACGGTCTCGAACCGGACGCCGGCGAGGTCCTGGTCACCGGTGCGGCCGGTGGTGTCGGGAGTGTGGCCACGACAGTGCTCGCACGGCTGGGATACCGGGTGACAGCTTCCACCGGCCGGCCCGAGCTCGGTCCGTACCTCCAGGAACTTGGTGCGACCACAATCATCGACAGGGCGGAACTAGCCGCCCGGCCGGAACGACCGCTCGCGCGCGAGCAGTTTGCTGCCGCGATCGACTCCGTCGGCGGCGTCACGCTTGCCAACCTGCTCAGCCGCATCGCGTACGGCGGGTCGGTTGCGGCCGTGGGGCTGGCCGGCGGCAACCGGCTCGAGACCACGGTGCTGCCGTTCCTGCTCAGGGGCGTTTCGCTGCTCGGGATCGACTCGGTCCTTTGCCCGGCAGGCCCCCGGCGCCAGGCCTGGAGCCGGCTTGCCCGGGACATGGAGCCCGAACGGCTCGAGGGCATGGTCTCCGTGCACAGTCTTGACGAACTTCCGGCGCTTGGCCGGCGCATCCTCGCGGGCGACGTGCGCGGACGGGCGGTGATCCGGATCTGAGACCTGTCGGTCAGACCGGCCGGTAGGGAGGTTTTTCGAGCCCTTCCGGCGAACGCGTAAACACCTCGTGGCCGTTCTCGGTCACGGCGACGGTGTGTTCGAACTGAGCTGACAGCGAGCGGTCGCGGGTGACAGCGGTCCAGCCGTCGGACAGGAGCTTCACCGCGTGTCTGCCGGTATTGATCATCGGCTCGATGGTGAAGAACATGCCCTCGCGCATCTCGGGTCCGGAGCCCGCGGTTCCGTAGTGCATCACGTGGGGTTCGGCGTGGAAGGTGCGCCCGAGTCCGTGTCCGCAGAAATCACGCACCACGGAACAGCGCTCTGCCTCGGCGTGGGTCTGGATGGTGTGACCGATGTCGCCGAACCGGGCGCCGGGCCGGACGGCTGCAATGCCCCGTTCCAGGCATTCGTGTGTGACGTCAATCAGCTTGGCGGCCTTCACCGGCACGGTGCCCACCGTGAACATCCGGCTTGTGTCGCCATGCCAGCCGTCCAGGATCACGGTGACATCGATGTTGAGGATGTCGCCGTCGCGAAGCGCCCTGGGTCCGGGAATGCCATGGCAGACTACGTGGTTGAGCGAGGTGCAGATCGACTTCGGATAGCCGCGGTAGTTCAGCGGGGCCGGAACGGCACCGTGATCGCAGATGAACCGGTGGCACAGCCGGTCCAGCTCTTCGGTGGCCACCCCGGCTCGGACGTGCGGAGTGATGAAGTCGAGGGTCTCTGCCGCGAGGCGCCCGGCACGGCGCATGCCGTCGAAGTCCTCCGGAGAGTGGATCTTGATGGCGGCGTCCGGCATGGATGTCCCTGCCCGGTGTCAGTGCGTGCGGCGGACGCGGTTTTGTACGCCGGCGGCACCTGCCGGTCAACGCCACCGGCCGCTCCGGTCCGCCGCCATGCGCGGACCGGGAGACCGGTGAGGTTCAGGGGACGCTACGCCGCATCCAGCATGTCGCGGAGCACGTACTGCAGGATGCCCCCGTGGCGGTAGTAGTCGACCTCGTCAGCGGTATCGATGCGGCACAACAGCCTGATCTCGCGCATGTCGCTGCCGTCGGCCGGGTGAATCCGGCACGCGAGTTCCTTGCCCGGTACCAGCCCGTCAGCGATCCCGATGATGTCGAAGGTCTCGTCACCGCGCAGGCCCAGAGAGGTGCGGGTATCGCCGTTGGTGAACTGCAGCGGCAGCACACCCATTCCCACCAGGTTCGAGCGGTGGATCCGCTCGAAGCTTTCCACGATCACCGCCCTGATTCCGAGCAGCCTGGTTCCCTTCGCGGCCCAGTCACGCGACGACCCGGTACCATATTCGCGCCCGCCGATCACGATCAGCGGCACCTTTTCCTCCTGGTAGCGCATGGCGGCAGCGTAGATGTCCATCACGTCGCCGCTCGGCTGGTGGCGGGTGAACCCGCCGGTGGTTTCCGGTGCGAGCTCGTTGCGCAGACGGATGTTGGCGAAGGTTCCGCGCATCATGATCTCGTGGTTTCCCCGCCGCGCTCCGTAGGAGTTGAAGTCGAACGGGCGGACCTGACGCTGCATCAGGTAGTCACCGGCCGGGCCGTCCTGGCGGATCGAGCCTGCGGGAGAGATGTGGTCGGTTGTGATCGAGTCGCCCAGGAACGCCAGCGGCCGGGCGCCGATGAGATCGGTGACCGGAGCCGGCGTCGTCTCCATCCCTTCGAAGTACGGCGGGTTCTGCACGTAGGTCGAGCCGGCATTCCACTGGTATGTGAGGGAACCGGTCGCACGCACGGCGCGCCACTCCTCCGGGCCGCGGAACACGTCCGCGTAGCGTGACTGGTACATCTCGCGGGACAGGCACTCGCGCATGACATCGGCTATTTCCTGGTTCGAGGGCCAGATGTCACGCAGATAGACCGGGGTGCCGTCGCCGTCCTCGCCCAGCGGCTCCGCATACAGGTCGCGTGTCATGGTGCCGGCAAGCGCGTAGGCAACAACGAGTGGCGGCGAGGCGAGATAGTTGGCCCTGGCGTGCGGGCTGACGCGGCCCTCGAAGTTGCGGTTGCCGGAGAGCACGGAAGCGACGATGAGGTCGCCACTCTCCACGGCATCGGCGATCGGCGGCGGCAGCGGACCCGAATTGCCGATGCAGGTGGTGCACCCGTAGCCGACGAGGTTGAAGCCGAGGGTATCGAGCTCCTGCTGCAGTCCGGCCGCCTCGAGGTAGCCGGTGACCACCTGGGAGCCGGGCGCGAGCGACGTCTTGACCCACGGCTGGACCGTGAGCCCGCGGGCGTTGGCATTGCGTGCAACCAGGCCGGCGGCGACCAGCACCGACGGGTTCGAGGTGTTGGTGCAACTGGTGATCGCGGCGATGACCACGTGTCCGTCAGCAAGCTCGTGGTCGGCGCCGCTCACCGGCACGCTGGTGATCTTCTCCCGGCCCATCTCGGCACAGGCCCGCGCAAACTCGCTTGACGCCTGCGACAGCAGCACCCGGTCCTGCGGCCGTTTCGGGCCCGCGAGCGATGGCACGACGGTACCGAGGTCAAGTGACAGCGTGTCGGTAAACACCGGGTCCGGCGTCGACGGTTCCCGCCACATGCCCTGCGCCCGGGCGTAGGCTTCGACCAGCGCGATCCGCTCCTCGTCCCGGCCGGTGAACCTGAGGTAGGAAATGGTCTCGGCGTCGATCGGGAAGAACCCGCAGGTGGCGCCGTACTCGGGTGCCATGTTCGAGATGGTTGCACGATCGGCGAGAGAGAGATGATCGAGGCCCGATCCGTGGAACTCCACGAACTTGCCGACCACCCCGTGGGCGCGCAGCATCTGGGTGACCGTCAGCACCAGGTCAGTCGCGGTTGCCCCCTCTGGCAGCTGACCCGACAGCCGGAATCCGACCACCTCCGGGATCAGCATCGACGTGGGCTGGCCCAGCATCACTGCCTCGGCCTCGATGCCGCCGACACCCCAGCCGAGCACCGCCAGGCCGTTGACCATGGTGGTGTGGCTGTCGGTTCCGACTACGGTATCGGGGTAGGCGAGCGTCCGTCCACCGTCGTCCCGGGTCCAGACCGTCTGGGACAGGTACTCGAGGTTGACCTGGTGGCAGATCCCGGTTCCCGGCGGAACCACCCGGAAGTTGGAGAACGCCTCCTGGCCCCAGCGCAGGAACTCGTAGCGTTCCCCGTTGCGCTCGAATTCGAGCTCGACGTTGCGCCGGAAACTGTCGGCCGACCCGAAACTGTCGACCATTACCGAGTGATCGATGACGAGGTCGACCGGCGAGAGCGGATTGATCTTCTCCGGCGCGCCGCCCATGGCTTCCATGGCGTCGCGCATTGCCGCGAGGTCCACCACGGCGGGGACCCCGGTGAAGTCCTGCATCAGCACCCGTGCCGGCCGGTAGGAAATCTCCCGCGGGGACCGGCGTTCCCGCGTCCACTCCGCGAGCGCGATGGCGTCATCGGCGGTGACACCGCGCGCACCCATGTGACGAAGCAGGTTCTCGAGCAGGATCTTGAGTGAGTATGGCAGTGAGCGGATTCCGGGGTAGCCGGCTCCCGCCATCGCTTCAAGGCTGTAGTAGTCGTATGGCTTCCCGCCAGCGGTAAGCGTGCGACGGGTATCCGGGAGAGTGGCAGCGGACATGGCTTGCTCCGTTCCTGACGACGAGCACGGCCGAGCGAGGTGCGCCTCGAAGCGGTCGTTGCGGCGCGATCGTGACTGGAAGCGGTCCCTGGGACCGCGCGGCGAGCTATAGCATGCGGGGCCGGTTCGGGCCAGAGTCCGCGGACATGGTTGGCGATGCGGGGAGGCGGTCGTGAACACCGATCTGGAAACGGGGGCCGTGGCGGCTGCCCGCGATGTCATGGCCCGGCACCTTGCGGCACTGAATGCCCGCGACGAGACGGCGCTGGCGGCCACGCTGCACTTTCCGCACTACCGGCTGTCCGGTGGCGTCATGCGGACCTGGCGGGACCCGCGGACATACCTGGAGGACTTCCGTCTGCGTGCCGGTCCGCAGTGGGACCGCACCCGGTGGGACGCGATCGACGTGCTTGCCGCCTCGGCCGAGAAGGTGCATCTCGACGTCCGGTTCACCAGACTGCGGCGCGACGGCGGCGCGCTCGCGCGCCACCGTTCGCTCTGGATCATCAGCTGTATCGACGGGGTCTGGGCGGCCCAGCTCAGGTCGAGTTTCGCGCCCTGATTTCGCCGGCGGCAGGATGACGCAGTCGAGCCGTCCGCGGGTCGCGTTCACCGTGGTGGTGGTACCGGGTCATTTCTGCAGGATGTTGACGATTTCGCGCAGCTGGGTCCGGGCGCGCAGCAGGTAGAAGCCGAGCGAGGCGAGGTGGCTCGGAAGCAGCGCGCCGTCCGGGTTGCCGTTGACCACGATGACCGGGGAGAGTTCGGCCGCCTGGCGGATCGAGTCCAGCATCTGCTGCCACGCGCCCGCGAGCTCCCGGTCTCGGATCACGTTCTCGAAGTCCAGTCCCAGTTCACGCAGCAGCAGGAAATACGCATAGAGCCGGCCCTTGGTGGCGTAGAAGACGTCGTCGGCCCGGGTGTCGAACCCCCAGGTCCCGGCCGCCGCCAGCTGCTGGTCGATGATGGCGGAGCGTGACCCGAGGTCGGCGGTAAACCGGATCAGGGTCGCCTGCAGGTTGTCGGCCCGGGGCTCGTAGGTTGCGGCACCTGCCGCAAGACGGGTGTTGTAGTCCTCGAGCGAGCGGGCCGCGGAGCGGTACTGCGCCTCCGACGAGGCCGTCGGCGCGAACGAGGTCGAGAAGTCGAAGATCCAGATGGTCCCCGGGTACTTCAGCAGACCGGCCGCCTTGTCGAGGTCCGGGTCGACCTCGCTCGAGCCGCGGGTCCGGCCGAGCTGGTCCGACATCTCGAGTGCGAACCGTGACAGGGCGTAGACGATCCCCTGCTGGAAATTGGGCATGTTGTCGAGCAGCGCGCCCGGCAGGTAGAACGGGTCGTTGGCGACCCAGCCGTTGACGTCGGTCTCGCGTCGGATCAGCGCCGCGGTCAGACCGACCGCGCGGCTCGCGCCGGCCGGCATGTCCGAGGGCGCGAAGGCGGTGTCGTCGTCGACCTTCGAGACGAGTGCCATGCCGAGCAGGTAGTACAGCACCACGAGCACAGCCAGGCCGCCAAGCCCGAGGGCTCCGATGCGGGCCGTTCGCGGCAGCAGTCTGCGCCCTCGTGCTCCGTACTCGTCGTCCCAGTCGAGTCGTTCCCGCGACATCGCCGCTTCTCCCGCCTGTCCGGTCCCGAGCATACCAGAACCGTGCCCGCTTCCGATGAAGTCATCGGCATTGGACCGTGATGGTCGTGCGGGACGATGTCGTCTGCACCCTGGCATGAACGGCAGTGGTTGCGCCGGTGGCAAGCGAGGCCACCGCCCGGTGCGCGGAGCGACCCGGCATCGTCGGGCGTCGTTATTTCCGGCGCAGTCTCTGGTGCAGGATCGGAAGCAGGGCCATGATTGCCAGTCCGACCAGGCCGGCAATGATGGTGCCGTCGAGCACACTGGCCACGGTGAAGGGTTCGTTGCGGTCGAAGATCTCGCCGAGTCCGCTGCCGATGAGCGCGTAGACGAACCCGCCCGGGATGATGCCGATGAAGGTTGCAAGCACATAGATGCGCAGCGAAACGCCCAGGAACGCCGGGACCAGGTTGACGATGAAGAACGGGAAGACCGGGATCAGTCGCAGGAACAGCAGGTAGGAAAGCGCATTGCGCGAGAATCCCTCGCGCATGCGTTCGATCGTCGAGCCGGCGCGCGCACGCAACAGGTCGGCAAACGCGGTACGTGCCGCAAGGAACACCAGGGTTGCGCCGATGGTGGCGCCGGTGACCGAAAACACGGTGCCTGCGACCGCTCCGAACAGGAAACCTCCGGTCAGCGTGAGCAGGGCGCCTCCCGGTGCGGAGACTGCGGTCGCGAGAGCGTAGATGCAGCAGAACACCGCGGCAGACAGGACCGGGCGGCTCGTGGTGAACGCCAGGAGGTCCGCCCGATGCTCGCGCAGCGCGTCGATCGACAGCCAGTCATCAAGGTCGAGAACCAGCACCAGGCCCAGCCCGGCCAGCAGGATGAGGATCGGAACCAGCTTGCGCAGACGCTGCATGGGCGAAGAACTCCATGGGACCGGGGTTGCTCGACAGGTCTCTGACGGGAAGGGAGCCGGCGTGGACGGCGGGCAGGGAATTTGCCATAAGTCAACCACGGAAGCGAGGCAACGGACAAACAGCATGGCTGAAGGCTACGGGGCGCCGACACAGTGGCAGGACGACCTCTATACCCTGTTGCGCAGCAACGGTGTGACACTGTTCTGCTACGTGCCTGATGGCGGGCACAGGACGCTGATCGACAGGTCGATGGCTGACCCGGAGGTGATTTCGGTACCGCTGACCACCGAGGAGGAAGGGGTCGCGATGTGCGCCGGCTGCCACCTGGCCGATGCCAGGGGGGTCCTGCTGATGCAGTCGAGCGGAGTGGGCAACTGCGTGAACATGTTCGCGCTGGTCCAGGGCGGGCGTTTTCCCTTCGTCACCCTGGTTACCATGCGTGGCGAGTTTGGCGAGATGAACCCGTGGCAGATCCCCATGGGCCGGGGGGTGCAGCCGGTGGTCGAGGCTATGGGGCTGCATTGCCTGAGGGCCGAGAGCCCGGAGGACGTGGTTCCCACCGTCCAGGCGGCGCTCGACATGGCCTACCGGTCCGATCAGGGTGTGGCCGTACTGCTCACCCAGAAGCTGATCGGCGCCAAGCCTTTCTGAACCCCGCGGGGGGGAATCACGTCATGGACACAGATCGACCCCTCGACCGCAGGACAGCGGTGCCTGCACTGGTCGGCGATCCTTCCGACCTGCTGGTGGTCTGCGGTCTGGCGGGCGCTGCCAAGGACATGGCGCACCTGACCGGGGACGGCGACAATGTCTACGCGCTCGCCGGCGCGATGGGAGGTGCGACCGCCATGGGCCTCGGCCTTGCACTGTCGCGTCCTGACCGGCAGGTCCTGGTCGTGACCGGTGACGGGGAACTGCTGATGAATGTCGGTACGCTCGCCACGGTCGGGGTCATGCAGCCGCCCAACCTGTCGATCCTGTGTGTCGACAACGGCCACTACGGGGAAACCGGCTACCAGCCGACCCACACCCAGCGCGGAGTCGATCTCGAAGTCATCGCGCGTGGTTCGGCGATACCGGTCACCCGGTCCGTGTCGACACCCGATGAAATCGCGCCTGCGGCCCGCTTGCTGCGCGAGGGTAACGGGCCGAGGTTCATCCTGTTGCGGGTCGGCATCGAGCCGCCCCCGGCGGTGCGCCGCTCGCTCGACGCCGCGGAAAGAAAGACCGCGTTCCGTGCGGCGCTGCGTGCCTCGCGAACTGCCGACCAGGCTTCGGAGTAGTCACGATGTCCTTCGACCTTGCGCCTGAACAGATCGACCTGGTGGAACATGCCCGCAGCCTCGCGCGAGATGTCGTCGCCGGGAATGCGGCCGCGACCGACCGGAACGAGGTCTACCCGTGGGCGAACGTGCGCGCCCTCGTCGATGCTGGGTTCATGGGAATGACCATCCCCGAGCGTCTCGGCGGCGGGGGACGCAGCTTTCTCGATGCGAGCCTGGTGGTCGAGGAGATGGCCGCCTGGTGCGGTCCGACCGGCCGCATCGTGGTCGAGGGCAACATGGGTGCGATCGCGGCCGTGATGGAATACGGCACGGACAGGCAGCAGCGTCTCGCCGCCGACCTGGTGCTGGCCGGCGACAAGCCGGCAATCTGCATCACCGAGCCCGAGGCCGGCAGTGCCGCCAGCGAGATGACCACCTTTGCGCGTCGGGTCGGCGAGAAGTGGATCGTGAACGGCAAGAAGCACTGGATCACCGGCGGCGGTGTCTCGCGACTCTACCTGATCTTTGCGCGGGTCCTGGACCGGTACGGTGACGAGCAGGGCATTGGCGGGTTCCTCGCGGTCGCGGGCGAGTCGCCGGGGCTGCGTATCGGCGCACGCGAGCCGACCATGGGATTGCGCGGCATTCCGGAAACCGAAGTGATCATGGAAGACATGGAGGTGACCGACGACATGGTGCTGATGCCGCCCTCCGGCTTCCGCCGCGGGTTTGCCGAACTGATGAACGCGTACAATTCGCAGCGGGTCGGCGCCGGCACCGTGGCGCTCGGCCTGGCGGCCGGCGCCTACCGCAACGCACTGGAGTTCAGCCAGGAGCGCTCCCAGTTCGGACGACCGATCGCCGAGTTCCAGGGGTTGCAGTGGATGCTCGCGGACATGTCGATCCAGCTCGAGGCGGCCCGCGCCCTGTTGCGCCGGGCCGCCGCCAGCGCCGGCAGCGGGGGCAGCCCGTTCCCCGATCCCACCCTGGCCGCCCAGGCCAAGATCTTCGCGTCCGAGATGGCGATCTCGGTGACCACTGACGCGTTGCAGATGTTCGGGGCCCGGGGCTACTCGCGCAACTACCCGATGGAGCGGCTTGCACGCGATGCGCGCATGTTCACCATCGGCGGCGGCACCGCCCAGATCCTGCGCAACGTCGTGGCCTCCCGCCTGCTCGGGCAGAAGCTTCCGCAGACACGCGGCGGCTATCTCGATCTTGCGGAAAGTCGACAAGAGGCTCCGGTCGCGCGCGACGCCGCCGACTGACCGCCCTCCAGTCCCGTCAACCCGCTAGGGCGGCGCCCCTGAGCACCCGGTCCGCCTCGCCGGTGAACCGTCCGTCTGCCTCATGCAGGACCAGTCCCGGGCTGAGAAGCGCCGGTCCCCGGGTTCCCTTGCGCGCCGAGACCAGGACCCGGCGTGCCGGCACCCCGGCGCGCGGCCACAGCGGGCACAGCCGGATGTCACCGCATGAACGGCGCAGGCTGGCCAGCACATGGTCAACGCGATCGGCGCGGTGGATCAGCGCGAGGGTTCCCCTCGGGCGCAAGGCGCGGATCGCCGCGGCAATCCAGTCATCAAGCCCGGCCGTCGTCTCGGTGCGCGCGGTGACCCCGCCCGCCGGTGCGGTACCGCGCGACATGTCACCGTAGGGCGGGTTTGTGACCACGACCTCGAAGCCATTGCCCGAAGGTGTGGTGATGTCACCGACCATCGCGGTGAACCGGTCTGCGAACCCGTTTTCTCCTGCGTTGCGCCGGGCCAGGTCAATGGCGAGCGGATCGGCGTCAACACCGGATACCTCCAGGTCGGGCCGGCGCGCCAGCAGGCAGAGCGAGACCACCCCGACACCGCAGCCGAGATCGAGGACGCGGGCTTCCGGCCCGGCCCTGACCGAGGCCGCAAGCAGCACCGGGTCGATCCCGGCCCGGTAACCGGCACGCGGCTGCCATACCACCACCCGCCCGTCCAGCAGCAGGTCGCGGGTGACGTCAACGGGTGTGCAGGGGTTCACCGGACTGCTCGAGGATGCGGCAGGTGGCGTCGTACCACTCGTCCGCGACCATCAGGCGGCGGGGAATGGCACTGGCGCTGCCCTCGAGAATGCTCATGTGGGTGTCCAGGACGTAGGTCTCGATCCCGGCATCTGCCAGCAGGGCAGTGATGAATGACAGGCGTACCGGGTCGGAACTGCGCAGGACTTCCTTCATGCTCGCTCTCCGGTGCGGATCAGCCGACGGTCGGGCTTGACCGCCGGTACCGCGCTCCTATGCTCCGCGTCAAACCACCGTCAAGTGGAGTGGATCGTGGCGACCATCGTCCCGATGAGCCGGCGCCGAGGCGAACCGGATACCCTGCTGGAACCCCTGGTCACCCTGGTCCAGGACGACATGGACCGGGTCAACACGACCATCATCGAACAGATGCAGAGCCCGGTCCAGCTCATTCCCCGTCTGGCCGGGCACCTGATCGAGGCTGGGGGCAAGCGGCTGCGTCCGATGCTGACCATCGGCGCCGGCCAGCTGTGCGGCTATTCGGGAGACCGCCTGGTGCCGCTTGCCGCCTGCGTCGAGTTCATCCACACCGCCACCCTGCTGCACGACGATGTTGTCGATGGCAGCGACCTGCGCCGCGGCCTGGACTCGGCCAACACGCTGTGGGGCAACAAGGCGAGCGTGCTGGTCGGCGATTTCCTGTTCAGCCGCGCGTTCCAGTTGATGGTGGCGGACGGGTCGCTGCGCGTCCTCAAGGTGCTGTCGGACGCATCGGCGATCATCGCCGAGGGCGAGGTGCGCCAGCTCGCCGCGAGCAACAATACCCGCACCGAGGAGATCGAGTACCTGCGGGTGATCGAGGCCAAGACCGCGGCGCTGTTCTCCGCTGCGGTACAGATTGCCGCGGTGGTTGCCGATCGACCCGGCGACGAGGAGGACGCGCTGGTCTCTTTCGGACTCAATCTCGGCCTTGCCTTCCAGCTCGTTGACGACGCACTCGACTACTCGGCGCGCCAGGCGGAACTCGGCAAGCGGGTGGGTGATGACATGCGCGAGGGCAAGATCACCCTGCCGGTGATCCTCGCCTTCCGGCGCGGCTCCGAGGAGGAACGTCGCTTCTGGTGCCGGACCATGGAGGATCTCGAGCAGGAGGACGGGGACTTCGACCGGGCTCAGGCACTGATGCGCAGGCACGGCGCGATCGAGGATACCGTCGCCCGGGCGAGGCACCACGCTTCGATTGCACGCGATGCCCTCGGTCTGTTCCCGGACAGTCCGGCCCTGCGGGCGCTGGTTGACGTGATTACCTTCTGCGTGACCCGCGACTACTGAGCGCCACTTTCCGCAACGGTTACGCGACCCGGGCTCGGGGCAGGTCGATGTCATCGTCATGGTCCATGACGAAATGCCCTTCCTCGACCTCGATCATCCTGCGGACCGGCGGCTCGTAGCCGATCGGCTTCAGCGGGCTGGGGATCTCGTCGGTCATCAGGTTGAGTTCCTGCTTGCGCAGTCTCGGGTCGGCGACGGGAACGGCGGCCATCAGCTTGCGTGTGTAGGGATGGCGCGGATTCTCGAACACCTGGCCGCGGGTCCCGACCTCGACGATCTCGCCAAGGTACATCACCGCGACCCGGTGGCTGATCCGTTCTACCACCGCCATGTCGTGGCTGATGAACAGGTATGACAGGCCGAACTCCTCCTGCAGATCCATCATCAGGTTGATGACCTGGGCCTGGATCGACACGTCGAGCGCGGACACCGCCTCGTCGGCGATGATCAGCTTCGGCTCGAGTCCCAGTGCGCGGGCGATGCACAGGCGCTGTCGCTGGCCGCCGGAGAACTCGTGCGGGTAGCGGGCCGCGTGTTCCGGTTCAAGCCCGACCCGGTACAGCAGGTCGGCGACCCGGTCCCGTGCGTGCCTGCCGCTGGCGATCCCGTGCACCTCCATCGGCTCGGCGATGGCCGCGCCGGCGGTCATGCGCGGGTTGAGGGATGCGAACGGGTCCTGGAAGATCATCTGCATCTGGCGCCGGTATGGCCGCATGTCACGTGACGTCAGGCCGGTGAGGTCGTGGCCTTCGAACACGACCTTGCCGCGCGTCGGCTGGGTCAGCCGAATGATGCTTCGCCCGGTCGTCGACTTGCCGCATCCGCTCTCCCCGACCAGCGCCAGGGTCTCTCCCGGCTGCAGGGAGAAATCCACGTCCTCGACCGCGTGGATGCGACCGGTCGCGCGGCCGAAAAGGCCCTTCCGGATATCGAAACGGGTGGTAAGGCCATTGACCTCGATCAGAGGTGCTGCGTCCCGGCGCACGGTGTCGCGGATCTCGAGCAGCTGCTGTTCGGCGCTGGCATCGCGCACCTCGTCGCCTTCGGCACGTCGCACGTCGACATTGGCGAACTTGGCCGGCAACGGCCGGGCGGACATGCTGCCAAGCCGGGGAACGGCCGAGAGCAGCGCCTTGGTGTAGGGATGCCGCGGGTTGTGGAAGATCTCTTCCGCCGAGCCTTCCTCGACCTTTTCGCCCCTCAGCATCACCACGACCCGGTCGGCAACCTCGGCGACCACGCCCATGTCATGGGTGATGAACATCACCGACATTCCGATCTCGCGCTGCAGCAGCTTGATCAGGTCGAGGATCTGCGCCTGGATGGTGACGTCGAGTGCCGTGGTCGGTTCGTCGGCGATCAGAAGCGACGGGCGGCAACTGAGTGCCATGGCGATCATCACCCGCTGGCGCATGCCACCCGACAGCTGGTGCGGGTACTGGGAAAGCTGCTTTTCGGGCTCGGGAATCCGCACAAGCTTCAGCATCTCGAGTGCCATACCGAGCGCTTCGCTCTCGGTCTTGCCCTGATGCAGGACGATGGCTTCGGCGATCTGGGTCCCGACGGTGAACACCGGGTTGAGCGAGGTCATCGGTTCCTGGAAGATCATCGAGATATCGTTGCCGCGGATGTCGCGCATGACGTCCTGGGCCTGCGTGACGATGTCGATGACGTCGCCGCTCTTGCGCCTGAACTGGCACGAGCCGGACATGATCCTGCCGCCGGCATAGTCGGTCAACCGCATCAGCCCCATCGCGGTCACCGACTTGCCGGACCCGGATTCTCCCACGACGGCCAGGGTTTCGCCTCGGTCGATATGCCACGACACGCCGTCAACCGCCTTGACCGTCTCGTCCTCGAGCGGAAAGTAGACCCTGAAATCCTCGACCTCGATCAGACGATTGTCGTCCATGCGCCGTACGCTCCCGGTGCTACGCGCGATTTCCAGGCACCCCGTGTGCCAGAATTCGCGCAGGGTTCCAAGTGCCGGCCTGGGCGCGGGCGGCCTCAGGCGTTCCCGGTCAGGTAATCCATTGCCGCCTGAACACCGCCGCGGCTGTGTGGAACCTGCTGTACCGCCAGCCCCATCTCGACGCCCGAAAGCGTTCCGATCAGCATCAGGTCGTTGAAGTCTCCCAGGTGTCCGACGCGGAACATCCGGCTGGCGACCTTCCCGAGCCCGGACCCGAGCGACATGTCGAACCGCTCGAGGATTGCCGCGCGCAACGCGTCGGCGTCGTGACCGTCCGGCATTCGTATACCGGTCAGCACCGGACTGTGCTCGGCGGCGTTCGCACACTGGATGTCCAGACCCCAGGTCCGGACCGCACGCCGGGTCGCCTCGGCCAGGCGATCGTGGCGTGCGAACACCGCGTCCAGTCCCTCTTCCGCCAGCATTGCACAGGCCTCGTCGAGGCCGTAGAGCAGATTGGTTGCCGGCGTATAGGGAAACGACCCCGTCTCGCGGGCGTCGAGACAGGGCTCCCAGTCCCAGTACGACCGCGGCAGGGTTGCGGTCCTGGCGGCCTCGCGCGCCTTTGGACCCACGGCGTTGAACCCGAGCCCCGGCGGCAGCATCAGGCCCTTCTGCGAGCCGGCAACGGTGACGTCGATGCCCCAGTCGTCGTGGCGCAGCTCCACGCTGGCAAGGCCCGAGATCGTGTCGACCATCAGCAGTGCCGGGTGTCCGGCCTCGTCGATTGCCGCCCGGACCGCGCGCACGTCGGAGACCGCTCCGGTCGAGGTCTCGTTGTGGACGATGCAGACCGCCCGGATCTCGTGCGCCCGGTCGGCCGCGAGGGCCTCGGCGATCGCGTCCGCACGCGCGCCGCGGCGCCAGTCGCCGGGGAGCAAGTGAGGTCGCAGGCCGAGCCGTTCGGCCAGCCGGGACCACAGTGTCGCGAAATGCCCGGTTTCGTACATGACCACCCGGTCGCCCGGGGAGAGGGTATTGACCAGTGCTGCTTCCCAGGCTCCGGTTCCCGATGACGGGAAGATCACGATCGGTTCCGTCGTTCCGAACACCGGCCCGATGCGCGCCAGCACCCGGCGTGCCAGTGCCTGGAACTCGGGCCCGCGATGGTCGATCACCGGCTGGTCCATGGCGCGGAGGATGCGGTCCGGCACATTGGATGGTCCGGGTATCTGCAGGAAATGACGACCGGCGCGGTAGGGCATGATCAGGTCCTGTCGTGGCGTGGCCGGGGGGGCAGCGCGTCGGCGAGGACGCGGGCAGCGTGAACGGCGTCGCGCCCGGTTCCATCCCGTATCTGGTGTCTGCAGCTGGTTCCGTCAGCCACCACGATCGTGTCCGGGCCGGCGGCACGGACGGCCGGCAGCAGATCGCGTTCCGCCATGGCCATGGAGACGTCGAACCGTTCCGCCTCGTAGCCGAAGGGACCGGCCATGCCGCAGCAGCTGGACGCGATGACCGAGACCTCGAGCCCCGGGACAAGACCGAGTGCGGCGGGGACCGCATCCATGGCGCCGAAGGCCTTCTGGTGACAGTGTCCGTGCACGAGCGTGCGGGCGTCGCTGCGCCGGAACGAAGGCTCGAGGCGGCCGGCCTCGTGTTCGCGCACCAGGAATTCCTCGAGCGTGACGGCCATCTCCGCAAGCCGTTCCGCCCGCCCGCCCGGCAGCATGGCGACGAACTCGTCACGGAGGGTGAACAGGCACGACGGTTCAAGCCCGACTACGGACAGTCCGGCTTCGACGTAGGGCGCAAGGGCCGCGATCATCCGCTCCGCCTCGTCCCTCGCCTGCGTGACCATGCCGGCCGCAAGCCAGGTGCGTCCGCAGCACAACCGGCGTCCTGTGCCGTCGGCAGAGGGGTCGACGACATGGACCCTGTAACCCGCGGCCTCGAGCACCCGCAGCGCCGCGCGAAGGTTCTCCGGTTCGAAGTAGCTGTTGAAGGTGTCGGCGAGCAGTACCACCGTCTTGCTGCTGTCGCGCATCGCGGCCTCCCGCGACCGGAACGGGGCCGGGTGCCAGGCGGGCAGGCGGCGGCGCGCCGACAGGCCCACCAGCCGTTCGCTCAGCCAGGCGGCTCCGGGCACCGTGTCGCGCAGATTGGCGATGAAGTGGAACCGCGACGCCGCCTCGGCATAGCGCGGCAGGGTCGCGACCAGCCGGTCACGCAACGGCACGCCGTGCAGGCGGGCCCGGGCGTGCCTGGCCTCGATCTTCATGCGCGCCATGTCGACGCCGGTCGGGCACTCGCGCCTGCACGCCTTGCACGACACGCACAGAGACATGGCCTCGGCCATCCGCTCGCTCGCGAGGGCATCCGGACCGAGCTGGCCGGTCAGCGCCAGGCGCAGCGTATTGGCGCGGCCCCGGGTCACGTGCTGTTCATCCCGGGTGATCCGGTAGCTCGGACACATCACGCCCGGCGCGGTCTTGCGGCAGGCGCCGTTGTTGTTGCACATCTCCACGGCGCGCGCGAAACCCCTCCACTGCGACCAGTCGAGCGCGGTTCCGTGCGGGCGTGCCCGGTAGCCCGGCGGGTACCGCAGCAGGCTGCGGTCGTCCATTCGCGGCGGGTCGACGATGCGCCCGGGGTTCATCAGTCCGACGGGATCGAACGCTTGCTTGATCCCGGCAAAGGCGCGCGTGATCGCGGTGCCGAACATGGTTTCGTGAAACTCCGAACGCACGATCCCGTCGCCGTGTTCGCCGGAGTGAGATCCCTTGTAGCGCCGGACCAGTTCGAAGGCTTCCTCGGCGATGGCCCGCATCCTGCCGACATCGGTCCCGGACTTCATGTTGAGGACCGGGCGGACATGCAGGCAGCCGACCGACGCGTGGGCGTACCAGGTTCCGGTGGTTCCGTGGCGCTCGAATATCTGGTTGAGCCCGCTGGTGTAGCCGGCCAGGTCCTCGAGCGGCACTGCGCAGTCCTCGATGAAGGAGACCGGCTTGGCGTCTCCGCGCATCGACATCATGATGTTGAGACCCTGCTGGCGCACGCTGGTGATGCTGGCCTGGAAGGAGGGGTCGACTGCCTCGACCACGGCGCCGGGAAAGCCGATGTCCGCCATGGTCCGGTCAAGGTCCGCGAGCCGGCCCAGCAGTGTCGCATGGTCCTCGCCGGAGAACTCCACCAGCAGCAGCGCGCCCGGCTCGCCGCTGACGAAACTGTCGACCACCGGGCGGAACATCGCGATCTGCCGCGCAAGGTCGATCATGGTCCTGTCGATAAGTTCGACCGCCGTCGGGCCCAGCGCCACCAGGTGCCGCGTCGACTCCATCGCCGCCTCGAAGGTGGGAAAGTGGCATACTCCGGTGACCCGGTGACGCGGGATTTCGTGGAGTGCGAGCTCGATTTCGCGAAACGCCGCGAGCGTGCCTTCCGAACCCACCAGCAGGCTCGCCATGTTGTGACCGTCCGGGTCGATCCGGTCGAGGTTGTATCCGCCGACGCGCCGAAGCAGCGCCGGGAATCGCTCGGAGACCTCGTCGCGCACACCGGCGGCGATGTCGCGCACCGTGCGGACCAGTTCCGCGTAGCGCGGGTGCAGAGAGTTTGTCTCGATGCGGCCGGGAACCTGGCCGAACCGCAACTGCTCACCCGTCACCAGCAGTGCGTCGATCGCGGTGACGTTGTCGACCATGATGCCGTAGCGCAGCGAGCGGGTTCCGCACGAGTTGTTTGCGGTCATTCCCCCGATGGTCGCGCGGGACGCGGTGGAGATGTCGACGGGAAAGAACAGGCCGTGCGGCTTGAGGAAAGCGTTCAGGTGATCGAGCACCATCCCCGGTTCGACCGTGACCGACCTCGCGTCGGGGTCGAACCGGGTGATGCGGTCGAGATGGGGGCTGCAGTCGATGACCAGCGCCCGGTTGACGGTCTGTCCGCACTGGCTGGTGCCGCCTCCGCGCGGCAGGATCGGCAGTCCGGCTTCCGCCGCGATCTCGACGGTTCGAACCAGGTCCTGCTGGGAACGCGGGATGACGACGCCGAGGGGGGTGATCTGGTAGATCGATGCGTCCGTGGAGTACCGGCCCCTCGAGAAGGCGTCGAAGTGCACCTCGCCCTCGATCTCGGCAGCAAGACGGCTGCGGATTCTGCCGGCGATGTCCGGCGCATCCGGCGTGCAGGTGATCATGGACAGGACCCCGGTGTGACGCGGCGGCACCATAGCGATGCGATCGGGAGACGGCAAACGGCGCGGCCGGCGCCGTGCTCCGTCCAAGCGTGTTGCCGAGGAACCCTGCAGCCGATATAAGCCGCGTTTGCGGTCGGGGAGTAGCTCAGCCTGGTAGAGCACTGTCTTCGGGAGGCAGGGGCCGGAGGTTCAAATCCTCTCTCCCCGACCAGCTTGACTGTACCCGAGACAGCCCCGTTCCGGGCGGACTTCCCGGAAGCCCCGATGTCAGGTCAGTGATCCGGGCTCCCCTCGAGCGCCCCTTGCAGCAGCGCGCACAACAGCTCACCGTCAGCCGGTCCGACGCCCAGGTGGCACACGATGCGAATGGTCCGTTCACCGAACGCGCCCAGCCTCACGCCGTCATTCAGCAGGGCCCCGACGACGTCGGCGGCAGTCGGGCCGGAAGCGGAGAGGTCGAAGATGACGATATTGGTGTCGAATTTATTTCTCAACCCGACTCTCCCGATTTTATCGTCTAAGGCATACTTCCCCACTCATTTCCTACATCGCGATAGAGAGACCTAACGCATTGTATTGACTGGACTATCCAGTTTCGCTAAGCTGTCTCCCATCATGACACGCACGCGATACAGCCCCAGCGGCGACGCGCGGCTTCGCTCGCACCACACTACCAGTGCGCTTACCAGAGAGTCCGCCTGAATCACCTCGCCACCCGTTGGATTCCCCAAGGAGCACCCCGCCATGGCCCGGCCCCAAGGCCACGCCCTCACCAAACGAATCGTGGACCGTCTCTCGGTCGACAGCAAGGATGCCATCTTCTGGGATCGCGATCTCCCCGGCTTCGGCGTCCGCGTCTATCCCCACGGCCGCAAGCTCTACGTCGTCCAGACCCGCGCCTTCGGCCGCTCCAGGCGGGTCACCATCGGCGAGCACGGCAACCCCGTCTCCGCCGACCAGGCCCGCAAGCAAGCCACCGAGATCATCGCGCGCATCAAGCTGGGCAAGCCCCCGGTCGAGCCCGAGCCGGCCGCCGCGCCGACCGTCGCCGACCTCGCCGCGCGCTTCGAGCGCGAGTATGTCGCGGTCCGCTGCAAACCCCTGACCGTGCGCCATTACGGCCTCATGCTGCGCAAGCACATCGTGCCGGCCCTCGGGCACCTGCCGGTCGACAAGGTCCAGAAGAGCGACATCGTCGGCTTCTATACCGGCCTGCACGAGATGCCTACCGTGGCCAACCGCGCCGCCGACATCCTGGGCCACATGTTCCGGCTCGCCGACGCCTGGGGCTGGCGCCCCTCCGGGCAGAACCCCTGCCGGGGAATGAAGCGCTTCAAGGTCCCCCGGCACCGCGAGCGCTTCCTCACCCGCGAGGAACTCGCCCGGCTCGGCGAAGCGCTGAACGCGGCACCGGCCGAGCGGCTCGCCTCCACCCACGCCGCCGCCGCCATCCTGCTGCTGTTGCTGACCGGATGCCGCCGCAACGAGATTCTCGGGCTGCGCTGGGATGACCTCAACTTCGAGTCCGGCCAGATGCGGCTCCCGGACACTAAGACAGGCGCTAAATACCTCCCGGGGCCAGTCGGTTCCTTCCAGTGCCATGCGGTTCCTAACTGACCGTATTACTTAGCGTTTTTCCTCTCCCCGGCATTCTCCTCCCCTTGAATTGGGGCCACGCGGTCCCTAAGCTATCCCCTCGGGTTGATGCCGCGCGTTTGCTGTTTGATGACACGATTCCGAACCCGGTCGAACCGGGTCCGGACGCGCCGGAAAGCGTTCGGTCACGCGGTGATGAGAGCGGTGGATTCAACGATTGAGCGTTCGCTTCCAGTCCTTGCGGAGAGGTCGCAACCAGATGTCCTTTTTCGGCTCGGCCCGTTTCGTATGCCTGTCATA
>MKWU01000514.1_pt1 | contig 73526 bp, 49 predicted proteins | sample 809101 | NCBI WGS metagenome assembly MKWU01 (sample SAMN05860141, study PRJNA318959) | sponge metagenome | host: Aplysina aerophoba | place: Slovenia: Piran, Adriatic Sea, Gulf of Piran | collected 2013-05-07 | reverse complement strand
CATCGTGATCGCCGCCGTCAGCGTCGTCTTCCCGTGATCCACGTGGCCGATCGTCCCCACATTTACGTGCGGCTTCGTTCGCTCGAAGGTCTCCTTCGCCATTCTCCCCCCGTTTGGGCTTGCGGTCTTGTTGCGGCGGGGCGCCTAAACGCCCGCCAGGACTGGTTTGCCGGCCTTGGTGCCGGCGACTTCGTCGTAGTGCGAAAACTGCATTGTGTAGACGGCCCGGCCCTGGCTGAGCGACCGAAGTCTCGTCGAGTATCCGAACATCTCTCCCAGCGGAACACTGGCACCGATGACCTGGGCGTCTCCGCGGTCGGTCATTCCCCCGACCTTGCCGCGGCGAGCCGAAAGGTCGCCGATCAGGTCTCCCATGTACTCCTGGGGCGTCACCACTTCAACGTCCATGACAGGCTCCAGCATCACGGGACTGGCCTTCTTCAACGCGGCTTTCAGCGCCAGCGTACCCGCGATCTTGAACGCCATCTCGCTCGAGTCGACGTCGTGGTACGACCCGTCGATGAGGGTCGCCTTGACGTCGACGACCGGATAGCCCCCCACCACGCCGGTGTCCATCGCGGCCTGGAGTCCCCGCTCCACCGACGAGATGTACTCCCGCGGCACCGAGCCACCCTTGACCCGGTCCTCGAAGACGAAGCCCGAGCCGCTGGCACCGGGCTCGACATTGATGACGACGTGGCCGTACTGCCCCCGTCCTCCGGTCTGCCGCACGAACCTGCCCTCCACCTTCGAAACGGCGCGGCGGATGGTCTCGCGGTAGGCCACCTGGGGGCGCCCGATGTTGGCCGACACCGAAAACTCCCGGCGCAGACGGTCGACGATGATCTCCAGGTGGAGCTCACCCATGCCGCTGATGATCGTCTGGCCTGTCTCGGGGTCGGTGTGCACCCGGAATGTGGGATCCTCCTCGGCGAGCTTGGCCATCCCGCTGGAGAGCTTGTCCTGGTCGGCCTTCGTCCTGGGCTCGATGGCGACCGCGATCACCGGCTCGGGGAAGTCCATCGCCTCGAGGATGATCGGATGCTCCGGAGCACAGATGGTGTCGCCCGTGCGAACACTCTTCAGGCCGATGACCGCCGCGATGTCGCCCGCGAACACCTCGGTGCGTTCGTCCCGCTTGTTGGCGTGCATCTGCAGCAGGCGGCCGGCGCGTTCCTTCCGGCTCCGGGTGGCGTTGAGAACCCGGCTGCCCTTCGGAAGCGATCCCGAATAGACCCGCACGTAGGTGAGCTTACCCACGAAGGGATCGGTCATGATCTTGAAGGCCAGCGCCGAGAGGGGCGCGTCGTCAGAGGCCTCGCGCGTCTGCCGGTCTCCGTCTCCCTGAGGCGGCCGTCCCACGATGGCATCCACTTCGAGGGGCGAAGGCAGGTAGTCGATGACGCCGTCGAGAAGCCGCTGGATGCCCTTGTTCTTGAAGGCCGACCCGCAGAACACCGGAAACAGCGTGCCCGACGCGGTGGCCGCGCGGATCGCGGCCCGTACGTCGTCTTCGGTGAACTCCTCGCCGATGAGGTACTTCTCCAGCAGTTCGTCGTGGTGCTCGACCGCTGCTTCCACCAGCTCGTGGCGAAGGGCCTGGACCTTCTCGCGCAGCGAATCCGGGATGCCGACTTCGGTGATCGTGGCACCGAGTTCGTCGCTCCAGACGAACGCCTTCATGGCCACGATGTCGATCACGCCCGTGAAGAGGTCGGCCTCGCCGAGAGGGTACTGCACGGCGAAGGCATTGGCCCCGAGCCGCTCGCGCATCATCCTGATGACGTTGTCGAAGTCGGCGCCGGTCCGGTCCATCTTGTTGACGAACGCGATCCGGGGAACCCCGTAGCGGTCCGCCTGGCGCCACACGGTCTCGGACTGGGGCTCCACACCACCCACCGCACAAAAAACAGCGACCGCACCGTCAAGAACGCGGAGCGATCGCTCGACCTCGGCCGTGAAGTCCACATGGCCGGGCGTGTCGATGATGTTGACCCGGTACTCCGAGTCGTTGCGTTGCCAGAACGCGGTCGTGGCCGCGGAGGTGATGGTGATTCCCCGTTCCTGCTCCTGCTCCATCCAGTCCATGGCCGCCGCGCCCTCATGAACCTCGCCCATGCGGTGGAGGCGACCGGTGTAGAACAGAATACGCTCCGTAGTGGTGGTCTTCCCGGCATCGATGTGCGCCATGATGCCGATGTTCCGGAGCCTGGTCAGTGGTGTATTTCTGGGCATCTCTATTTCGCAAACTCGTATATCATCAGGCCTGTCAAAAAGCAGCCCCGCCGGGGATCCCTCTCCCAATCGCCGTCAGGCCTGGCCAGGCCCTTCTCGGCGGGGCGGACGACCTACCAGCGGTAGTGCGCGAAGGCTTTGTTGGCTTCGGCCATCCGATGGGTGTCATCCTTTTTCTTTACTGTCGCGCCCTCTCCTCGGCTGGCGGACAAGATTTCGCTGGCCAGCCGCTGGGCCATGGTCCGTTCTCCCCGCGTGCGCGCGAAGCCGATCAACCACTTGATCGCGAGGGCTTGACGCCGCTCCGGCCTCACTTCGATGGGGACCTGATAGGTGGCGCCACCGACACGCCGGCTCTTCACCTCCAGGGCCGGCTTGGCGTTGGTGATCGCCTGCTGGAAGACGTTGAGGGGCGGCTGCCCCGCCTTCGTCTCAACGATTCGCATCGCGTCGTAGAAGATTGCCTCGGCGATGGACTTCTTGCCGTCCAGCATGAGTCCATTGATGAACTTCTGGACGACAGGAGACCCGAACCGAGGGTCATCGGGAGTGGGTCGGCGGACGGCGCTGGAACGACGGCTCATTGGGGCAACTCCATCGATGCAGCCTACTTAGGCCGCTTCGCTCCGTATTTGGAACGGCCCTGCCGGCGCTCGGTCACGCCGGAGGTGTCCAGCGTTCCGCGGACGATGTGATACCGCACCCCGGGAAGATCCCTCACCCGGCCTCCACGAATAAGCACGATGGAGTGCTCCTGCAGGTTGTGCCCCTCACCCCCGATGTAGGCCGTTACTTCGTAGCCATTGGTCAGCCGCACGCGGGCGACCTTCCGCAGGGCGGAGTTGGGCTTCTTCGGCGTGGTGGTGTACACACGGGTACAGACCCCCCGTTTCTGGGGGTTTTTCTGGAGCGCGGGCGACTTGTTCTTCTTCGCGAGCCGCGCGCGACCGTTCCGTACCAGTTGATTCAGTGTGGGCATGACAACCTGATCCGTCGTTCCTTTCGTGAATTGGGGGGTACCCGGGGGCGAACAAAGGCGCGCCGGTGAAGCGCGCCATGACGCCCGGAGAGCGACCCCCCCAAGCTGATTTCCTGGACAGCCTGGGAAAGGTAGGGAAAGGGATTCAGAAAGTCAAACACTTTGGGCTGGGTCGGAGTCAGTGCCGGTCCCCCCTGATGACGTGTGCTCGAAAGTCCTCCTGCAGACTCTGCACGGTATGGCGCACGCCCTTCAGCTCACCGCGAATCTCTCCGAGTCCTTCGCGCAGCCCCGCCTGTCCTTCGCGCAGCCCCGCCTGTCCCTCCCAAAGTCCCGCCTGTCCCTCGCGCAACCGGTCGATCCTTTCGCCGATCTTCTCGTGGGCCTCCCGGCTCTCCTGGCGCATGGCTTCGAACCGTTGCCCCACGCCTTCGAACTGCCGCTCCACGCCCTCGAACTGCCGCTGCACGGCATCGAACTCGCGGCGCAGGACACGCCAACCGAGCATCGCCACCGACGCGAACGCGAGGACCATCGTTCCCGTCATGGTACCGGCTTGCCACCAATCCATGCGCCCCTCCCCATACCGGTTCTCGCCGCCGCCCCACCGAAGGTACCGGCGGACCTGCGGGGGGCGCAACGGATCGCGCCGAACAGTATCGGGGAGAGCGAAGGGCTCGTACATGGCCGGATGGGACATGTTGCACGGCGTGAATAACGGTTTGTCCGCCACTTTCGGGCCCAAATGGCGGACAAACTCCCGAAAGTGTTCGTTTTGCGGCTACCGAGTCGCCCCCGTCAACGCACGGACCTTCTCGACTCCCTCCCCGACTTCGGCGGCGTCGCGACCCGTGACGTTGACGTGGCCCAGCTTCCGGCCCGGGCGGGGCGCCTTGTCGTAGAGGTGCAGATGCGCCCCGCGAACCGCGGTCACCGCGGCCGGATCCGGGAGCGTGCCGATGATGTTGACCATGGCCGCCGGGCCGGTCATGCGGGGGGTGGCGAGGGGAAGCGCGGTCACGGCGCGGATGTGGTTCTCGAACTGGCTGACGTGGGCGCCGTCCAGCGTCCAGTGCCCGGAGTTGTGGACCCGGGGCGCCATCTCGTTGGCCAGAAGGCGGCCGTCCGCCTCGAAGAGCTCGACGGCGAGCACACCCACGTAGTCCAGCCGCGTCATGACCCGGTCCGCCAGCCGTTCGGCCTCCGCCTGAAGCGCCGGGGAGGCGCCGGGCGCGGGCGCGAGGCTGAGCCGCAGGATGCCGTCCCGGTGATGGTTCTCGGTAAGCGGGTAGTAGACGCGGCTTCCGTCGCGACCGCCCACCGCAAGAATGCTCAGCTCCCGCTGGAAGTCGACGAAGCTCTCGGCGATGAGGCCGCTCCCGAGCGACCCCAGCGCGGCCTCGGCCCCGGCGCGCGACCGCGCGACCACCTGACCCTTCCCGTCGTAGCCGAACCGGCGTGTCTTGATGACGGCGGGGAGCCCGGTGGCCTCGAGCGCCGCGTCGAGGTCCGCAGGCGTGTCGAAAGGGTGGAAGGGGGCGGTGGGGATGCCCAGTTCCCCGAACATCCGCTTTTCCGCCAACCGGTCCTGCGCGGTCGCGAGGGCGATGGGAGGAGGGAGCGCCGGGAGTCGCGCCGCGAGGTAGTCGGCGCTCCCTGCCGGGACGTTTTCGAATTCGTAGGTCACGACGTCGGCGCCCGCGGCGATCCGCGCCAGACCGTCGGCGTCGTCGTACGGGGCCTCGATCACCGTGCCGAGCGCACCGGCGGGCGGATCCGGCGACGGCTCGAGGAAGGTGAAGCGGTGGCCCAGGGGAATCCCTTCCAGGGCCAGCATGCGGGCGAGTTGCCCGCCGCCGAGGACGGCGACCCTCACGTACGCGCTGCGGGCCGGGAGCCCATCCTGCGGCACACCGGGGACTTCACCGTCCGGCGCCGGGCGGAGGCCTGCCGGGGTCGGGGTCCGCCAGGACTGTATCGGTTTGCGCGCGCGCGTGCGTGCGAGCCGCTTCCCGGATTTCGGGATGTTCGGCGCCGAGCATCCGGCCCGCCAGCAGTCCCGCGTTCGTCGCCCCCGCGACCCCGATCGCCATGGTGCCGACAGGCACCCCACCCGGCATCTGCACGATCGACAACAACGAATCGAGTCCCTGCAACGCGCGCGACTGTACCGGCACGCCCAGGACGGGCAGGACCGTCTTGGAGGCCACCATCCCGGGCAGATGCGCCGCCCCGCCGGCCCCCGCAATGATGACTTTCAGGCCCCTTTCCTCGGCGGTCGATGCGTACTCGAAGAGGCGGTCCGGCGTCCGGTGAGCCGACACCACCTGGACCTCGTGGGGCACGCCGAGGGCGTCGAGTGCGTCGCAGGCGTGCTTCATGGTGTCCCAGTCGCTCCGGGATCCCATGATCACGCCGACCAGGGGTTGGCTCATCGGCGGGGCCTCTGCTCCGAGAAGGTGGAAGGGGGGGAACACCGATTCTGCCGCAACAGGCAGGGTATATCAAGGGTTGGGGCGAGGCCGGAAACATCACGGGCGACTCGAACTGGCGGTATCTTTGGCGTGCCCGCTTCTCGCTGCGAATGGACGGCCCATGCCCGCTCCCCAGTCCCCCGGCATCTCACGGGAACCGACCTTCCTGGCGTTCCTGCCCGTGCTCTGCGCGGTGTGGGCCGACGGCCTCATGGAGGATGAGGAACTCGACGCGGTCAGCCGGGCCATCACGGAAGCGGAGTGGATGACCGCCGAGGGGCGCGCGCGGGTGCGTGACTGGCTCGATCCCGCGTCGCCACCGACGCCGGCCGTGTTCCAGGAGGCGACGGCGACGATCCGGTCGGCCGCGGGCAACGGGACCCTGACCCTGACCCGCGCCGGACTGGCCGTCGTCGAGGCGGATTCGCCGGGAACCCCCAGGGAAGCGGTTCCGTGGCGGGACGACGCCCTGGCCACGCTGGCGCGGGTGGAGCTGGATCTCGGCCTCGCGGGTGCGGAAGCCCTCAGGGACATCACCGGCACCGGGGAACGGGCGGCGGCCGTGGCCACACCGCCCCTCAGCGTCACGGCGGAGATCGCCGCGCTGATCCGGGGCGACCACCCGGCGCTGAGGGCCCGGGTGCGTGCCGTGCTGATGCGTCCCGAACTGACCATCCCGGACGAGATCCCGCGCAGTCAGTACCGGGAGCGCACCCTCGCGGCCGTCCATGTGCTGGCACGGGCGGGGCTGGGCGCGGTCGCCTACCCGCGCGAACACGGGGGCGAGGACAACCCGGGCGGTGCCGTGGCCGTCTTCGAGGAGCTCGCGCTGGGCGACCTCAGCATCCTGGTCAAGTACGGCGTGCAGTTCGGGCTCTTCGGGGGCAGCATCGCACAGCTGGGCACGGAAAGGCACCACCGCCGCTACCTGTCCCGGATCGCCTCGCTGGAGCTTCCCGGGTGCTACGCCATGACCGAAACCGGCCACGGCTCCAACGTACGGGACCTCCGCACGACGGCCACCTACGACCCACGGGCGCGGGAGTTCGTGATCACCACCCCGGACGACGACGCGCGCAAGGACTACATCGGCAACGCCGCGCTTCACGGCCGCTTGGCCACCGTCTTCGCGCGGCTGCGCGTGCCGGCCCGTGGGAACGGCCCCGGCACGGCACCCCTCGAAGACCACGGCGTTCACGCCTTCCTGGTCCCCATCCGCGACGATTCCGGGGCGGCCGCCCCGGGCGTCCGCATCGAGGACTGCGGCGCGAAGGAAGGGCTGAACGGCGTCGACAACGGGCGCATCCGGTTCGACCGCGTGCGGATCCCCCGGGGCGCGCTGCTCGACCGCTTCGCCCAGGTGACGCGCGGCGGCGAATATCACAGCCCGATCCCGAGCGCGGGGCGGCGCTTCTTCACCATGCTGGGAACGCTGATCGCGGGACGGATCAGCATCGCGGCGGCGTCTCAGGCGGTGACCCGCAAGGCGCTCACGATCGCCGTCCGCTACACCGCGACGCGCCGCCAGTTCGGCCCGGCCGGCGGACCCGAGGTCCCGGTGCTCGACTACCTGACCGTGCAGCGCGATCTGCTTCCGCGCCTCGCCACCACGTACGCGCTGGGCTTCGCCGTGCGGGACCTCACCCGGCGCTACGCCGATCCCGACACCGACCGGCGCGAGCTGGAGGTGCGGGCAGCCGGCCTGAAGGCGGCGGCGTCACGCCACGCGCTCGACACCCTGCAGGCGTGCCGCGAGGCGTGCGGCGGTCAGGGCTACCTGGCCGAGAACCAGTTCGCCCGCCTGAAGGCCGACACCGACGTCTTCGCCACCTTCGAAGGCGCCAACCCCGTCCTGCTGCAGCTGGCCGCCAAGGGTCTGCTGTCTCAATACCGCAAGGACATGGGCGACCTGTCCATGTGGGGGATGGCCCGGTACCTCGCCGAGTTGGCCGGGACCCGGCTCGCCGACATGAACCCGGTCGTCACCCGCCGGACCGATCCCGAGCACCTGTCCGACCGCGAGTTCCAACTGTCGGCCTTCCGGTACCGCGAACAGCGGCTCCTGCGCTCGGCCGCCCGCCGGCTGAAGGCGCGCCTGGACCAGGGGATGGACAGCTTCGCGGCCGTGAACGCCTGCCAGGACCACATGATCACGCTGGCGCGGGCACATGTGGACCGGATCGCGCTGGAGACCGCGCTCGAGGCGCTGGACGGATCGGCGGACGGCGAAGGCAGGGACCTTGTCGAGGCCGTCCTGGCTCTCCATGGGCTTGCCACGCTCGAGAAACACCGCGCCTGGTACCTGGAAGCGGGCTACTTCGAACCCGGCAAGAGCGAGGCGGTCAGGCGCGAGGTCAACCGCCGCTGCCGCGAACTGGCCCCGCGTGCGCTGGAACTAGTGGACGCTTTCGGGGTTCCAGACGAACTGATTCGGGCCCCGATTGGCGTATAGGGCCCACGCCCCCCCAATTTGGGAGGCGCGGGTCATGGGTCGATTTTTTATTCTCCTCACACCCAATCCGGGTGCCCGCAAGGGAGGGGTCATGAGCCAGCAGGACTCGTTCGAGCGCATCGTTGCACGTCTGCACGATGCGGCGCTCAACGATGTCCATTGGTCGGAAGCGGCTCGCCTGATCAACGAAGCGAGCCAGATGAAGAGCAATGCCCTGGCGATCAGCGACCGGCGCCACCAGCCCAGACCGGAGCTCTTCTTTTTTCGGCTCATCGTTGGCAGTGAACATCGCGATGACCTGGAGCGGGCGCACCTGCGGGACTTTCTGCTCTACGACGAGAGCATTCCCCGCGTCAAGAAGCTGTGCAGGGGTGAACCGGCGCCTACGGCCGATCTGTACACCGACCACGAGAAGAAGACCTCGCGGACATATGAAGTGGTTCGCGGCCCCGCCCGACAACAGAACGGCCTCAGCCTGTACATGGACGGCCCGGTGGGATCGCACATCGTGTGGGCATTGGGAGACTCGATCGCACCCGGAGGCTGGGGCTCGGAGCAACTCAAGATGGTCTCCGGCCTTCAGCCCCACGTTCGCCAGTTCGTCCGGGTACTCCGGGCGGTGACCGACGCCGAGGCGCTGGGAAGCTCGCTCGCCGATCTGCTCGACAACGAGCGCTTCGGCGTCATCCATCTGGACGAGCGGGGGCGGGTTCTGGAGGCGAACGACCTGGCAACCGATCTGCTGCGACAGGGCGACGGGTTGTTCGACCGGGATGGCTTCCTGGCAGCCAGGAGGAGGGAAGAGAACACCGAACTTCAACAAGTGGTGGCCTGCGCGACGTCGCCGCTCTCCGCCCGGCTGGCGGGCGGGTCGATGACGGTTCAGCGCACATCGAGGCGAGCGAGGCTCGTCGTTCACGTCAACCCCGTGGCTCGGAGCCAGTGGTACGTGCGCTCCAGGCGAGTCGCCGCGCTTGTACTGGTCGTCGACCCGGATCGTCCGGCCCGGGTCGACCCCGGCCTCGTGGAGGAGGCCCTCGGCCTCACTCCAGCCGAAGCCCGCCTGGCGGTCATGTTGGCCACGGGCCATAGCGTGCCCGCAATCGCGGCAATGACGCAGCGCACGGAGGGTACCGTCCGTTGGCACATGAAGCAGATCTTCCGCAAACAGCGTGTTTCGCGGCAGACGGATCTGGTGCGGCGGGTGTTGTCGCTGGACGGATTCCCCGGGTCCGAGCACCGAGTGCCCTCAAGGAAGGTGTGATGAACCAGCAGGACCTGTTCGAGCGCATTGTCGCACTCCTGCACGATGCGGCGCTCGACGATGTCCATTGGTCCGAAGCGGCTCGCCTGATCAACCAGGCCGGCCGGATGAAGAGCAATGCCCTGGCGTTCAGCGACCGGCGCCACCAGCCCAGACCGGAGCTCTTCTTTTTTCGGCTCATCGTCGGCAGTGAACATCGCGATGACCTGGAGCGGGCGCACCTGCGGGACTTTCTGCTCTACGACGAGAGCATTCCCCGCGTCAAGAAGCTGTGCAGGGGTGAACTGGCGCATACGACCGAGATGTACACCGACCACGAGAAGAAGACCTCGCGAACGTACGACCTGATGCGGGGCCCCGCCCGACAGCAGAACGGGCTCAGAATGTACCTGGACGGACCGGTGGGATCGCATATCGTGTGGGCGTTGGGAGATTCGATCGCACCCGGAGGCTGGGGCTCCGAGCAAGTCAGGATGGTCTCTTCCCTGGTGCCCCACGTGCGCCAGTTCGCGCGGGTGCTGCGGGCGGTGGCCGATGCCGAGGCACAGGGATGCTCGCTCGCCGATCTGCTCGACAACGAGCGCTTCGGCGTCATCCAGCTGGACGGGCAGGGGCGAGTTCTGGAGGCGAACGACCTGGCGACCGGCCTCCTGCGACAAGGCGACGGGTTGTTCGACCGGGACGGTCTGCTGGCGGCCAGGAGGACGGAAGAGAACAGCGAACTTCAACGGTTGCTGGCCTGCGCGACGTCGCCGCTCTCCGCCCGGCTGGCGAGCGGGTCGATGACGGTCCAGCGCACATCGAGGCAACCGAGGCTCGTCGTTCACGTCCACCCCGTTGCCGGGAGCCGGCGGGAGGTGCGCTCCAGGCGGGTCGCCGCGCTTGTACTGGTCGTCGAACCGGATCGTCCGGTTCGGGTCGACCCCGGCCTCGTTGCAGCTTCCCTGGGTCTCACTCCGGCCGAGGCCCGCCTGGCGGTCATGCTGGCCAGGGGGCATAGCTTGTCCGCGATCGCCGCAATGACCCAGCGCACGGAAAGTACCGTCCGCTGGCACGTGAAGCAGATCTTCCGCAAGCAACGCATTTCACGGCAGGCGGAGCTTGTGCGGCGCGTGCTGTCGCTGGACGGATTCCCCGGGTCCGAGCGCTGAGGCCGCCACCCCCGATTTGGGAGGCGCGGGTCAGGGGCAGACTCCGTAACCTCCTTCGTCCGGAGCAAGATCTCGCGATTCGGACACAAGGAAGGGGAAATGCACAACGATTCCGCCGTCGCTCTGATCCAGATCAAGGACATCCTCGCCGCACGTCACCTGGAGGCCGTGGCCGCGGCCATCGCGGAGAGCCAGCGTCCTAGCACGCGCAAGGCCTACACGGCCGCCTGGAAGCGGTTCCAGGCCTGGGCGCAGCGGGAAGGCGTCCCGTCGCTCCCCGCCGAACCGGTCACCGTGGCGGCCTACCTGGTCCATCGCGATGCCGTGGGGCTGTCCCTCGCCACCCTTGCCATGGACCGCAAGGCGATCAGCTACTTTCATCGACGGGCCGGGATCCCGACGCCGACGGCTTCCGAAGGCGTCAAGATGGCGATCGCCGGCGTGAGAAACCGCGCCGCCGAACGCGGAGGGCCCCGGCGGCGGCAGGCCCGCGGGCTCCGGGAAGCGGAGTTGAAGGCAATCACCGACACGGCGCACATCCCGCGGGTCTATCCTTCCGGCCGCATGGAATCTCCCGGCGCGGCGCGGACGCGTGGGGCGGTGGACATCGCGATCGTGTCCGTGATGAGAGACGCGCTGCTGCGACGGCAGGAAGCCGCCGACCTGCGGTGGAGCGACGTGGAATTCCGGGCTGACAGAAGTTCACGGGTGACCATCAGGCGCTCGAAGACGTCCAACAAGTCCGCCGTCCTCTACCTGGGCGTCCGGGCGACGGCGGCTCTGAAACGCATCCGTCCGGACAGTCCGATCCCCGGCGCGCGGGTATTCGGCGTGCGGCGCGGCAGGACGATCAGTGCGCGGATTGCCACGGTGTGCAGGGAAGCGGGACTCGGTGACGGCTTCTCGGGCCACTCGCCCAGGGTGGGAATGGCTCAGGATCTCGCTGCACACGGAACCGGCCTTGTCGCGATCATGAACGCCGGACGGTGGAAGTCCGAACGCATGCCCGCCTACTACTCACGGGGTGAAGCGGCGGGGATGGGGGCTGTCGCCCGCTACTATGGCGGGATCAGATAGTGCCCGACATGGCGCGCACGCCCGTGCCCCGATGGAACGGAAGAGATTCCAGCCATGAACGGAATGCTTCGTCGTCCGGGATCCGCAACCCCGTGTTGAAGTAGCTGAACTCGTCGAGTCTCTCCAGCCCCGCAAGGGACGGCGGCAACGGGCCCGTCAGTCGGGTGTTGTTCAGTGACAGGGTCTCGAGGTTGTGCAGGTCGCCCAGTTCCGCGGGGACCGCTTCCGCAAGGCTGCTGTGTCCGAGCCCCAGCCAGACAAGGCGGCGCAGATTGCCGAGTTCCGCGGGGATGGCGCCCGTCAGGTTGTTCTCTCCGAGCCAGAGATCCTGAAGCCTGCCCAGCTTGCCGAGCTCAGGCGGAATGGCGCAGGTCAGGTTGTTGCCTCCGAGCCCCAGCCCCTCAAGCCTTGCCATGTTGCCGAGTTCCGGCGGGATGGCGCCCGTCAGCCTGTTGCCGCTGAGCCCCAGCCAACAGAGGCGGGTCAGACTCGAGAGTCCCGGCGGGATGGAGCCCGTCAGCTCGTTGTCGTCAAGAAAAACCTGCTCAAGGTTGCCGAGCCTGCCCAGTTCCGGCGGGATCGCACCCTCCAGGTTGTTCTCTTCCAGGCTCAGGCTCTTGACTCGGCCCGCGTGATCGGTCGTGATGCCATGCCACCGATCGAGCGGCTCTTCGGTGAGCCAGTTCCCGTTGCTGTGCCAGTTCGGGCCGCCGGTGCCGTTGTAGAGCGCCACCAGGGCCTCGCGGTCACTCAGGGCGCGGCTATCTGCGTCCGTGTTCGCCGGGCACCCCACGCCACCGGGGCTCGCCGCCGGTGCCACCGAGCCCACGCCCTACCCCAACCAGGCTTGCTTGGGCCCTGGCGCCGGAGGCGGTGCGAATGCACCCTTGTCGATACGGCCTCCGTCGGGAACCGTCGCGCGGGGCGGCACGAATGCACCCTTGTCCACGCGCGACCGCTGTCCCAGGGTGACCATCTTGTCGATCGTCGCGCCTGCGCCGATCACGGTCTCGCGGCCGGCCACCACCCGTTGCGCCACCTTGGCGCCGACCCCCACGATCGTGTGGTTGCTCAGCCGGGTCCGGTTCCCTACGAAGGCGTCCTTGCCGACCATGACGCCGCCGAACAAGGTCGCCCGCATCTCCACGTGCGCCCCGTCATCGACGTGCGAGCCGTTGCCGATAACGACCCTCGACATCACGACCGCCCGGATTCCGATGCGTACGTTTGTGCCCGTCTTTGCATGGGCGGCCAGCTTCGCACCGGCCCCAATCTCGGTGCCCTCGCCCACCACGGCGCCTTCCTCGATGGTGGCGAGGTCGCCCACGGAGGCGTCACGCCAGAGGATGGCGCGGTCTCCGATCCTGACGTGGGCGCCTACGGTCACGCCCGCGCCGACGATCGCCTGCTCACCCAGCGTGGCCGTCGCGTCCACGGTCGCCGTGGGGTGCACAACGGCTGTGTGGTGGATGGTGGCCATGTCGCTACCGCTCCTTCCTTGGACGGGGTTGCCCCCGCCCGGCGAACCGGGCGGGGGCAGGTTCTGCTTGCGGCTTTCATCTGCCGATGAGCCGCAACTGCCAGGTCAATCTGCAGCTTTCCTTTCTCGACCCTAGCTGCTGGGCGGTTCCGTGACCGTGATCCTGACCGTTGAAGCAGTCACCCCGTCGTAGTCCTCGTCACCGCCAGTGGCAACGACCGTATGCTCCACCATCGCCTGGTCGTCAACACTATCGCTGTCCGTGTGGCCAGTCACCGTGACAGGCTGTGGAGTGGAAAAGTCACCTGAGGTGAATGTCAAAGACCCTGTAGAGAGGTTCACGCCCGTCCCGGCAAGGTGTATCGTCACCGATTCGTCGGTTGAAGGCGCTTTGGTCAGCCTTACAGAGTACGTGACCGTTTGGCCTTCCTCGACACTCAGCGAGGTGCGGCTCACCACCACGCCGGCGGCGTCAGAGTCCTTGACCGCAACGTTGATGTTCGATGGTGGCGCCGCGCCCCTGTACCCTGAATCCTCGTCGGCATCGACAGTGTGGATTATCAGGAGAGTCTCGTCGTCGCTATCGGAGTCCGCCAACGTCGCAACCGTTATTGTTATCTGGTTGTCCTGGGTATCAGACGTAAACACAGCCTGTGCCGGATCCACCGTAGCGAGTCCCCGCGCCTGCAGGTTTACGCGCACCGTCTCGCCTGCCACCGGAGGGGCCGACAAGCTGATCACGTACGTAAGGTTGCCACCTTCGACAATCTCGGCGTTCTCAAAGTCGTCCGAGACGGAAATCGTAGCCTCTTCGTCGTCCTCAACGGCAATGGCGACCTCAACGTCTTCTGCGCTACCGTAGCCGCCACCGGTCGCCGAAAGCGTTACCGTGGCCTCGGCGTCGGCCGGATCGTCATCCGCCACGGACGTCACCGTGACCGCCTGCTCGTCATCCCAGTTCGAAGCCGTAAACGTGAGGCTTGGCGGCGCTACAGTGGCGACCGCTTCTGCTGACGTTGCCACAGTTACAGTCACCTCGCCCGTAGGCATCGCGGCGAGGCGAACCATGACCTCCGCACTGCCATCGTCTTCGTCATCCTCGGTTAGCGTGACGGCAGCCATGTCGACCCGAATTGCAGCGCCTGAAACGACGTCGTTGTCGCCCGCGGTCACCTTGATAGCCACGGGGTCGAGACCATTGTAACTGCCAGTTCCGGAAATCGCGTGGTTAATGTTTGCGATTTCGCTGCTCTCGTTTTCATCTTCGGCGACCGCTATCGTCACGGTCCGCGCACGATTCCAGTTGTTTTCGTTGAATGTCAACGAGGTGCGCGTCGTTGTGATATGGGTAACGTCGGCATTAGCCGGGTTGTCGGCATGTGCTTCCACAGTAAGGGCCACCGATACATCGCCGCTCGGCCGGGTAGTCAGCCGCATCGTGTAGTCACGTTCGGTGCCTTCCATGACGGTCACGTCTTCAATCGAGACGAGCAACCCCGGCACAGTCGGTGCCGCCGCCCGCGTCACCGTGACGGTATACGCTTGGGTCGTGGTTCCGTCCTCGGCGGTGACCGTCACCGTGATCTCGGTGTCGCCCTCGTCGAGAACGACCGGGTTGGGGTCAGGCAGCGTGACCGTAGCGGCGGCATCCATCGCCGTAGCGGCCACCGTGGTGGACTCGACGCTATTCGCCACATCGGCCGTGTAGGCATACGTTGTGGCGGCGAACTCCTCATTCAGCGTCACACCGCTCAGGCTCAGGGCACTGAGCGTCGCGTCCGTCGAAGCTCCTGCCGCGCCGCGCGTCACCGTGACGGTATACTCCTTCATCGTGGTTCCGTCCCCGGCGGTGACCGTCACCGTGATCTCGGTGTCGCCCACATTGAGAGGGACCGGGTTCGTCGGACTTTGCGAGACGCTGGCGCCGCTATGACTCGCCGTCGCCGTGACCCTAACCGATGTAACGGCGTTCCCCACACTGGCCGTGTACGATGTAGTGGCCGCGTCGAACTCCGGGTCCAGCGTGCCCGCGCTCAGGCTCAGGGCACCCAGATCCGCGTCCGACGAGATTCCCGGCGCCTCACGCGTCACCGTGACGGTATACTCCCTCATCGTGGTAGCGTCCTCGGCGGTGACCGTCACCGTGATCTCTTTGGCGACGCCCACCATGAGTTCGACCGGGTTGACCGGATCCTGGGCGACGCTGGCGCTACCATGATTCGCCGTCGCCGTGACCGTAACTCCTGTAACGGAATTCGCCACACTGGCCGTGTACTCCAGCATGGCCGGGTCGAACGCCGGGCTCAGCGCGCCTTCGCTCAGGCTCAGCGCACTCAGCGTCGCGTCCGACGAAACTCCCGGCGAGTCACGCGACACCGTCACGGTGTAGGTCTCCGTGGTTCCGTCCTCGGCGGTGACCGTCACCGCTATCCGGTTGGGGCCCACTGCAAGAGCGACCGGGTTCGTCGGACTCTGCGAGATGGTGGCGCCGCTATGATTCGCCGTCGCCGTGACCCTAACCGATGTAACGGCGTTCGCCACACTGGCCGTGTACGATGTAGTGGCCGCGTTGAACGCTGGGCTCAGCGAGCCTGCGCTCAGGCTCAGGGCCTTCAGAGTCGCGTCACCCGAGCGTGCGTCTCTCCGGACGATCAGCTGGTAGGACTGCTCCTCTTCATCCTCCGAGGTCACCATCAGGTCGATGGTGTTCGCCCCGTCGGCCAACTCCACTTCGTACCTCTGCTCATCGCTACGGTCGGCGCGCTTGCGATCCGATGGCTTAACCTCGTCGCCGCCCATCGACACCATCAATACCTGCTTCTCGATGTCCTCCAGTTCCACCGTAAAGGTCAGTTCTTCGGCCTTTTCCGCCACATTGACAGTGAACTGGTCGATCTGACCGAAGGCTGCCACGACATCGGCGCCGACAGGTGCTTCAACAACGAAGTCACGTGCCAACAACTCGTTCCCAACCGGGTTCATGCGGGAGGCAGAGAAGGTATAGTCGTGGTCGTCGTAGCCGTTCTCGGCGGTGACAGCCACGGTGATCTCCGTCTCCATCGGGTCTTCGCCCTCATCCTCGGAACCGGTCTTGTTCCAGCCCAGGTCGACCGTGGCCACGCCCTTGGAGATCGGCCATGACTTCAGGGTTTTGCCCGCGCCCGTGGTAACCTTGAAGGTCGCGTCCTCGTGGATATCGGGCTCCACCGTCACGGATTCCGACCCGAATGTGATCGGGGTGCTGCTCACGCCCGTGATTGCCGTTGCTGCGTTGCTGCCCTGGGCCGCGATGGTCGCATTGGCCGCCAGGTCCTCCGGGTCGTCGTCCGGGTCGGTCGTTCCCTCCACTTCGATGCCGTCCAGATCGTCGTCGTCAGCCAGACCGTTGTCGTAGAGATAGAAGTTGTTGCCGGCGGCCAGATCACGCCTGCCCTTCACGAGGCCGGTGTGCATGTCGGCCGACTCGGTCGCCCCGTCGTCGTCGATCTGCTTCTTGTCGTCGATGTTGGCAGCCAAGTAACCCGCCTCGCCGACGTAGACCTCGTACCAGCCTTCCAGGAGATCGTTGAACTCCCAGCTGCCGTTCTTCGCCGTCTCCGTGGTCAGGGTCGGGAAGTCGTCGCGGTTGTAGGTGCCACATTCCGCGTCGTCGGCATCGTACGTGTCGCAACGAATCAGTTCGATCGTGATGTTGCCGGGGTTGCCGGAGGCTTCTCTCACTCTGCCCGAGATCGAGCCGTCCACGTACAGCAGAGCGAAGTTCACGAATGAGGCTTCGACCTCTCCGTCCTCGTCGCTCACCGTGACCGCGGTCATCATGGCCTTGCCTTCATTGTAGTTCCAGTACGGCAGCGCGAATTCGCCCTCCTCCACGGCCGGGTACTCGTCGGCCGGGACTTTCCGGGAGAATCCATCCATCGCGCTGGCTTCGGCAGCGTGGTACTCGCCGGTGCCGGTGGCCCTGACGTAGTATGCGCTGCCTTCGACAACGTCACTGAAGGCGTAGGAACCGTCATCCTCGGTCTCTGTGGTCTGGTGGACCTTGAACGTGGTGTCCTTCTTGTTCGTCGAAACCTTGGTAATCGTCAGGAGTTCGAGCTCGATGCCCGCAACGGCCTCGTCGCCACGCACGATCTGGTCGAGATCCGGAGTCTCGTTGTCGCCTTCCTGGCCATCGTTGGCAACATATCCCTTGATCTCGAGTCTCAGCGCGGTGACGTCGAAGTCCTTGGTATACGTAGCGGGATTTCCGGTGATCCCGTCATCCTCGTCGTCGTCCTCCTCCTCGTCGTGATAGAGCGCGACTCTCGCACTGTCGGCCTTGTTGTCCTTCGTTGCCGGTGTGCGCACCCAGTACTCGCCGTCCTGGACGCCGGAGAAGCTGTAGTTCCCCTTCGTCGCCGCGGCCTTGCTGGTCTTCGTGCTCTCGTCCGGGCTGTGATTGTCGGTGATGGCGTCGAGATTCACCGTCGCGCTGGCGACGCCCGCGCCACGCCGCGTGACTTTCCCGTCGGCCGACCCGGACGTCCACTGGTAGCCGAAGGTCGAGCACATGTCATCCTCTGACGAAGACGACAAGGGGCAGAGCCGAACTTCGGGCCCGGCGCCACTATCGTCGCCGAACGCGCCAACCGACATGCCCAAGTCGAGGTCGTCCCCGTAGGCCTGAACGCGGTCGCTCCGGCTGTCCGGACCACCGACCGCCACCCGGTCGCTGCCCTCATTGAGCTGGACCGTGAAGTCCATGTCGGCCGGCAGGTTCCCGAAGGTCGCCATTCCGCCGGTCAACCCGGTAATCGTGGCGTCAATGGCTGGTGTCTTCGGGTTGCGGTCGTGATCCCACTCGTCGTACACCTCGAGACCTCTGCGGCCCGACGCCTCAACCATGACCGAGACGCTCATCTCCGCCGCGATGTCCTTGTGCGGCCGCTGGTCTCCCCCGTCCACCTTGCTCTGGAAGTTCGTAAAGCCCGGCTCGTCGTCGGTCTCTCTGTACACGCCGACCGTCAGCTTCTGCGTTGTGAAGGTGACGCGGAGCGGAGCCTGTCCGAACCTCGGGTTCAGGTTCAAGTCGTTTACTTCGTGCGTGTTGTACTTCGGAAGCGCGAAACCGGTGTGCGTGTAGGTCAGCCCATCGCCCACTGCCTCCCACGTCTCTCCCATCGCCATCGGCTGTTGCCAGTCGTCAATGTCGTCCGTGTCGTCCGTGTTGTCCGGCCTCAACGCCGCGCTGAAGGTCGCGGGCAGCTGGTCCGCCGTCACCCGGTACGTGACCATCACCCTGCCCTGCATGCCGTCATCGTCCTCTGCACTCTCGGAAGGCATGGTGAGGTTCACGGTGTCGCCGTCCTCGTCCTCCATCATGAGCGGAACGCTTTCGTCCGTCACTTCGCCCATGTATACGTCCGTGTGCCAGCCATCGACCAGCACGTCGCCGCCGCGCGCGTCCGCGTCGTTCTTGATCCAGAACTGGAAGTTCACCGCGACGTTCACGAAGCGAACGGAAGTCGGCGCCGCATGCACCCGCGAAACACCGGGGTACCGGACTTCGATGACGGCTCCGTCGGACACCATGAGGTCTTCGTGACCGGCTTCCACAACCTTCACGAAGACGATGTTGTCGGTGTCCTCGCTGCCGGGACTGGTGTCGTCGGCCCGCGCGAACTGGAAGGCCGTCATACCGGTCTCACCGGTCTCGGCCCCCATGCCCAGCATGTTCGTGCCTGCTTCGGCGTCCTGGGCCGTGGGGAACAACGCAAGCGTGACGCCCTCGACCGGAAGTGGAGGATCGGACACCATCTCCGCATTCCCCATCACCGCGCCGACGCCAACCGTCTGCATGGTGATCCGGAACGGGAAGTTGACGGTCTCACTGCCACCCGCCGCCACCGTCACCACCGCCGATTCGCCGACGAATGCGACGCCGGCAGCCGCGAGCCCCGCCGCCACCATCTCGTTGTTGGCCGGCAGCTCGACCTGGTATGACCCTGCCTGCAGGGCCTCGCCCGTCGTGTACGTACCGTCGGCATTGATGGACACTTCAGTCATGGTGTTGAGATCCGGACCCCGGAGCAGCACCTTCGCATTGCTCAGCAGGCCCGCCAGCACCATTTCGTCCAGCAACCCATGCGCCACGAGCGGCGCAAGCGCCGCGGTGATCGAGGGCTCGCCCGCGGTGTGCATCTTGTCCTGCATCACCTCGTCAATGAACAGCATGCCCGAGACCGATGCGGTCCGCGTGTGCGTGCCTTCGAAGTTCTGGATCTTCGACTCCGAGTCGGCCAGTGCGATCGTGTACTGCATCGTCTCGAAGGAGTAGGCGTCCGCGTTCGGGTTCGTCATGCTCACGACATACGTGCCCTCGGCGAGACCGGCGAACGAATACTGCCCGCCGCTGGATGTCATCGCCGTAGCGTCCGCCGCGCCGGCCAGGACGACCTCGACGCCGTCGATGCCCGTGCCCTCGACGCTCACGCGGCCGCTGATACCGGCCGTGCGGAGCAGTATGCCCTCGAACGGAATGTTCGCGGTCTCGCCCGTGGCGACCGTCACGTTCTCGGAAGTGGTTGCGAACTCGTAGTCGTCGGTGTCGTAGCCCGAGATCGCGACCGAGTAGTCGCCCGCCTTGAGCTTCGAGAAGGCGTACAGACCACCGGCGTCGGTGACGTCGGTCATGTCTTCGCCTTCACCGGTCATGGTGACGGTCACGCCCGCAAGGCCCACGCCCTCCACGGCGACCTGGCCCATGATGCCGGCCGTGCGGAGGTACGTGCCGTCGAAGCTGATGACCTTCGACTCACCCACGCCGACCGTGGCGGCGGACGAAATGCTCCCGAAGCCGACCTCATCCATGTCGAATCCGGAGATCTCGACCGAGTACGTCCCGGCCCGCAGGCCCGTGAACGAATACTGGCCGTTGTCGTCGGTGGCGGTCTGCGCGTCGGCCATGCCGGAAAGCCTGACCGTAACACCCCCAAGCCCCATGTTCTCCACCGTTACCGTCCCAGCTTCGGTTGTCGTCGGATTCGAGCAAAGCGCCACCGATTTCGGCGGCACGGAACGCGTGTGCGACCACATCCGGACAGACGTTTCGGGGGGCTACCCCGGTTACGTGCTGGGGCCTCAAAACAGCACGTTGGAGGGGAATATGAGCACTAATTCCGCCACCGCCCTGATAAATGGAAGTGATCTCAAGACGCGTCACCTGGAAGCCGTGGCCGCCGCCGTCCTCGAGGGCCAGCGCCCGACCACGCGGAAGGTTTACCAGGCCGCCTGGACCCGATTTCGGACCTGGGCGAAAAAGGAGGGAGTCACGTCGCTTCCCGCCGCTCCGGTCACGGTGGCCGCCTACCTGGTCCACCGTGATGCACTGGGGTTGTCTTTGGCGTCGCTTGCCATGGATCGGAAGGCGATCAGCTTCTTCCATCGCCGCGCCGGCGTTCCCACACCCACCGCTTCCGAGGGAGTCAAGATGACGCTGGCCGGTGTCAGGAACCGCGCCGCCGCCCGCGGCAGGGCCGAACCGAAGCAGGCCCGGGGGCTCCGTGAAGAGGGGCTGGCAGCCATTGTCGAGACCGCGCACCTGCGGCGGGTGTTCCCGTCCGGCCGCACCGAGTCTTCCCGGGCCGCGCGCTGGCGCGGAGAGGTGGACATCGCCATCGTGTCCGTCATGAGAGACGCACTGTTGCGACGCCGTGAAGCCGCCGACCTGCGTTGGACCGACGTCAAGTTCCGGCGCGACGGGACCTCCCGAGTGATCATCCGGCGCTCGAAGACGTCCAACACTCCTGCTGTCCTTTACGTGGGCGCGCGCGCGACGAGGGCGCTGAAGCGCATCCGGCCGCGGAAGCCGGATCCGCTGGCCAGGGTGTTCGGTGTGCGGCGGGGCAGGACCATCAGCGTCCGGATCGCCGCGATGTGCAGGGAGGCGGGACTCGGCGAGGGATTCTCGGGACATTCTCCGAGAGTGGGAATGACGCAGGATCTGACCGCGCAGGGGGCCGGACTTGTCGCAATCATGAACGCGGGGCGGTGGAAGTCCGAACGCATGCCGGCCCACTACTCACGTGGCGAAGCGGCGGGGCATGGTGCCGTTGCCCGATACTACGCCCGGCAGAGCTGAAGCGACGGAAATCTGACCATGGGTGAGAATCCGACGTTCTCCAATCTTGTCCCGATGACCGTATGCCTATAGCAGATAGCATTTTACATGATATTCAGACAAGTGGCACCGATCTTGCGACGCTTGCGTGGCAGCACCCCCGAGATGCGGGGCGGCTCAAACACCCGTTTCCAAGGAGAAAACGGAATGGAAAGATTCAGGAAGCTCCTCGCGGCGGCAACGTTGCTGGTGCTCCCGATCATCGCGGCTTGCGGAGAGGACGTTATTCCTCCGCCGCCTACCGGCTCGATCATGGGCCAGGTTTCGATCGAGGGCATGGGGATCGACGGTGTATCCGTCAATCTCAGCACCGGCGCCTCCACCACGACCGCCGGCGGCGGCAACTACCGCTTCGACGGAGTCCAGGCAGGCGCCTACACCGTCACCATCAGCGGCTTCCCGGCGGACGCCAGCTTCGATGCGACATCCTCCGCGGCCACCATCCCTGAAACTGGTGGGTCGGTCACCCTTGACTTCCGCGGCACCTACATCCGTACTGCGTCCATTATTGGGACGGTAACGGTGGGGTCTACCAACCGGTGCATTTGCAAGGTTCACGGTTCCCCAAGGCTCCCTTCTCTTGTATCCGTATAACTCGTTATAAAATATGTACTTAGGGTATTTCATCCTATCGCCCTCCCGGTGGATATTCCCGGATTCGACACGACCGAGTCCCCCTCCACCGCCGTCTGATCGCCGCCAATAGTCGGCAATTTTCTGCTCTTCCGCGCGTTTTCCGCGCTGCTCCCGCATCAGCCCCACCTCCGCGACAGCGCTCGAGCCTCTCTGCGACACCCCCCACTTCTTCAGCCCCCCTCGCGCCGCGATCCCGGACGTCATCCAGGTGCTCTGCGGCCCGATGGGCACCGTTGCGCGGCCCCATCGACCTGACCGACATCCGTCATCCCAGCCCCGGCAACTCAGGGATCCAACGCACGGAGCCCGCGTCGCCCCCTGTCTCGCTGCGCTGCTCGGAGCGCAACGCGACCCCGCCGTGGGCTGCCCCAGCCCGCTGCAGTCCGTCGATCCCGGGTGTGATTCGCGGAAAGGACGCTGGCGATCACTCACGTCCAGGTCGGATGGCCGTAGCCAAGGCCGGTGCTGGTGCCGCACCAGGGAAATTCCCCGTCCCGAAGAGCGATGCCGGGGTGTGGAAGGGAGAATTATGGCGTCATATAGTAGTGTTACTTGCCACTGCGCAAGTGTGAACGCAGACGCCTGACCGTAGTCGCTAATTCTGTACATAATATTATGTACATTTTGACTGCGCGGTGGCCAGGGCACGCACTTTGCCGGTGACAGGGGGCACGCATTTGCAAGATCACCGGAATCCCGCATTCGCTAGATTGAGCTGCTTACCGATTCCGGTTACGCAATTGAGAGCGAGGCACCCGGTGCGACGGTGGACAGAAGGGAATGCAACGGTTGCGATGCTCCTTGCGTGTGCGACGGCCGCCGTCAGCGAGCCCCTGACCGGGCAGCAGGTGATCGAACTGACCGGTGAGGACCGGATCCTCGACCCCGGGTTCGAAGAGTTGTACCGCGTCGGGTCGCTGCATGGCGGCGAGTGGGACACCTTCGGCAGCGTTGCCGCGGTCGCGTTCGACGGAGCGGGCAACCTCTACATCCTCGACTACCAGGCGTCGATGATCACGGTTGTGGACCTGACCGGGAGTCTGGTCCGACACATCGGGCGGGAAGGCGAGGGCCCCGGCGAGTTCACTGCGGGAGGGGTGTGGGCCTTCGCTGTCCTGGCCGATGGGCGCGCCGTTGTCTTCGACGCCAATCAGCGTGTGTACAAGGTTTTCGATTCCGATGGCAGCTTCGACCGGATGGTCCGACTGTCGGGCGATGCGATGTTCTACTCGATCCCCGCGTTGCAAGCCGAGCGGGATGCCGACGCGGTGCTCGCCACCGGGCTCGTGGAGACCCTGAGCATGCCCGGGAGTGCGAGCAGCACCGAACCGGCGTTTCGCCCGATCGAGCGCTATGTCCTGAACGGCGAGGAGGTCGTGCCCGACACCGTGGCCGAGGCGTGGAAGGCCCCGGGGGATCCGTCGGGGTTCGCGCCCCCCCTTGCGGCCGGCGTGCTCCCCGGCGGCGGTGTGGCCTTCACGGATTCCTCGGCCTACACAATCAAGGTGACAACGTCCTCCGGTGACGGAGTCCGTGTACTGCGCCGGCCGTTTCGCCCTGAACCCGTGACCGAGCGCGTGAGAGCCGCCGAGATCGAGCGCCGGTTGGAGGAAGTGGGCGCCGAGACCGAAGGTGCCTGGGCCGAAACCCAGCGCGCACGGATCGGCTCCATGGAGTTTTTCGACGAAGTCCCGGTCGTGCGGGGCCTGCGAACGAGTTGGGAAGGGACGATCTGGATCCAACGCCGCGGTGACGAGCCAGCGAGCATTGGCCCCATCGACGTGATCACCCCGGACGGCACTTACCTCGGCACCTTCGCGACCGGTGCCACGGCGATGCCGTCCGCCTTCGGCCCGGATGGGCTGGTCGCCTTCGTGGAAAGCGACGAGTTCGACGTGCAGACCGTGGTGGTGAAGCGGCTGCCCGGCGAGGTCAAGGAGTAAACGCGCCACCCGCCGCCGCGTATCGCAACCATTTCCCAGGTTGGGTCTACCAATACACCAAGGGCCGCAACGTCCAATTCACCCAGGAACGGGGACCACCGTGATTCGATCGCCCTGCACCGCTCGCTCTGCAGTGTTGGCACTTGCTGCGCTGACCTTTGCCCATGCGCCAGGTGGGCAACCGCTGACCGCACAGGAGGTGATTGTGCTTCCCGGCGAGGACCGCATCCTGGAGGCCAACTTCGAGGAGGTCTACCGGATAGGCTCGGTCGACGGTGACGAATGGGAGACGTTCGGCAGGGTCAGCGGGGTGTCGTTCGACGCTTCGGGCAACCTGTATGTGATGGACGACCAGGCTGGCCGGATCGTGGTCGTGAGCCGGGAGGGAGCGTTCGTTCGCGAGTTCGGGCGGATTGGCGACGGCCCCGGGGAGTTTGCCGCGAATTCGAATACAGCGGTCGGATTCACCGTGCTCCGTGATGGGCGTGCGGTGGTTTTCGACCCGGGTCACGGTGCATTCGCCGTGTTCGGACCGGACGGCGAGTTCGAACGTTCAGTGCCCATGTCCGGCAGCGCGATGTACCTGATCAGGATCCTGAAGACCGCGAACGATGGCGAGAACGTAATCACGACCAGCGTGTCAGCGTTCAACATGGGAGGCTCCGCCGATGCCGTGGTCCCGTTTCGCCCCATCTTTCGATTGGTCCTGACCGGGGATGAGGTTGTTCAGGACACGGTGGTCCGAGCGTGGCGGCCACCGGGAGATGCCGACGGGTTCAGACCCGGGCTGGTGGCCGAGGTGCTACCGAACGGTGGCCTCGTCTACACCGACTCGTCCGCCTATGCGATCAAGGTGGCAGCCCGGGACGGCGAGCTGGCGCGGGTGCTTACCCGGCCGTTTCGGCCCGAACCCGTCACCGACCGCATCCAGGAACGCGAGATCGAACGCCAGTTGGAGGATCTGGAGGGGCGCAGCGGTGGAGCGGACCGCGGTGCCGCCATGCGCGCCCAGTTCGCACAAATGCGGCGCGAGCGCATCGAGTCCATGGAGTTCTACCACGAGGTTCCGGTAGTCCGCACACTGCGCACCAGCTGGGAGGGCACCATCTGGGTACGGCGTCGCGGAGAGCAACCGGCCAGCGACGGTCCGATCGACTTGCTGAGCCCGGATGGCCGGTACCTCGGCACCTACCCGGCGGACGCCACCGCGATGCCCAGGGCCTTCGGCCCCGATGGGCTGGTCGCCTTCGTGGAGCGGGACGAGCTCGACGTGCCCACCGTGGTGGTGCGGCGCCTGCCTCCAGAGGCAAGGTAGGCCGGTCCGGGACAAGCGAGCCCGAGGTGGTCCCAACCCCCCCCATGCCGTAGACTCCCTCTCTCGGCCACCATCACCACGCACAAGGAACCACGATGCACGACCTACGCCCCCGTACATGCCCGCGCGGCGCCACGTCACGCACCCTGCCGGTCTTCGCCCTGCTCTGTGCGGCGCTGCTCGCGCCCCTCGCGTCCCCACCCCTCCTCCACGCCCAGCGCGGCGGGGACACGGACGACGACGCCCCCCCCGAACTCACCTCGGGAACGCTCTCGTCCTTCCGCTGGCGGAGCATCGGCCCGGCGCTCGCTTCCGGGCGCATCGCCGACATCGCCGTCGATCCCACCGATCGCAGCACCTGGTACGTCGCGGCATCTTCCGGGAACGCGTGGAAGACGACCAACGCGGGGACCACCTGGTCACCCATCTTCGACAACTACGGGTCCTACTCGATCGGGGCGATCGCGCTCGACCCCAACGACCACCTCACCCTCTGGGTCGGCACCGGCGAGAACAACGGCCAGCGCTCGACGGGATACGGCGACGGGGTCTACAAATCCGTCGACGGGGGGCGCTCCTTCCGCAACATGGGGCTGGAGACGTCCCTGCACATCGGCATGATCGCCGTGCACCCCGACGATTCCCGCACGGTGTTCGTGGCCGCGCAGGGGCCGCTCTGGGCCTCCGGCGGGGAGCGCGGGCTGTACCGCACCCGCGACGGCGGTGAGAGCTGGGAGCTCGTCCTCGAGATCGACGAGCACACCGGCGTCAACGAGGTCTACTTCGACCCGCGCAACCCGGACGTGATGTACGCGTCGTCCTGGCAGCGTCGCCGGCACCAGTGGACGATGATCGACGGCGGGCCGGGTTCCGGCATCCACAAGTCCACCGACGGCGGCGAGAGCTGGCGGGAGATCAACCGGGGGCTCCCCGGCGGCGACAAGGGACGGATCGGGATGGCGATCTCGCCGATCAACCCCGACGTGCTCTACGCCATCGTGGAAGCGTCGGGCAGCGCCGGCGGCACCTTCCGCTCCGAGAACATGGGCGAGAACTGGAGCCGCACCTCGACCTACCAGTCGGGCGCGGCGATGTACTACCACGAGATGTACGCCGATCCGCACCGCTTCGACCGCATCTACGCGCTGGACACTTTCGTGCAGATGTCCGACGACGGCGGCCGCACCTGGGGACGGCTCCCCACGCAGGGGGTTCACGTCGACTTCCACGCGCTCACCTTCGACCCCGACGACCCCGAGCACCTGATCATCGGCAACGACGGCGGGCTTTACGAGACCCACGACGGCGGAGACAGCTGGCACTTCTTCTCGAACCTTCCGCTGACCCAGTTCTACAAGGTCGCCACCTCCAACGACGAGCCCTTCTACTACGTCTACGGCGGGACGCAGGACAACAACACGCTGGGCGGTCCGTCGCAGACGCTGGGCGGCGGCATACGCAATTCGGACTGGTACGTGACGCTGGGCGGGGACGGATTCGACCCGGTGATCGATCCCGAGAACCCGGACATCATCTATTCGCAGCTCCAGTACGGGGTGCTCTCGCGCTTCGACCGGGGCAGCAAGGAGCGCCTGGACATTCAGCCCCAGGACGATCCGGACGGGCCGCCGCTGCGCTGGTACTGGGACGCCGGGCTGCACATGTCGCCCCACGACAACCACCGCCTGTACTTCGGGGCGCAGATCCTCTTCCAGAGCGACGACCAGGGGTCGAGCTGGCGCGCGATCTCGGGCGATCTGTCGCGCAACATCGACCGCAACCAGCTCGAGGTGATGGGCCGGGTGTGGAGCGTGGACGCCGTCGCGAAGAACCGCTCGACATCGGCGTTCGGGCACATCGTGGCCGTCTCCGAATCGCCGCTCGCCGAGGGGCTGATCTACGTGGGAACCGACGACGGGCTCGTGCAGGTGACCGAGGACGGAGGCGCGACGTGGCGGGCGATCGAGAGCCTTCCGGGCGTGCCCGACACGAGCTTCGTGCACGACGTCGAGGCTTCGGTGCACGACCCCGACGGGGTGTTCGTGGTGGTGAACAACTTCAAGCGGGGCGACTTCCGGCCGTACGTGCTCCGGTCGGAGGATCGGGGACAGAGCTGGACGGCGATCACCGAAGGCCTGCCGGAGAACAGTCCGTCGTTCTCGATCGTGCAGGACCACGTCGAGCCGGGCCTGCTCTTCCTGGGCGCGGAGTTCGGAGCGTTCGTGTCGGTCGACGGCGGCGAGTCGTGGATGGACTTCGACAACGGACTGCCGACGATCCCGGTGCGCGAGCTCGAGATCCAGCAGCGCGAGGGCGACCTGGTTGCGGCGACCTTCGGGCGCAGCTTCTACGTGGTCGACGACTACACGCCGCTACGCGAGCTGGCCGCGGGGTCGGAAGAGATCCTGGCGTCGGCCGGTCACATCTTCGAGGTGGCCGATGGCGACATGTTCGTGCCCTGGAACCCGGGCGGGGGGAGCGGCAGCAACTTCTACACCGCCGACAACCCGCCCACGGGCGTGACCATCACCTATTGGGTCGGCGAGAGCCTCCAGACCCGCGAGGCGGAGCGCCAGGCCGCGGAGCGCAGCGCGCAGCGCGCGGGCGAGGACACGCCGTACCCGACGTGGGAGGAGCTTGAGGCGGAAGACCGGGAGGAGGCGCCGCGCGTGTACCTCACCGTTCGTGACGAGGACGGGGAGATCGTGAACGTGGTGAACGGGGCGGCGCGCCGGGGCGTTCACCGCGCCGTGTGGAACTACCGCTACCCGGGCTACAACCCGGTGACGGGGGGCGGTGGGGGCGGCGGCGGCTTCGGAGGCGGCGGCTTCGGCGGCGGTGGCGGGAACGGGCCGATGGCGCTGCCGGGCAGCTACACGGTGTCGCTCGCGCAGCGGGTCGACGGCGAGGTGACCGAGCTCGCCGGTCCGGTGCCGTTCAGGATCGCGCCCATCAACGAGCCCGCGATCGCGGCCCAGGACCGGGACGCGGTGCTCGCGTTCCAGCGCCAGACGGGCGAACTCCTGCGCGCGGTGACGGGCAGCCAGCGCGTGGCGGCGGAAGCCGCGTCGAGGATCTCGGCCATCAAGCAGGCGCTGCAGCGGTGGCCCGCGGCCCCGGGAGAACTCATGGCCGAGGCCCGCGCCATCGAGCTTCGCCTTCTCGACCTGCGGGAGACCCTCGAAGGGTCACGCACCCGGTCTTCGCGCGCCGAGCCCGACCTGCCGGGCATCACGGGACGGGTCAACCAGATCGTGCGCGGGCACTGGAACGGCATGCACGGCCCGACCGGGACGCACCGGGAGCAGTACCGGGTCGCGCGGGAGGCGTTCGGAGCGCTGTATCCGGGGCTGCAGCAGCTCGTCGAGACCGACCTGCCGGCCCTGGAGGCGAGCCTGGAGGAAGCGGGCGTGCCGTGGACGACGGGGCGGGCGCTGCCGAGGTGGCCGCCGGGGTTGTAGGGTCAGCCGCGTGCCGGCACAACGACGAAGCCGGCGACGGTGAAATGGCGGTCGAGGGTCAGGGCCTCGCGTATGCCCAACTCGCTCATGACCACGAAGCTGCCGGCGTCGGCCAGTGAAAAGGGCTGATCGGAGAAGCGTTCGATCCAGCGGGTGATCGCGTCCGTCTCGCGCTCCGGCGTGATGTACTCGATCCGGTTGGGGGCCTGCCGGATCGCCTTCAGGAAAGCGAGGGCGGCCCGCTGGCCTGAGCGCCGGAGGAGGAGCGCGTGGGTCTCGGCCAGGACGACGTTGGTGGTCACGATTCGCGCGCCCTGGCGGAGTCGGTCGCGCAGCGTCCGTGCCAGCAGGTCATGATCCCGATGAGCGCGGTCGGCGAGGGGGTACCAGGCGCTGGTGTCGACGAACAGATCCTTCACTCCGAATCGCACTCGTGGGGCCCGTGCGGGCTGTCCGACCAGGAAGCGATTTCGGTGGCGGCGAGATACTTGTCGTGCGCCCGGGCGACATCGATCCCCGGATCATCGGTCGTCGACACGATCCCGATGATGTCCAGCGCCGGGTGACGCTCCGGGTCCGACAGCTGGCCCTCCAAAGCCTCCAGACCCCGCCGCAGGACATCCGACTTGGTGGTGTCGAGCTTTGCAGTCAGGCGCTCCAGGCGGTCCCTTTCCCGCGGGCGCAGGTAGACCTGAACCGGCTCCGAGACGCGCCGTCCGGATGGCTTGTCATTGGAATACTTCATGAGTCATGATAAAGCTTCATGCCTCACTTCGCCAGCGTAACTACCGGCTCTCCAGCTCCGGGAACCCCGGCGGCAGGCGCCGGTGGCGCGTCCCCTGCTCGTAGGCGTACGCGTATCGGAAGAGCAGTCCCTCGGCGTAGGGACGGGCCAGGATCTGCAGCCCGGCCGGGTGCGTCCCCTCGGTGAACCCCATTGGCACGGTGATCGCCGGCATCCCGGTGGCGGGCGCAACGCGCTGGGAGTTGTCGCCGCTGTACTCCTCGCGGCCACGGTCGATGTGCGCGGGCGGGCTCAGCCAGGTCGGGTAGACGACGGCGTCGAGGCCGGCCGCGTCCATGGCGGCCACCAGGTCACCCAGATAGCCCTGTCGCTGTTCATTCTCGGCATAGTCCGGACACGGCGGCTCCCACTCGGACGGCGGCACATCGAGAGGTGAGTCCTCTGCCCTCTGCAGCGAGCCCTCGACGTAGCTCGAGTACTGCCCGGTCTCCAGCACCTGCACCACATCGGTGATCGGGGCCGCGTCACCGAGCGACGTCAGGTACATGTGCATGTCGTAGCGGAACCGGCCGCAGAACATGTTGTCCCGCTCCAGCTGGGCGCTTACGTCGAAGTCGAACGGGTCGACGATTTCGGCACCCAGCGCGGCCATTTCTTCCAACGCCCCTTCGAACACCGCCACAACGGCCGAATCGGCGTCCTCGGTGTCCACGAGCGCTCGCAGGACGCCGATGCGCGCCCCTTGCAAGCCGTCCGCGTCGAGGAAGTCGGTGTAGTCGTCCTCCTTGCGCCCACGCCCGGCCTCGGTGTAGGGGTCGGCCGGGTCATATCCCGCCACCGCGTTGAACACGCGGGCCACGTCCTCGACCGTGCGGCCCATCGGCCCGGCGATGTCACGGTCGAAGGAGAGAGGAACTACACCGTCCCGGCTGGTGAGGCCGATCGTCGAACGGATGCCCACCAGCGCGAGGCGCGACGACGGTCCCCGGATCGAGTTGCCGGTGTCGCTGCCCAGGCCGATGAGGCCGAAGCTCGCCGCAACACCCGACGCCGTGCCCCCGCTCGAGCCCGCCGGAACGCGGTCCAGGGCATAGGCGTTGCGGGTCGTATCGAACGACGAACTGACCGATTGGCGCGCACTGAACGCCCATTCCGCCATGTTCGTCTTGGCGACCACGATTGCGCCCTCCTCGCGGATGCGGCGCACCATGAAGGCGTCGTCGGGCGGGAGGCTCTCGGCGAGCGCGATCGAGCCGGCCGTGGTGATCAGGTCGTGGGTGTCGAAGTTGTCCTTGACGAGCATCGGCACGCAGAAAAGAGCGCCGGGTTCCTCGCCCGCGGCGAGCGCGGCGTCAAGTTGGTCGGCGCGGTCCAGGGCCGCCGGGTTGACCACGGTGATCGCGTTGATACGGTCCTCGTAGGCATCTATCCGGTCCAGGTAGGCCTGCACGACCATGCGGCAGGTGGTGGCGCCCGAAAAGATGGCTTGCTGAATACCGGAAATCGTCGCCTCGACGACGGGAACAGGGCCGGGCGCGGGGCGGTCGCAGGCAGTCGCAGCGAGGGCGGCCACGGCCACGGCGGTGACCGGGGCGCGGTGCAGGCAGAAAATCGACATGGGTCTACGGTCTCGGGCAGATGGGACGGGCAGTTGCCCTGATTGTCGGCTCGCGACGGCGCGCCAGCAAGCTTGTGCGCGTGATCTGCCGATGATCAGAAGCGGTATCTCAGATTCAGCGTGACGCCGTAGGCTCCGGTGTCGGGCGTCTCGACCACATACACGATTCGCGACCCGCGCCCGACGGTGGAATCGTGGCTGCGGAGCTGATCCCACTCGCGCTCGTCGCTCTTGAACCCCTGGAAGACAGTGCGGCGCATCTTCAGGCCCACGGTCAAGCGGTCACCAACGCTGTAGTCCAGGCCGGCGATCCCCTGAACGCCCGGCATTGCGTCCCGGAGCACTGCCGTACCGAGCGTGGTGGTACCCGCCAGCTTTGCTCTGAGCAGCGGATCCTCGAACGTCGCGATTCGGGACGGGTCGGCGTTGCGCTTCCACAGGCTGAAGTAGTCCACCGACATGCGGCCGCCGCCCACGCCGGCCCCCAGGTAGGGAACGATCCGCGAACCGGTATGAAAGTCGTAGAGGACGTTGGCAAGAACGTTGTGGGCCACGACGTCGCCGGCTCCGCCGATGGCGATTTCAAGCTCCTGATCGGCCTTGCCCTGCGTGATGATGTCGCCGATGACGGTCGGGGCGTAGTCGTGGTACGCGGCGGATCGGAAGTGATACTCCGCTTCAACCCGCAACCTGCCCCACCGATAGCCGACGGCAAGCCCCGTCATGACGCCGAGCGCTCCCCCGGACTCGTTCGACCACGCCGTTGGGGGCGGCGGCGTGTCGCAGTCCGTGCCGGTCTCCAGGCCCGCCGGGTTGATGAGCCTGTCGCACCGGGTTCCCCAGTCGTTGTCGACGCCATCGAGAACCATGTTCGGGGCAAGGCCGGTCCCGAAAGCCGTTTCCACGTACACGCCGTTCTGTGCCGACCCGTGGCCGACGGCCAGCAATGTGGCCGCCACCACCGCCATCCAGGAAGTCCGGGTCTTCATTGGTCTACCTGTTCGCGGGGCCAGCCCGCCGCTGAACCGCCGTCATCTGAATCTCCACGCCGAGCCGTCCGACCAGCGGCAGCCCTGCAACCGTGGGCACCGGTGCCCCGTCGGGCATCACGTCCGCCAGGACCTCCTGCACGGCTCCCGCGTCGCGCACATCGGTGAGGTAGACCCACACGTCCTCCACATCGCCGAAGCCCAGGCCGGCGGCTTCGAGGGTGGCGCCCAGGTTCGCAAGGGTGTTGCGGGCTTCCCCCCGCGCGTCCTCGCCCCGCGCGAGCATCCCTGACAGCCACACCCGCTCCCCCGTCGCGATCGCCGGCGACAGCGGCGACCGGCCGCGCCGCTGTCCCTCGCGCAGCACCACGCGCCGTTCGTCCGACTGCTCTGCCACGCACTGGATCTCGACCAGGAAGGCCGGGTTCATGAGCCCGCCGCGCACCGCCGCCCGCGCGGGCGGGTCGTCGGCCGTGACGAACTCGGCGTAGGCCGTGTTCATGTCGCCCCAGAGGCGGACGTCGTCCAGGAAGACCTTGCACGCGACCAGGTCGCCGTAGCCCATCCCGGCCTCTTCCAGAACCATCCCGATGTTGCCGAAAACGCGCCGCGTCTGGGTCTGCACGTCGCCCCCGACGGGCTGGTACGTCTCCGGATCGCGGCTGGTGGCCCCGGCAATGAAGAGCACGTCGCCCGCGCGGATGCCCCACGAATACGGCAGCGCGGGTGACTGCAGCCCCGAAGGCGAGACGATCGTGGTCTCGTCCGGCGTGGCTACCGCCGAGATCTGGATGAGGGCGTCCCGGTCGGTGAGGTCGGCCCGCACGGTGGCCCGCGTGGGGGGATCGTTCGCGAAGTAGCCGCGGTAGATCCCGTTCATCGCCGCGAAGTGGCGCGTGTCCCGGAGGAAGACGTTCATGGCGACGACGTTCTCGTAGCCGAGCCCACGAGCGCCGAGCTGCTCGCCGAGCGCGTCCAGGGCGGCGGCGGTTTGCTCCTCGACGGTCGTGAGAGCGGCGCCGTCGCGTGAGGTGGCGGTGACGTTCGAGAGGTAGACGAGCTCGGGCGTCTGGGCCGAGATGGTCGCCGGGAGGAGGAGGAGGAGGAGGGGAAGGGCGGCGGCCGTCAGCGCCGTGCGGAGGCGGGCGTGCGGGACAAGGATGTTCATGGCAAGAAACCGTTCGGGTTGGGGGGGTGGTGGGGCTGATGTTAGGCTGCATTCGGACGAGGGCAAGGGTGGCGACCGGAGCTCTCTTGCACTCCTGCCCCGCCGCATCCATGGTGATGTCGGCATTCTGTTCAGGCCCCATTCCGCCCTGGAGGTTCCTCGTGAGAACACATTCGCTGCTGCCGTTCGCGCTGGCCCTCGGCACACTCGGCACCGCCGCCACTCTGGCCATCACCCCCGGAGGGGCCGCCGCCCAGAGCGGCGAAATGCACGACATGATGGAGTTCCCCCGCCCCATCGACGCGCTCGACAACGTGTGGATCGAGGAGCTCACCATGCTCGAGGTACGGGACGCCTTGCGCGACGGCACCACCACCGCGCTGATCCTGACCGGCGGGATCGAGGAGAACGGCCCGTACCTCACGACCGGGAAGCACAACCATGTGCTGCGCGTCATGGGCGAGTCGATCGCGCGGCGGCTGGGCAGCACCCTCGTCGCGCCCATCGTCACCATCGAGCCCGGCGACCCCGAGCGCGCATCCACGCCCGGCGGCATCCGCTACTCGCAGGAGACCTACCAGGCGGTGCTGCGAGACATGGCGGTCAGCCTCGCGGCGCAGGGGTTCACCCGCATCTTCCTGCTGGGCGACAGCGGCGGCAACCAGCGCGGGATGGCCGCCGTGGCCGAGGAGCTGACCGAGGCCTGGCGGGATCGTGACGTCGTCATCGCGCACATCCCCGAGTTCTACAACTACGGCGACGTGCTCATCTATCAGCGGGACGTGCTCGGGATCGACGAGGATCCCCGCCTCGACGGCCTCCACGACGACTACTACATCACGTCGATCATCATGAACGACGATCCACGACACGTGCGCCTGGAGCAGCGTATCCGCGCGGACAAGGCGACGATCAACGGGATCAGCATCGTGCCCGCAGAGCAGACGATCGAGCACGGCAGGAAGCTGATCGAGTTCCGGACCGACGCGACGGTGGCGGCGATCGAGAAGGTGGTGGCCGGGCGGTAGGGGGGTAGGAGTGGTGCCCAAGCGCACGCGGTCGTCTCGACTATGTGTGACAGATTATGGCTATAATCTGTCAATTGATCGTGGTGGTACCTCTGTGACGACCTCTACGTAGGCCACATGGCTGCCAAGATGTGACAGATTATTGATAGCAACTGGCAGTTTGGCCGTCACGCGAGCGTGGGTCAACACCTCTCTCTTTCTATATCCTTCGCGTCAGCATCGAGAACCTGAACAATGCGAGCCATTGGTCGAAGGTGAGGCCGGAGGGTGGTCCGGAAGGATCGAACCTGAGATCTCGACTTAGCCGTTGGATTTGCGTTCGCGTGAATTCGGATCGGAGACACAGCCTGATTGAGCGGCCGTCGCGCCCGAAGCAACTCTCGATGAAGCGCCGGTAGTCCACGGCTTGGAATCGGTCCACAAGCGGTCTGGTTCGACGGGCGAGCCAGAGCGCGACGGCGTCGACGCCGGGAGGGGGATCGAAGTCGGTACGGCGAAAGCGCCGCACGATCTCGACCTGCCACCACGGCTTGAGCCGCAATGAGGACAGAGTCTCCCGGGAAAAGGGACTGCCGGCAAACCGTTCGGCCGCTTCACGCTGGATCACGAGCCAGGCGTCCTGCGGTGGAGAATCGGCCTGGACAAGCCGCCGGACGATGGCGGCCGTCCGATTGAACGGAATGTTCCCCAGGACCTTGTAGGGGACATCGGGCAGCCGAAAACGCAGGAAGTCGGACCTGACGACCGTGACCCGGTTGTCACTCAGGAAGCGCGTGCGAAGCACCTCGGACAGCACTCCGTCGAACTCTACCGCGACGACCTCACGGCATCGACGTGCCAGCTCCCGAGTGAGAATACCACGGCCCGGCCCGATCTCGACGACCAGATCGCCTCGTTGAACGGGAGCCTGAGCGATCAGGCTAGCCGCAAGCGACCTGCTCCGCAAGAAGTGCTGCGAGAGGTCCGCACGCCGGGGTGTCCGATGCCTGGACACGGCGAACCGTCACGAACGTAGACATGGAGTCTCCTGCGCTGCACGAGCGAGACCGAAAGCCTTCGAACACCACGCTAGGCATCGGGCGTCTCACCCGCAACCTCGGGCGCATGTTCACGGGCTGTTACATCGTCACCCGTCGTCCCTGCGCAGCGGAATCGTCTGGGGCGCCCCGGTGTCGCTCCCGGGGCCGGGATGGGGCACCAGCCTGAGCGGCCACTCGTACACCCCCTCCAAAGCCTCGCGCGACAGGATTTCCGCGGGAGGACCGATCGCCTCCGCGCGGCCCCGGTCAAGGAGAAGCAGCCGGTCGGCGAACCGGGCGGCAAGGTTGAGGTCGTGGGTGACCAGAAGCAGGGCGAGTCCGTCGGCCCGGAGCTCCCGGAGCAGGTGGAAGAGCTCCATCTGGAAGCGCAGGTCGAGGCCCGCGGTGGGTTCGTCGAGGAGGAGGATCGGGGCCTCCTGGGCGAGCGCGCGGGCGATGCGGACGCGCTGGCGCTCCCCACCCGAAAGTTCCTCCAGTTGTCGCTCCGCGAAGGGTGCGACCGCGCACCGCTCCAGCGCTCGGTCCACGACGGCACGGTCACGGTTTCCCACGGGCTCCCACCGGCCAAGGTGCGCGTACCGCCCCATCCCCACCATCTCCCGCACCGTTACCGGAAACGGCGAAGATTCGGACTGCGGCACCACGGCGATCGCGCGGGCCCGCTCCCGGTCGGAGAGATCACCCAGCGCCCGCTCGTCGAGGCGCACGTCACCCGCGTCCGGCCGGAGCGCCCCGGAGAGGAGTCTGAGCAGCGTCGACTTGCCTGCCCCGTTCGGCCCCGCCACCGCGAGGAGTTGTCCCGGCGACACGGACAGCGAGACCTCCCGCACGGCGGGCTCCTCCGCGCGCGGATGCACATAGGTCAGCCCGCGGCCCCGCAGAACGGGACGCCAGTCGCCCGGCCGCGCGCCCCCCGACCCGGCCCCTTTCACCGCCGCCCCCCGCGCATCAGCAGGACCACGAAGAACGGCACCCCGACCACCGCGGTGACCACCCCGGTCGGCAGTTCGGCCGGGGCCACCACGATCCGCGCAACCGTGTCGGCGAGAAGGAGAAAGGCGGTCCCGGCCAGGAACGACGCCGGGAGGAGCAGGCGGTGGTCATTCCCCCACGCCAGACGCACGGCGTGCGGGACGATCAGCCCGACGAAGCCGATCACGCCGGCGGCTGCGACCGACGCGGCCACCATCAGCGACGCGGCCAGATAGGCTGTGAGCTTCACCCGCTGCACGGACGCGCCCAGGTGGTACGCGACCTCCTCCCCGCGCGACAGCAGGTTGAAGGCGCGGGACAGGGAGAGCAACACCACCGAGGCGGGCACAAGCAACAGGACCAGCAACCCGTTCGATCCCCAGGCGGCCCCTGAGAGGTTCCCCATCATCCAGAAGATCGCCGAGCGGAAGGACTCGATGTCGGCCAGCGAAAGGAGGAGGAGAATCACCGCGTTGAAGAAGGCGCCGGCGATCACCCCGGCAAGGATCAGGATCCGCGTGTCCACGCCGCCGGGCGAGGCGCGCCGCGCGATCTGCAGGACCAGGGTCATCGCGGCCACCGCGCCCAGGAAGGCCCCGGCGGGAAGCGTCCAGGGGAGGCCGACCCCGACGCCGGTGACCATCACGGCGACCGCACCGACAGCGGCACCTCCCGAGATGCCAAGCACATAGGGCTCCGCCAGCGGATTGCGCAGGAGCGCCTGAAAGGTGCAGCCGCTGAGTCCGAGCGCTCCCCCGACAAGGGCGGCGAGGGCGGCGCGCGGCAGCCGCAATTGCAGCAGAATGGTCCGCGCGGTGGGGTCGGCGTCGGCCGAGAGCGTTCGCAAGAGGTCGCCGGGCCCAAGGCCGGACGCGCCGAAGGAGACGCTGAGGGCGACTGCGACCAGGACGGCCAGCGCCAGGAACGCGATCCGGCGGGGGGAATGCGTCAATGTTCTGCCGGGGCAGGCGTTGGCACGTGAGCGTCGGGCGCGGTCGGCAGCCCATCGATTGTGTTGCGGGCGGCTCGCGTGTGGGTCTCGAAGTACACCGGCTCCCCCCCCTCGAAGGATGGTGCTCAAAGGGCGAGGGTGCCGCGTCTCCTGGCTCGAGGCGACTGTCGCTCGCCTTCCCGGGGCGCTTCGGCGCGGCCCCAGTGGCGATCGAGCGGGTCGTGCCGGATCCGCACGGGGATCCGGGCCTCCTACAGTGGCGGGGCCGCGTCGGCTTCAGACCGAACTTCCGGTGGCCCCCTCGCTACAGCGGACCACGATAGCGCCATCGAAGTCGGAGTGCAATTCGGGTCGGGGGCCCTTGTTTCTCGCCCCCCCGGGAGTGAATTGTGTACCGATGAGCGTTTTCCCACGGCGATCCGCCCCTGGGGGCCGGACCGTTGTCTTGCCCGGCGCCGCCCTCCTCTTCGGCTTCGCGCTCGCGACCGTCCCAACCACCACCGCCGCCCAGGACACCGACGAGGGCGAGCGCATTCTCGCCCGCCTGGAGTACGAGCGCCTCCGTACCTACTCCGGGCGCGGGGTCGTCGTCTCTGCCAGGATGCGGATCGCGCGGGAGCGTGTGATGGCGCTGCGCGGCATTGCGGGCCAGGGGGTGTCTTCCGTGCCATGGCGGCCGCTCGGACCGACCCGGATCGACGATCCGTGGCGGGGGGGGGGGGGCGGGGGGGGGGGCGGCGTCCCCGGGCGACCGCCCCGGCCCGCCGCCCGGCCGCGCTGGCCGCGTGTCCACCATCGCGATCCATCCGCGCGATCCCGCCATCGTGTACATCGGGGCCGCTCAGGGCGGCGTCTGGAAGACAGAGAACCGGGGAGCCTCCTGGACCCCTCTGTCCGACTACGAATGCTCGCTGGCCATGGGGTCGATCGCCATCGATCCCGTCGATCCGAACATCATCTACGCCGGTACCGGCGAGCAGCACTTCTCGGGCGACAGCTACTACGGCTGCGGCGTACTGCGGTCCCTGGACGGGGGTTCGACGTGGGCATGGGACCGGCAGCTGGCAAGCGCTTTCCTCCATGCAAGGAGAGGCGGCGCCAGGATCTCGCGGGTCATCGTGGACCCCGTGACGGCCGGATCGCCGACGTCGACCACGGTCCTGGCCGCGACGGACCTCGGGCTGTTCCGGTCCACGGACAGCGGTCGCACCTGGCGGGGGGTTCTGGAGGGGATCGTGAACGACCTCGTCCTGAACAGGGCCGATCCGTCGATCCTCCATGCGGCCCTGATGCGCGACGGAGTCTACACGTCGACGAACGGCGGCCTTACCTGGGCCCGCAGTTCGAACGGCATGCGCGATACGGACCTCGGCCGCATCAATCTGGCCATCGCTCCCTCCGAGCCCGATGTCCTCTACGCGGCAATCCACGACAGGGGGGAGGAAGCGGGACCGAGTGGCGGACTGCTCGTCTACCGGACCGACGACGGCGGGGCCACGTGGCGGGAACTCGAAGCAACTGGAAGCAGCTGTGCACTGGTCTGCTGGTATGCCCTGACGCTGGCGGTGCATCCGCTGAACCCGGAGCGCCTCCATCTGGGCGCAGGGCAGCGACTGTTCATCTCGGAAGACGGCGGAGAGACGTTCGAGCGGGTCCATCCGAGCAACGTTTACGTGGATCAGCACCACCTGGTCTTCGACACCCTCAGTGGACCCGATGTTCTCTACCTGGCCAACGACGGGGGCGTGTACCGCTCCATGGACGCAGGTTCCAGCTGGACATCGCTCGCCACCAACCTGGCCATTGCGCAGTTCTACCCGGGGATCACCCCTCATCCGGTCCTCCCCGCCGAGACACTGGGGGGGACCCAGGATCAGGGAACCCTGCGCGCTGCTTCGCCGACCACGCCGTGGACCAAGGTGCTGGCGGGAGACGGGGGATTCACGGCCATCGACGCCGAGGACCCCGACGTATGGTACGGTGAGCACCAGTGGCCCTTCGGCCCAAGACGGAACGGCCGGCGGGCGACCTCCGGCATCGATCTGGACGAGAGGGCGGCGTTCATTCCGCCGCTCGTCATGGATCCGGTCGACTCGAGGAGGCTCTACTTCGGTACACAGAGCCTTTACCGAACAGAGAATTCGGCCAACAACTGGGTGCGCATCTACAACAGTCCCCGGCGCGCCACCGTCAGGTCCATCGCCCCGTCTCCCTCCGACGGGAACACGGTGTACGCCTCCCTCGTGCGCGTGCGCCCCCTGGATTTCTCCGCGGTCGCGTTCACCCACGACGGAGGCCTGACGTGGGAAGAGTCGGATGTGGGGCTGAGGGAGCCTCGGTACATCGGCGACCTGGCGGTGCATCCCGACGACTCGGATCAGGCATACGCCGTGGTCGGCGGCTTCGGGACCGGACACGTCTTCCAGACAACCGACGGCGGCCGCACCTGGCGGGACCGCACCGGCAACCTGCCCGACCATCCCGTCAATGCCGTGCTGTACGACCCCGACGATCCCGGTGGGATCTACATCGGAACCGACCTGGGCGTCTTTCATTCTGCCCGGGGAGGCGACACCTGGGACATGCTCGCCGACGGTATGCCGATGGCCGCGGTTTTCGACCTCGCGGCCCGCCCGGGGACGGGCCGGCTGGTCGCTGCCACGCATGGACGCGGCATGTTCGAGATCCCGATCGCGGTACCCCTGACCGCGCGCGTGCGGCCCGAGGCGGTCGCCGACACCATCCTGGTCGGCTCGGACCCGCAGCGGAACGGCCGCGTGATCGTGGCCCCGAACGGGCAGAGTGACCACATGGCCGGGTGGAACGCGGCCGTCTCCGGCACGGCACCGTGGATCACGCTCACGAGGGAGACCGGACAGGGACGGGGGCGGTTCAGCTACGCCATCGCGGGGGCCGACCTGGCCCCGGGCGACCACGAGGCCGCCCTGGAGGTCACGGTGGCCGGGGTGGCGGGGGCGCTCACGATCCCCGTGTCGGTGCACGTCGCCGCGCCGAAGGGCCACATGACCCTGGCACGCACCGCCACCGAAAAGTCGGTGCTGGTCTACGACACGGAGCCCTTCGAGGATTCCGTCGCGGTCTCCTTCGAAGGACCCGGGGCGGCCACCGTGGAATGGCGGGCGACCCAACCGGGAAACAGCCGCTGGTTCCAGTTGAAGAGCGATTCCGGAGTGGGCGACGGTTTCGTGACCTGGACCGTGGACCCGGACAGCACGGACGTGGGAACCTACACCGACTCGGTGGTGGTCGCGGCCAGCCTTGCGACGGGGGGTCCCGCAGCCTTCGTCTACACGCTGTCGGTGGAGCCGCCGCTGAGCGTGACCGAACTCCGCCCGATCTCCAGCTACGGGGTGTCCGGCTGGTCGTTCGTCTCGACGGATTCCGTGGCCGCGGAACTCTCCGGCTTCGGCGCTGATTCGGCGGTCTGGACCGCCTCGAGCGACAGGTCGCCGTGGCTGGCGATCGAGCAGGGCACGGGTGGCCGGCAAGAACCCATTGTCTGGACCCGCTCATCGGAGTCTCTGGACATCGGCGTCTATGAGGACACCATCACGATTCGGGTGGAGGGTCATCCGGATGTCGTGGGCCTGATCGTGGACCGTTTCGAAGTTGTCGCACCGATGAGCGTCGAGGCGGCCGCGCAACATCTCCTGGGGTTGGAGCGCCTGGTACCGGCGCAGGAGTCCTTCCTGGACTGGTTCGGCAACGGCGACGAAGTCCTGAACGCCGGGGACGTGCTGCGGTGGCTGGATCACTGCGGGGTCGAGGGCGAGGGCTCCGGCTGCGAGGAGACTCCCGCCGGAGCGCCGCCGGCCCCGGACTCGACACCCCGGTCGGCGGCGCGGCCGGAAATTCGCCCCGAGAGGAACAGTCAGCCATGAAGAGGCTCGCGATCGTGCTCCTGGCGGCCGCGACGGCCACGGTAACCGTCTACTCGTGTGGCGGAGACGAGCCCGTCGCGCCCCAGCCCCCGGCGAACCGGCCACCGCAGGGGTCCGGCACGATTCCCGCAGCGAGGATCCTCGTCGACGATGTCGTCACCGTGGACGTATCCTCGTACTTCAGCGACCCGGACGGTGACAGGCTCAGCTACACGGCCACGGTTTCACCCTCCACGGTGGCCTCGGTCACGGTGTCGGGAAGCGTCGTCACGATCACGGGGCTGACCAGGGGCGACGCGGTCGCGACGGTGACCGCGAGCGATCCGGCGGGGCTTTCAGCCCAGCAGCAGGTCGGCGTCAATGTGGACGACCGGTTCGGCTACGTGAACGTCAACATCCGGCAGAGCCAGCGCGACTGGGGCGCGGTCGTCCTTTTCGTCGTGGGTCCGATGTTCGATTCGCTTCAGGCAGCCCCCGACCTGACGCTCTATCAGGTCCCCGCGGACGGCGGCGTGCGCGTGTTCGTCGGTGGTGCGATCCCTGAGTCCGGGACGCTGTTCCGGTTCTGGACCGACGACAGGGGCCGCATCCGCGAATACGGCGGCCAGGTCTCGGAGGCGGCGGCCCGGACCTATGAGCAGCGTAGTCCGGGAGGGGCGAGGATCACGGTCGAGCGCTGATTTCTCCACGGGCTCCTACCGAATCCGGTCGAAGAACACCTTCCCGGCAACGCCCCGGAAGAGATTGCGGGTCACGAAACCTGCCTCCAGAGCCCGCCCAACCGGCAGACGATCGTACATCCAGCGCGCGGCATGCTTCCAGATGCGCTTCGGGTAGGAGCGGCGCACCACCTCGCCCGGGTGGGGGCCGTCGGCAACGAGGTGCTCCGCGATGGCATCGCCGGCCAGTCTTCCGAACCGGTAGGCGTTGTGGATGCCACCCGCGGTGAGCGGCGAGACCATTCCGGCCGCGTCGCCTATCAGCAGCACCCGGTCCCCGTAGAATGACCGTAGCAGACCGCCGATCGGGATCACTCCGCCACGCTTCTCCAGCACCCGGTCCGCGGACAGACCGAACCGGCCGTTTATTCTCGAGACAAACTTCGGCATGTCGGCCCTGCAGTGCCGGTGAACGGCCAGCCCGACCTGGGTAACGCCAACCCCGGGCACCACCCATCCGATGTAGCCGGGTGCGCACTCCGGATCGATGAAGCAGTGCAGGCAATCGCCGGCGCTGTCCAGGGGCTCGAATTCCCACTCCACTCCCTTCAGAATCCGAACGTTGCGGTCGAGCCCGAAACTCTCCGCCACCCGGGAGCGCGCCCCGTCCGCCCCGACCAGGAACCGGCCCGTGACGCCGGACCCCTCGAGTGTCAGCCCCGACCGTCGGCGCACTACGTCCCGAAACTTCTCGCCGAAGCGGACCTCGGCGCCCGCGCGCCGGGTCTCGTCAACCAGATGGCCCATGAGGCGAGCCGTGTCCGTTGCCATGAAGAAGTAGTTGTCGCGCTCCAGTTCGACGAATTGGTGGCTCGGCGTATAGACGCGGACCCGCTTGATCTTCCGGACCAGCGCCGCCGGCGCCGCCCATTCCTTCCAGGCTTCCCGGACCAGAATGCCGGTCGTGTGGATCCGTTCGCCCGGCTCGGATTTTCGATCCAGAACGAGGACCGAGAGGCCGCGCTCCGCCGCCCGCCGGGCGCACGCGAGGCCCGCAAAGCCGGCACCGATGACGATAAGGTCGTGGCTGTGGGGCATGGGATCGTTCCTTTGGGACCAGGCGGTAGGAAAGCTAACGGGAAAAAGTTGGCTTCTACGGTATGTTCGGCTTGCCATGGGTACATCCCGGTTCGCAACTTGACGCGGCGCCTCCAAACACCACCCAGGACTCGGAAAGACCATGTCCCAAGGCCTCCGCATATCCCCACCCCTGTTTTCGCTCGCCATTCCATTCTTCCTGGCGTCGACGCTGACCGCCCAGCAGCCCTCCCCCCAACCCGGCTACATCCTCCCCCCCGACCCCGTTCAGGACCTCTTCGCCACCGACCCCAACTTCGCGACGCTCGACCACCTCAGCCCGGACGGAGACCACTTCGCGATCCCGCTCTCGACCGAGCTGTCCACGCTGGAAGAGGTCGGCGAGGAGACTCTGCGCCTCGCGATGCTCGAGATCCGGGCGCGCACCGACCGCCCCTGGCACCTCGACCTCTACGGCCTGTACGGCCTCCGTTTCTACTCGCTCAGCGAGCGCTCCTTCACCGACGTGGATCTTCCCGACGGCATCCACATCAGCGACCTCATGTGGTCCCCCGACGGCTCGCGGCTCGCTTTTCTCGCGCACTTGGAGGACGCCACACAGGCGTGGATCGCCTCGACCGCCGACGGCAGCGTCCGCCCGGCCGGCGACGCCCGCGTGATCGCCACCCTCGGCACCTCCTCGCGCGGCCAGGGCTCCGAGCCCTCGCGCATGCTGCAGTGGACCCCTTCCGGGTCGCTGATCACGCTGGCCGCGCCGGCCGACCGGGGCCCCGAACCCCCCGCCCCGCACCTGCCATCCGGGCCGACCATACGCCACACCCGCGCCACGGCCACCCCCAACCGCACCATGCCCTTCCTCCTGGAGGACGAGCACGACGCCGATCTCTTCGAGCACTACACGCGCAGCCGGATCGTCGAACTGGTCCCCGGCCGCCCCGCCCGCGCGATCGGGGAGGCGGGCATGTTCGAATCGGTCTCCGTGAGTCCCGACGGGCGGCATCTGATCGCGACGCGCATCGAGCGCCCCTTTTCGTTCATCGCCAGCTACACCGGGTTCCCGCGCGTGACCGAGGTGCTGGACCTGGCGACCGGCGAGGTTCTGGCGACCCTGGAGGAGCGTGAACTGCGAGAGGGACGCGGCGGCGGCTCACAGGACGGCCCGCGCGATTGGACGTGGCGTCCGGACGGCAGCGGTATCTCTTATCTCCACCGGGTGCCCGCGGGCGACGGCGCGATGCCCGGCGACGGCGACGCCGCAGGCGACCCGGGCGGTGCCGGGGCCGACGACCAGGACACACCCCGCGGGGACCGCATCATGCTTCTCCTCCCCCCATTCGGAGACGGCGACGAGGTCGAGGTCGCGCGCAGCGAGCACCCCCTCGCGTCAGTCACCTATTCCTCCGACGGCCGCCATGCGTTCGCCTCCGTCACGCGCGACGGCGACGCCGGCCTGGTCCACTACGCCCTCGATTCCGCCGCCGACGCACAGGAGGGCCGCACGCTGGTCCCCTTCCACGACCCCGGCGACGCGCTCGCGCTGCCGGGCAACCTGCTGACGGCCCGCACCGGGAACGGGATCGACTACGCGCTGGTGTCGCCCGATGGCGAGAGCGCCTACCTGCGCGGCGACGGATGGCGGGATGACTTTCGGCCCATGCCGTTCGTCGACCGGCTGTCGATCGCCGACGGATCGAAGGATCGGCTCTTCGAGGGTTCGCGCGACAGCTTCGACCAGCCGCTCGTGCCGCTCGACGCCGACCTGACACGCATGATCGTGAGCCGCGAGGGCAGGAATACCTTCCCGGACAGCTATCTGTGGACGCGCGACGGCAGCATGGAAAACCTCACCCGCAACGTGGACCCCTTCCCCGAGCTCACCGCGGCGCGCCGTGTCGACTTCGAATTCACCCGTCGGGACGGCCTCGAGATCCAGGGCCGCGTGTCGCTCCCCGTCGACTACATCGAAGGGACGAAGGTGCCCGCGATCTTCTGGACCTATCCGCGCGAGTACCGAAGCGAAGACGCCTTCGACAACGCCACGATCCGCGCGCGCAACCACAACGCGCACACCCGGCTGACCTGGCTGCGCTGGTCCGACATCTGGCTGACGCAGGGCTACGCGCTGGTCTACCCGGACATTCCCATCGTGGGCGAGAACTACAACGACTACTACATCTCGAACATGGTGGACGGGATGTACGCCGCGATCCGCGCCGTCGACGGACTCGGGGTGATCGACATGGACCGGATCGGGCACGGAGGCCACAGCTACGGCGCCTTCGCAACCGCCAACTTCCTGGCGCACACCCCGTTCTTCAAGGCGGGCATCGCGGGGGACGGCGCGTACAACCGTTCCCTCACCCCGATGGGTTTCCAGGCCGAGCCGCGCGACATCTGGGCAGCGCCGCACGTCTACATGGAGATGTCACCGTTCTTCAAGGCCGACCAGATCAACACCCCGCTGCTCATGTACCACGGAGCCGACGACAACAACTCCGGCACCTATCCCATTCAGTCGGAGCGCATGATCCAGGCGCTTACGGGGCTCGGCAAGACGGCCGCGCTTTTCGTGTATCCGTTCGAGTCGCATACACCGCGGGCGATCGAGAACAACCTGGACATGTGGGCTCGCTGGATCGGGTGGTTCGACAGGTATGTGAAGGGGGACGGGGCAGACACCCAGCCGGTATCGGAAGGGAGTGAGAGACCATCATGAGCAATCGTTCGCGCGACGGCGACAACCCGACCTGGGAGGAGACCCTTGCCGGGCTTCCCGGCCGGGGCAGCGTCTCCCGGCGCCAGTTCATCAAGGGCGTGATCGCGACCGGCGCCTCGGTGTCGGCGATCTCCTGGTTCGCCGCGCCCGCACAGTCGCCCCCCGCCGCCCGAAACACCGTTGGCCGCCTCGTCTCGATTCAGGTGAACGGCCGTACGCGGCGGGTTGACGTGCTCCCGCAGGAAACGCTGGCGATGACGCTCCGCTACAAGCTCGGGCTCACGGGCACCAAGCTGGGCTGCGACCGCGCCGAATGCGGGGCCTGCACGGTCATGATCGACGGGGTGGCGCACTATTCCTGTTCGACCCTCACGCACCGGGTACGAGGCCGCGAGGTCACGACGGTGGAGGGGCTGGAGGGCCCCGGCGGCGAGTTGCATCCGGTGCAGCAGGCCTTCGTTGACGAACTGGGCCCGCAGTGCGGCTTCTGCACCCCGGGCCAGGTGATGTCCGCCGCCGCCCTGCTGCGCGCGAACCCCGACCCGACGCGCGAGGAGGCGCGCCGCGCCATGTCCGGCAACCTGTGCCGGTGCGGGGCCTACGACCATTACCTGAACGGGGTCATGCGGGCAGCGAGGGAGGGGTCTGCCGGGCGAGCCGTGTCCGCCGTCCAGGGCGCGTCCGCGGGCCGCGGCGTGTCCGACTGGAGGGAGGCGTCCAATGGCTGACCTGATCGGGAAGGACTTCACCCCGCCGGACGTGGTTGCCAAGGTCACCGGCAGAGCCCGGTACGCGGAGGATTTCCGTGCCGACGGAATGCTCTTCTGCCGTCTCATCACGAGTCCCATGCCGCACGCACGGGTGCGCGCGATCGACGCGACGGAAGCGCTGGCAATGGAGGGGGTGGTCGCCATCCTCACCGCCGACGACGTGCCCGAAATCGATGCACCGGGCAACCCCATCCTGACCAACACGCCGCACTTCGTGGGCGAGCCCGTCGCGGCGCTCGCCGCAGTGGACGAGACGACCGCCCACGACGCGATCAAGAGGGTCAAGCTCGACCTCGAGCCGCTTCCCTTCGTCCTGGATCCGCTGGAGAGCCTGCGCCCCGGCGGTCCCAATGCGCGCGAGGACGGCAACACGGTCGAACGCCGCGAGGGAGTCAGGGAGATCAAGTGGACCGAGGCGGACTTCGCCGCGGCGGCAGAGGGCGAGCTGCCGATGGGCGAGGTCAACAACGAGTGGTCCTACGGGGACGTAGAGGCCGGTTTCCGCGATGCCGCGCTGGTGCTCGACGAGACCTTCGTCACCGCCGGCACCTCGCACCACTCGATGGAGCCGCGCTCGGCGATGGCGTACTGGCAGAACGGCAAGTGCCACGTCTTCGGATCCAGCCAGAGCCAGAGCGCCGTGTTGGGCGGCCTGGCCCGCTACATCGGGATTCCGGTGGCCGACCTGGTCTACGTGGGCGAGTTTTGCGGAGGCGGGTTCGGCTCCAAGGGCGGCGCGTATCCGGTCATGTCCATCCCGGCGCACATGTCCAGGAAGACCGGCCGCCCCGTGATGATGCGGATCAGCCGGGCCGAGGAGTACGCCATCGGGGCGGCGCGGGCCGGGTTCCAGGGACGCATCCGCCTGGGGTTCCGGGACGACGGCAGGGTCACGGCGGCGGACCTGTTCATCGTGCAGGAGAACGGTCCCAACAGCGGGTTCGGCGACTACGGCAGCGCGGCGGGCGCCGTCTCCATCGTGTACACGCCCCTCGCCATGCGCTTCCGCGCGATTCCGGTGCTGACCAACACCCCCGCGCGGGGAGCGCAGCGCGGGCCGGGCCAGAACCAGATCGCCTGCGCGGTGGAGCCGCTCCTCGACAAGGCGGCGGCCGCGCTGGGGATCGACCTGGTGGAGATCCGCAGGGTGAACGCGCCCGACAGCGATTCGCGATACGGTGGCAATCAGGGTCCGGTGACAAGCGCGCACCTGCGCGAGGCGCTCGATCGGGGCAAGGAGCGTTTCGGCTGGGACGAACGGCGGGCGCGGAGCGGGGTGCGGCGGGGCTCGAAGGTGACCGGGGTCGCCGTCGGGCAGGCCTTCCACTCGGCCGGGATGAGTGGCCAGGACGGGCTCGTGCGGATCGCGCCGGACGGGAAGCTGCACATTCACTGCGGGGTCGGGAACCTGGGGACCTATTCGTACGCCGGGGTCTCGCGGGCCGCCGCCGAGGTGCTGGGCCAGGACTGGGAGAACTGCGTGATCGTGCGCGGGGACTCGTCGCGCAACCTCGCGTCGAGCAGCCCGCAGGTGGGGAGCAACACGACCTTCACCATGACGCGCGCGGCGTACGTGGCGGCGGTCGACGCGGTCGAGAAGCTGAAGGCGATCGCGGCGATGGAGCTGGGCGGGTCGGCGGACGGGTACGACATCGGCGGCGAGGCCGTTTTCGCGCGCGCCAACCCGTCGCGGCGGATCAGCTACGCGCGTGCGGCCGAGCGCGCGATCGCGCTGGGAGGGCGGTTCAGCGGCATGGAGGTGCCCGAGGACATCAACCCGATCACGGCCGCCTCGGTCGCGAACATCGCGGGGAGCGGCCTGATCGGCGTCGCCAGGGACAACCTGCCCCGCGACGGCACGGTTCCCGCGCTGGCGGCGGGGTTCATCGAGATCGAGCTCGACGTCGAGACGGGAACCTTCGAGATCATCGACTACCTGGGGGTCGCCGATTGCGGCACGGTCGTGCACCCGCTGGGGTTGGCCGCGCAGGTGAAGGGCGGCGCGGTGATGGGGTTCGGCATGGCCGCGCTGGAGCGCCACGTCTACGACCGGCGCTACGGGGTGGCGGGGAACATCGGCTTCCACCAGGCCAAGCCGCCGTCGTACCTCGACGTGCCCTCGTACCTGGACTGGGACGCAACCGACATCGCCGACCCGCAGAACCCGGTCGGCGCCAAGGGCGTCGGCGAGCCCCTCATGGGGTGTTCGGCGGCCGCGCTGCTGTGCGCGATCTCCGACGCGCTCGGGGGGCACTACTTCAACCGCACTCCCGTGGTCCCGGACATGATCGTGAACGCCGTCGCGGAGCAGGAACCGTCTCACCGGCCGCTCGAGGTCAACACACAGTGAGGATACGGCCATGATGAAGGACATGATGACCCACTTCGAGCTGTTTCAGCCGGCCGACGTGGAGAGCGCGCTTGACCTGCTGAGTCGTCACGGCGGCGACGCGTGGCCGCTGGCCGGCGGGTTCGACAGCTACGACTGGTTCAAGAATCGCGGCAAGCAGCCCCAGGTCGTCATCGACCTCGAGGGTCTGGACGAGCTGAAGGGCGTGCGCGAAACGGGCGACGGGATCGAAATCGGGGCCATGACGACGCTGACCGACCTGGAGCACGACCCGTTGGTGCGTTCCAGGTACGATCTCCTGATCGACGCTGCGGCGCAGGTCGCGAGTCCCCAGATCCGCAACGCCGGGACGATCGGCGGCAACGTCTGCCAGGACACGCGGTGCTGGTACTACCGCTACGGGATGACCTGCTACCGGGCGGGCGGCAACGTCTGCTACGCGGGCGCTCCCGGCGCGATGAACCGCGAGCACGCGATCTTCGGCGCGGATCGCTGCGTGGCCGTGACGCCGTCGGATGTGGCCCCGGCGCTGGTGGCGCTCGACGCGGAGATGGTTGTGCGGAGCGCGGAGCGGGAGAGGGTCGTGCCCGCGGCTGACTTTTTCATGAAGCCCGGCGTGGACATCACCCGCATGACGGTGCTCGAGCCGGACGAGCTGCTCACCGCGATCCGCATCCCGGGTCGGTGGGCGGGCGCGGACTTCCACTTCGAGAAGGTGTCGGACCGCAGGACCTGGGACTTCCCGCTGGTGAATGTGGCGGCGGCGGTGACGATGAGCGGTGACCGGATCGAGGACGTGCGGATCGTGGGCGGTGCGGTGGAGTGCGTGCCGCGCCGGATGACGGCGGTCGAGGATCTGGTGCGGGGGCGTCCCCGCGACGAGGAGACGGCCGCGATTGCCGGCGAACTGGCCGTCAGCGGTGCCGACCCCCTCGACTACAACCACTTCAAGATCCCGCTCCTGCGGAACCTCGTGAAACGGGCGGTGCGGGGGGCCTGAGACCGTGGGCAGGCGCGTCGCATGGACAGCGGCGACCGGTCGAGATCCGCAGAGCACCGAAGAGGCACTCGACGGGGTGCCGGTTTGACACCGCACAATCACCAGGCGAGGATCTGACATGGCATCCGAGCCAGGCAAGACCGCACACGGCGTCCGCTACGAGCCGGATGAAAAGCCGTCCTGGCCGCTGGCCACAGGACTGGCGCTGCAGTACTCGGTGTTGGCGATCGGGGGGGTGGTGATCACCGTCGCGATCGTGCTTCGCAGTGCCGAGAGCAGCGCGGGATACCTGGCCTGGGGGGCTTTTGGGGCGCTGCTGGTGAGCGGAGTGGCTACGATCGTGCAGGTATGGCGCGTCGGACGCCTGGGGTCGGGATACGTGCTCATGATGGGTACGTCGGGGGCGTTCATCGCGGTGTCCGTGGCAGCGCTCCAGCAGGGGGGACCGGGGTTGCTGGCCACGCTGATCATCGTGTCGTCGCTCTTCCAGTTCCTGCTGGCGGGGCGTCTTTCCATTCTGCGGCGGATCCTGACGCCGACGGTGGCCGGCACCGTGATCATGCTCATCGCGGTGAACGTGATGCCGTTCCTCTTCGACTTCATGGACAACGTGCCGGAGGGGAGCGGGCCCCTGGCCGCGTCCGTCACGGTGCTCGCGACGCTGGTGGTCACGCTGGCGGTGATGCTCAAGTTCACCGGTCCCGTGCGCCTGTGGGGGCCGTTGGTCGGGATCGTCGCCGGGTGCATCGCCGCGTCGTTCTTCGGGCTGCTGGACGCCGGGCCGGTCCGCGAGGCGATGTGGGTCGGAGTGCCGCTGGCAGGCTGGCCGGGTCTGGGGCTCGACTTCGGGCCCGCCTTCTGGGCGATCCTGCCGGCCTACACCTTCGTGACGCTGGTGGGGGCAATCGAGACGATCGGAGACGCGGTGGGGATCCAGAAGGTGTCGTGGCGCGAGCGGCGAGCCACCGACTACCGGGCTGTGCAGGGGGCAGTGGCCGCCGACGGGTTCGGCAACCTGCTCTCGGGGCTCTTTGCGACTGTGCCGAACACCACCTATTCGAGCAGCGTCTCGGTTGTCGAGATCACCGGGATCGCGTCACGCAGGGTGGGGGTGTGCATCGGCCTGATCTTCTGCGTGCTGGCCTTCCTGCCGAAGGTGACACAGCTCCTGCTGATCATCCCGGATCCGGTGATCGGCGCCTACGCCATGGTGATCATCGCGGTGCTGTTCATGCTCGGCGCGAGGATCGTGCTTCAGGACGGGATGGACTACCGCAAGGCCACGGTCGTCGGGTTCTCCTTCTGGGTGGGTGTCGGCTTCCAGAGCGGACAGATCGCCACCGACGCCCTGCCCACCTTCCTGCAGCAGTTGCTCGACAACGGGATGACGTCGGGAGGCCTGACCGCGCTCGTGCTTACCGCGTTCATGGAGCTGACGGGGCCGCGGCGCATGCGCATGCAGACGGAGTTGGAGGTCGCGTCGCTACCGAAGATTCACCGGTTCCTGGAGGACTTCGCCGAGCGCAGGGGACTCGGGAGCGGGACGGCGAACCGGCTGGCGCACGCGGCCGAGGAGACGCTGCTGCTTCTTATCGGAGAGGCGGAGGGCGATGAGACGACCGGACAGCGCAGGCTGCGACTCACCGCACGAATCGAGTCCGGTGGGACGGAAATGGAGTTCATGGCCGCGGGCAGCGAAGGCAACATCGAGGACCATCTGGCGGTGGTGGGCACGCACGCGGTCGACGCGACGGAAGAACACGAGTTCTCGCTGCGGCTGCTGCGCCATCTTGCGACATCGGTGCAACATCACAAGTACGAGGATATCGATGTGGTGACGGTGCAGGTCGATTCGGTGGCCTAGAAACGCCCACTCATGCCTACTCTCACGACCCGGACACCAACACTGCAGGAACTCGCCGCAGAAGCGGCCGCCCGGTACACGGCGGCGAATCCCCTGAGCCGGGCCAGCTTCGAGCGCTCCACGGGATTCCTGCCGGGGGCGGACACGCGCACCGTCAACCACTACGCACCTTTTCCGGCAACGATCGTCCGGGGCGAGGGGGCCCGGCTGTACGACCTCGACGGGCACGAGTACCTGGACTTTCTCAACGACTATACGGCGGGCCTGTATGGACACTCGAACCCCGCCATCCGGGACGCCATCTCCGAGGCTCTGAAGAACGGCCTCACGCTCGGCGGCCCCACGCCGAACCAGCAGGAATTCGCGGAGCTGATCTGCGCGCGCTTCCCCTCCGTCGAACGCGTGCGGTTCACGAACTCGGGGACCGAGTCGAACCTCATGGCGATCAGCCTCGCGCGGGCGGTCATTGGCCGCGACAAGGTTCTCGTGTTCGACGGCGCATACCACGGCGGTCCCCTGAACTTTGCGGGGCCGGATCGGCGTCTCAACCTTCCGTTCCGGTGTATCGTCGGGGAGTACAACGACGTGGAGTCCGCGCGGTCGCTGATCGAGGGGCACGCAGGCGGACTCGCGTGCGTACTCGTCGAGCCCATGCTCGGTGGAGGCGGGTGCATCCCGGCGACGCGGGAGTTTCTGAGCACCCTCAGGAAAGCGACGGAGCGCAGCGGAGTGCTGCTGATCTTCGACGAGGTGCAGACCTCACGCCTCGCGCCGGGCGGCATCCAGGAGGCGCTCGGCATCCACGCCGACCTCACGACCTTCGGCAAGTATCTCGGCGGCGGCGCTTCCTTCGGGGCGTTCGGCGGTCGCGCGGACCTCATGGACCGGTTCGACCCGCGCCGTCCGGATCACTTCAGCCATGCCGGCACGCACAACAACAACGTGGTGACGATGGCCGCGGGGATCGCTGGGCTGCGCGACGTGCTCACGCCCGCTGTCGTTCGGCGGCTCAATCGGCGCGGTGATGACCTGCGCGCCGCCATGAACGGCGTCGCGACGCGGTTGGACGCGCCCGCCCGGGTGACGGGCCGGGGTTCGATCATGGCGGTGCACTTCCAGCGCGCGCCGATCCGCTGCCACGCCGATACGGCTGCCACGCCGCAGGCCGCGCGCGACCTGTTCCACCTTGAGATGCTGCTCGCCGGGTTGTGGATCGCCCCCCGCGGCTTCACCACGGTGTCCCTCGCTCACGACGACGAGGACTGCCAGGTACTCGTCACCGAGTTCGAGGCATTCCTCGAGCGGCATGGAGCCGCGATCGACAACAGTCCCGGCAACTCTTGACCTCATTGGAGCCTTGGAAGCCCTCGTGCACGGCCACTCCTACCTGCCCCGCCGGGCGGCCGCCCTGCTCGCGCGGCGGGAAGCGCGGGACACCTCAGGCCGCAAACCGGATCACGAGGTGCTCTCCGTGCGCGAGCGTGCCGCGGTCGAGTTGTACGCGCAGGGCTTCTCGACCCGGGAGATGGCTAGGGAGATGGTTCTAAGCCCCAAGACCGTCGAGGGCTACATCGCGCGTGCCAAGACCAAGCTCGGGCTGCACACCCGGCGCGACATCGTGCGCTTCGCGCTCGAAGCCGGACTTCTCCGGGCCGAAAACGAGCAGTAGGTCCGTTCCTCCGCCCGGCACGGGCGAATCCCCCCACGGCCTGGGGGTGATTTCCCTCACGAAGTGCAGGGTTTTCCCGCTATTGGGCCTCACGTGCGTTGCCGATACTGGAGGTACCGGATCGGACGCCCCGGTTCCGGAATCCTGGTTGAAAAGGAGGCACCAACGATGGGCATTCTTAGTCAGGGACTCCTCAGACGAGCCAGAAAGCAATCAGGGAAACAAGCAAGGAGGCACCCAATGCAGTATCACAGAATCCTGCTGGCGGCAGGCATGCTACTCATGGCCGCCTGCACCGACGATCCGGTTGCCCCTGGGGCAGAGCACACCGAACAGCCAGCGCCGATGATCACGGCGCACCAACAGCAGACCGACGACATTAGCGCCGAGAAGTACCAATCCCGCCTCGATGTCGATTTCGAGGTCACCGGCGAGTTGGCGCCGGGTACACCGATCACCGTACACATCGAGGCCGTGGCGGTCGCGGACATCAGCAGAGGTGAAGTGCAGGTCAGGCTGCCTACGTTCAACGCGATGGCGAACGGCGTCGTCCCGGGCGGCAAGGCGCCGGTGGTCAAGAGCTGTATGTCGTCGACGGCGAGGGGTTTGTCACCAGCGTGTTCGACGAATCCGTGTTCCCTTCCGAGATCGTCCCGCAGCCAGGACCGTTTGAGGCGTGGATCAAAGGGAGCGCCAGCGCCGCCGCGGCGACAGGAGTCACCAGTGCGGCAAGCGCAGCGGCCTCGGCAAGCACGTTCAAGCTCTACGCCTACACCGAGGATCGGTTCGGCAACAACGTCGGGATGGAAGATGCGCAGTTGCGGGTCGATTACTACGAGCGGGGCCACCTTATCTCGACGTGGGTGCGGACGGTGCCCTCCAGCGGGATACTGAACGTGCCTTGCGTGGGCTACGCGGAACAGGTCGGCTGGGGTAGCGTGAAGGACAACTTCGAGTACGACCGTAGCCGAATCACGTTCAGGTTCCACGAGTTCAACGAGAACGACACGACGCCGCCCCCCAGCTACTACGATGGTGGCGACGACGAGATCGTGTTCCGCGGCTACTACGACCGGCCCTGGGTGTCCGCGCACGAGTTCACCCACGGCCTGCATGAGGAAGCACTGGGGGGGATTTGGAGCACGTCGAACTGCAACCCCCACTACACCGATTCGGTGTCCTCGTACAGTTGCGCGATGTCCGAAGGTCTGGCCGACTACGGCGGTGACATCGGTTCGCCCGACGACCGCTTCGGCTGGGAGACCTGGTCCAAGGTGAAGCGCGACGACGGCGCGCCGGCGGAGATCGAAGGCAATGTCGCCGCGGCGCTGTGGGACCTTATCGACGACAACAACGAGGGCGACGACGATACGAGCCTGGAGGCCAACGACGTGATGACGGTCATCCGAACGTGCCGCACGCCGAACAGCCAGATGAACTCTGTTCCCGACTTCATTTGGTGCTTGGAGGGAGAAGTCGACGACGATGCGCACGACGACCACTTTCCCGGCATCAGCGCCCCGTCTAGCGTGAGAGTCACACGACCATCAAACTGGAACGAGGACGACATCCGCTCGACGTGGCTCAAGAGCATGGGGAACAACTGAAATGCGCGCGCTACCACTCCTGATGGGCGCCCTGGCGGCGACTGCGTGCACCTCACCGGAGGACACGGCGCAGCTCGAGGTGTACGCTGGAGACCGCTGGGGAAGAACGCACCCCTACACGGTGGAATGGCCGGTGGGATCGGGCGAGCGTGTGCCGGTGAACACCTCGCTCACCGACTCCGCCGGCCTCGCCGGCCTCGTCGTCGAGGTGTTCATCCCCGGAGAACCGATGCAAATGCTCGAGGTGCACGATTTCAGCGGCACGAACCAGTCCTCACCACCGATCGAACTGCCGGTAGAGGGGACGGTCAGCGTGTTCGCCACACTGCACCAGAACGGCGAGCCGGTGGCCCAGGGCGACATCTCGTGGCCCCTTCAGCCGCACCGCGGCCGATGGTTCCTCTCCGTCTACAGAACGCCCAATGCGACGGGAGCGAGCGTAGATGCGTCGGGGCAACGGGCGGCCTGCGGCGTTCCGCATTGCCACTCGGCGCGCCGGTACGAGATCCGCGAAGGTGCGCGCAACCATCCGGATGAAGCGCTCTGGCTGGTGCTGTGGGAGGGTTAGGAAGGTGACGACGGGACGGACTACATGGGCGGTGGCTGGAGCGCTGGCTCCAACTGCACGTCCGAAGAACGCCGGTTTCGGACTACGCGTGCGCGTTCAAGGAAGGCTTCGCGTCCTTACGCCGCCAACGTCGGCACTGATTCCACCGACTGGACGTTCGGCAGCTACGAGTCCCTGCACTACGACGACGAGGACGACGGCGAGGAAGGCACTATCGAGGCTGGCATCGCCGCGCTGTTTCACGACCTCATTGACGGCGGAACCGAGACCGGTGACCACACATCGTACCCGGCGGATTACATCGCCGACGTGTTCGCGACATGTTGGATCACTAACAAGGGTAGCCGCAGGTTCTACCGCAACGACGTAACCGATCTTGAGTGGTGCCTTGAGAACAGGGTGGACGAGGACGAGCAAGAGGCAGCGTTCCCGAGCGTAACCCGCACCGCGATCAGCCGACGAGGACGCGGACGAACCGGACGATTGGAACGCGACCCACATCCGCTCAACGTGGAAGAAGAACATCGGATGAAGACTCCACCCCTCCTGGTACTCGTGCTCGTAGCAAGCGCGTGTGGCCTCCTGGCCATCTCTGACAACGCCACACTGAAAGTGTCGGTGAACGACAGCGACGTGATGATCACCAGGGAGGGCGAGCGGGTGACGCTCTACAACTCACTGGCAGATCCTAACGGGTTGGCCGGCATCGAAGTCGAGGTGGGCGGGGCCGGCATACCGCCAAGAATGTTCACCGCCGCCGAGCTGCCGACCAATCCCTTCGACGTGCCCGAGTCCGGCAGCGCGCAGGTGCGCGTGCGCGTGATACAGAACGGTGAAGTGGTCGCAGAAGGCACCGCGCAATGGGCGCTCGCTTCCGAAGTCCAGTGGACGGTGGAAGTGGAGCGTTCCCTGTATCCCATCAACATGGGCGTCGCCGCCGACGCCACGACTGCGCCGAATCCGCAGAACTGCGTCTGGTTCGGGTGCCATGGAGTCTGGCGTTTCGAGCTCAAAGAGGATGCCACCAACTACGAAGGAGAGCGGCTCTGGTTGACGATCCTCGGCTTCGTACCTGGTCAGTGTTCCAAGTCGTCCGCTTAGTCACGATCTCCGCACTGAAGCGCCGGGCATGGCCCAGCGCCTTCCAGCCAAGGATGAACCGCCGCATGTAGATGTTGCTCAACAGCGGCGAGATCGGGGCTCCCTGCGGAGTCCCCTTTCGCTCCTTCCGCGCCCGGTTCGTGCAGCGCGTGCCGCCCTCCGCGTCCTCCTCGACCACCGGCAATCTCCAGCCACGCCTTGATTTGGCGCGGGCGGTGTAGCCCTCGACCTAGGTCCGCATCCGTGGCCACCGGGGAGCCCACCGCCTCTTTCCGGATCCATCCGAACATCGCGTGGGCTTCGCGGTTGAGATCTCAGGTCACTCCGTTCGCGTCCACGACTTGCACTGCGTCTGGCGAAGCCATGATCCCGGCGGTGTAGTCTATCTTGGGCGAGCACCCTCCGGCCACGGTCGTCCGTTCATGGAGGATCACCTTGAAGGATGATCGGCACCGTCCGCGTTATCACGGTTCCAACGACGCCGAGTCCGTTGTCGATGTTCATGACCGGTGACACCGCGAAGAGATCCCAGCCATGTCCACTCGTCAAAAAAGCGTGCAGATGTCGATCCATCGCGGCCACCGTCACGGCCGGGCTGGGACCTGCGCTATCCACCTTCTCCTGAGGCACCGGCCCGGTGTAATTCGTCGAGTCTACGTCTACGAACCAAGCCTCGGAGCAATTGATACAGGTGGTTTCCCATCGCCGCAAACCCGCGAGGTAGCGATGCGCGTATGAACTCGGCGTCCAGGACGAAGCGAGGACGGGCGAACCATCATTCCACGACAGCATCGCGAGTTGAACCTGGAAGTCTCCGACCGCATGTGTGCTTCCGCTGGCTGTCGGACGACCCTCAGCTGATACCTCGACCTTGTAGGTTTCGCCGGGGACCAGCGCTGCGTCGAGAATCGCACAAACGCTTCCGGATGTCTCCAGGTGGTAGACGTTGACAGCCGTCGCGCAAAGACGCTCGTCCTCGTCATTGAGCCCGCCACCCAATGGTCTAGCGCTAACCAGCCGAGTCCAACCGGGTTGCCCTGAGTCCGCCGTGCGCAGGTACATCGTGAATACGACTCCGGCCAGCCCCAAGCCCTGGTCCTCGGCGGGACTGGCCGCTACCGCGTGGCGTCGGGCCGTGGGATCAAGCATCGCTGTTAGAATGATCCTGTCGTCCAACCCGACCTGCGGGTTGGGGTGCACGATATCACCGCAACCGACGAACGCCTGGACACCCACGCCGATGGTCAGCGCCTTCTTCATTCTGAGCATCTTCAGCGCAAACCGAAGCGGAAGTCGATTCCAAGGAACGGTATGCGAGGCATCTGTTCGGTCGGAATCAACCACCGCCCCGATGTTGCTGGGTCTCGCCTGGCATCGCTCAACCCTCCGAACCCAATTCCTGTATAACCGATGACGTTCGGTCGATTCGCCACGTTGACGACAGACAGATACGGTATGATGCTCCAAGATCGTGCTTCGAGCGCATATCGAATGGAAGCGTCAAAGCGAGCGTACGGCGGTATCCTTCCCTGCGTGTTCGACCAAACCGTATAAATGTCGCTGTTGTTGACGGGCGTGCTGTTGGCGTTACGCGGATCGAAAAACTTACCAAAGTACCGTCCCGCTGGCATCCAGAAGGGCGTTCCGGTGCCTATCGTGCCCCTGATCGACGCGGTAAGCCCGCCCATTGCCAATACAACGGTGCCGTCCAACTCGTGGCGGCGATCCCAGTGAGGGTTGTATTCCACCCCCCGAGAGTCCCGCAGCCCAGTCCGTGCCCACTGATAGGCGATCCATCCGCGGAGCGCCCCGGAATGCCTCTGTAGTGTCACGTCGACGCCACGGGCCGATCCGTAATCGAAACCCAGGACCGCGAGGTCGCGGGCGGCCAACGGGCGCCAATGGGGGACGTTGTGGAACCACCTGGCCCATCCGACGATAGACCCAGTCCATTCTTCGCCTCGCCAAGTGTCAATGGACAGGCTGCCGCCTCGCGCGGTCGTCATTGGGTGTTGGCTTTCGCGGACAAACCACATCGGTGCCCCGGGCGCATGGTGGACGGCATCCCGAAGCACCGAAAGAAACTGATGGGTCTGGTCCAGACTCGCGCTTGCCGCAAAGGCCCTGTGCCGGTACCGGACAGAGAGGCGCGGTTCCGCGAAAACCCGGGAAGACGCCGCCTCGACCCCGACGCGGAAGCCTGGCGCAAACCGGACGTTTCCAAGCCACAACTCTGCTTCCGCGAAAGCCGAGCCATGGAGGTAGGAACGTGAAGCGTCACCCTCGAAAAACGCCCCCACACGTGACCCGCGCAAGTTGACCGGGCCGCCCTCGATGCTCAGCCCCACCCGACCGCCAAGTCTCTCCCCCCGCAATGTGGCGCCGGCGCGAACGCCCACCACCGAAATCCGGTTGGTCGTGGTAGGAGCGCGATCCGAAGCCCCCAGTTTCTGGGTCGCGTCGTAATGACTGTGATAGGCGTTGACGTTGCCGATGAGGTCGGGGCCGCGCACCCATGACCACGTCATTGAGGACACCACGTTGGCCCAATCCGCGTTAAGGGTGCTAGACGGCTCGTCATTGAAGCGCCAAGCGTACTGATCCTGAGAGGCTAGGAGCGCAAAGCGAATCCGGTGATTCTCGGACGGATAGGCCTGCCACCCGAGGTTGAAGTCCTGAAACGAGTAGGGCAGCTTGATGCGTGCGACATCCACCGAAGCGGTTCGCCCACCGGCGATCCAACGCATTCCACCCCAGGGGAGTGCACCGTCGGCCACGAGACGCAGACCCAGCAGGCTGAGTCCCCCCTTTACGCAGATGCTGCCCCCGTCGCCCCCAGTGCGCGGCCGTGCCGACAGTACGCCGGACAAGGAGCCCCCGTAGCGGGCGGGAAACGACCCCTTGTAGAACTCGGCATACTCAATCGCGTCGGCGTTGAAGGTTCCGAACATGCCGAACAGGTGGTAAGGACCAAACACCGGCGACCCGTCCAGGAGCACCGATACCTGGTCGCTGTCCCCGCCACGCACGTACAACTCCCCGCTGTAATCGTTCACGCTCGTTACCCCGGCAGATGATTGCACGCTTCGAAAGATGTCCGGTTCGGCCATGGCGGGCACTGCCTTGACTTCTTCGTTCGTGACGCCAATGGCACCGACCACCACCTCTCGCTCGAACATCAACCTGTGCAGACGTCGAGAGGTCATTTCGCGTGAAGCCTGGACGGTCAAGGGGGGCAGGAAGACGGCTTCCCGCACCATCCGAAGCTCTACGGGGCGTCCGTCATCAGGAAGAGCGACGAGCGTATCCAGGCGGGAGTATCCTATCCTTGTGGCGACCACCGGGATCAACGCCGTGGCCCCCTCGCCCGCGACCAGTCCCTCGTCGTTGGTCATCCGGCGCACCGCGTACTCTGGAAAGGCGACGAGCACACCGGCCAACGGCGTGCCCGAAGTCCTGTCGACGACTCGCAAGGTCCAAGCAGCGCTGGTCGGCTCCTGCGCCACGCCTGGTACAGCACCGGTACAGGAGCCGACCACCACCATGCAGACCGCCACGCCGGCTGTGAGGATGGCGTTCATGGTCTGCTTCTACCAACTGAGGGCAATGGAGATCCTCGAAAGATCCAAGTCAACGCCACCTGGGGAATAGCCGAATGTCGCATAGCCAAGATCATCATCGAAGAGCCAGTCGGTCTCGACTGCGCTCGCGTAGAACAGAGGGCCATTGGGCGCCGGGGAAACAGACAGTATAGTCTCACCAGGAACGTACCGGCGCAACGCAACGACACCTTCGAAGCGTACGTCTCGAGGTGGGCTCGGAGCGCCTCCTCATTATCGAACCGTCCGTAGTCCACTGACACGGGATCCTGACCCTCAACCTTCCATGTCGCGATGATTGCGTGCTCCCCATCGTCCGGATCTTGGATCACGGAACCAGGCACATCCGGCTGGCGCCCGATTCGCGTCCCGAACGTCTCTCTCGGCCGAATGAGAAAGAACGCATCGTACCGTTGAAGGCCGCTGTATTCGAGCCTTGTCCGGAATCCCGACGGCTCGTGTGCGACCAAATGAGGCAATTCCGGATTCAAGGACCCGGCCACAGCCACCTCACCTGAGCCGGTCCAGGTCAGCCGGTGTCCTCGGATGGGAACCACGACTTCCATTTCTCCAAGCGCCTCGACTCGGGCGAGGAACTCCCATTCCTTCACCCCGAGTGCGTCTGCACAGGCTGCAAGTTGGCATCTGCAGTATCGGCAACGCAGAACAGCCTCAATAGCGGGAAAACCCTGCAATCCGTGAGGGAAATCACCCTCACCATGGGGGGCTTTTCCCTGAGGAGGGAAGAACCCTGCGCTACCGCTCGACTTATCGCAATGTCAACGAGCCTGCGTGTCCTTGTCTTCGACCCCACGGGCGGATTTCTGCGGGAGTTCGGCAGGATGGGCGAAGGGCCCGGAGAGTTCAACTGGCCCTTGGGCAGGTTCGAGCCGAGCGCGCCGGGGTGCGGCGACAATCGAAGGGATGACGCCGAGGTCCGTCATCCTGCGGGCGGCGACGATGCGCGAATCCTAGCGCCGCAGCAACCGCCCCGGCTTCGCGTCGGTCAGCTCGCCCTCGTCGATCACAAGCCCGCCGTTCACGAACAGGTAGTCCACTCCTTCCGACTGCAGCGTGGCGTCGGCTCCGAAGTCGGCCCTGTCCCGCAGCCGCTCCGGGTCGAAGACCACCAGGTCTGCCGCCATCCCGGGCGCGACGATGCCCCGGTCGTAGAGCCCCAGGCGGTGCGCGGCCAGCGACGTCATGCGGCGCACTGCCTCTTCCAGCGTGATCACCCCGTCCTCGCGCACGTACTTGGCGATCACGCGCGGGAACGCCCCGAACGCGCGGGGATGGGTGCTGGACACCGAGGCCGGGTTCACGGGCGAGGCGTCGGTGTCGATCATCACGAACGGCACCCTGAGCGCGGCCCACTTCTGCTCCTCGTTCATGCTGAGCGGGTTGACGCTGACGCCCCCGGCCTGGACGAGGTCGAAGAAGGCGTTCCAGGGATCGGTGCCGAGGATCCCGGCCGCTTCGGCCACCGACCGGTTGACGACGCGCGGGTCGACGGCGTCGGAGGCCGAAACGATCAGCACGTTGTTCCAGTCCATCCCGACGTGCTGGAACCAGTTCTCCCAGCCGGAATCGGTCTCGACCTCACTGCGCAGCTCGGCCCGCAGCGCGGGGTCCCCGAGAGTCGCCAGGAAGGCACCGGTGCCCCGCGCGTAGTGCCGCGGGTGCAGGAACGAACCGAGGCCGATCCCGTTGCGCACGTAGGGGTAGATGTCCGCCGTGACGTCCAGCCCCGCGGCCCGCACCGAGTCGATCAGCGCGAGGGCCTGGTCCATGAGGGGCCAGTTGCGCTGGCCGGCTGCCTTGAGGTGGTAGATGTGGACGGGGACGTTGGCGCCCTCGCCGATGGTGATCGCCTCTCGGATCGCTTCGAGGACCGCGTGGCTCTCGTTTCGCATGTGCGTGAAGTAGACGCCGCCGTACTCGCCGGCCACCGCCGAAAGGGCGACCAGTTCATCCGTGGACGCGTAGATCGCGGGGGGATAGATCAGGGAGGTGGACACGCCGACGGCGCCGTCCTCCATCCCTTCGCGCACGAGCGCCTTCATCTGTTCGAGCTGCTCGGGCGTAGGCGCGACATCCTCGTCGCCGAGCACCACGCGCCGCACCTGGGTCAGGCCGACGTCGTGGACAACGTTGATGGGGATGCCGTAGCTCTCCAGGATTGCAAAGTACTCGGAGTAGCGGCGCCAGCGGAGCGTATCGCCGTCGACGACGGGCGGGTTGCTCAGCGTCTCGTCGCTCTGGGGCGCGGGCGAGCCCCCCTCTCCTGACAGGTACGTGGTGATGCCCTGGCGCAGCTTGCTTTCGGCGCTCGGGGGGTCGGTGATCAGCACGAGGCTGGCCTGCCCCATCATGTCGACGAAGCCGGGGGCCAGGACGCGGCCGGCTGCGTCAATGGCTCGATGGGCCTCGCGCCCGGTGAGCCGTCCCACAGCCGCGATCCGGTCCCCGCGCAGCCCCACATCGGCCCGGAACCACGGGTTGCCGGCGCCGTCCACCACCCGTGCGTTCGTCAGGAGGACGTCGAAGGGGACATCGTCCGGCTGGTTCCCGGGAGGGTCGGCTTCGGTGCAGGCGGCAGCGGCCAGGACAGCGCCCGCAAGGCAGTGCGCGAGGAGGCGCGCGACAGGGCTGTGGCGGTCGGTCTTCATGCGATGATCTCCAGCTCGGGATTGATCTGCGGCATCCGCGACGGCTCCATAGTAGTACACGACGGGTAGTAGTACAGGGCGGCCAATCCGCTTTTCATGCAGAAGCACCGAGGAAACCGAACCCCCGACTCCCATCAGACCGGCGAATGCAGAGCCTCTACCTCATGCGAGACACCGACGACGCCCCGGCCTCGGACGCAGCCCTTCCGATAGAGCCACTGATGGACGCCATCAAGGGCGGGTCGTCGACGGCTCTCGGCCAGCTGATGAATCTCTGCTGGCCCGAACTCGTCCGCTACGCGGCGCGTCAGCTCCACGACGTGGAACTCGCCCGCGATGTGGCGCAGGAGGCCTTCATCCAGATCTGGGAGCGGAGGCGCACCTGGACGCCGAGGGGATCCGCGCGCGCCTACCTGTACCGTGTCGTCCGCCACCAGGTGATCGACGAAAAGCGGAAGCTGAGCGTGCGGCGGCGATGGCTGGAGCGGCAGACGCGGGTGGACCCCCCGCGGCCCGCTACGCCAGCCGAGGTACTGGACGCGAAGATGTTGACCGGCGCCTTCGAGGCTGCGGTCGCTTCGCTCCCCGAGCGCCGCCGCGAGGTGTTCGAACTCGTCTTCCAGAGGGGCCTCACCCACGCCGAGGCGGCAACGGTCATGGGCATTTCGGTGCCGACGGTGGCAAACCAGATGAGCGCCGCGCTCAAGACCGTGCGAAAGGCCGTGGTTGAATCGGGAGAGGCAGCTCGGTGAATGGTAGCCTGAAGGAGAATCGAATGGACGACCTGCTGCTACGATACCTGCGCAAGCAGACCACGGAAGAAGAAACCGCGTCGGTCGACGTGTGGCTGAACAGCTCGCCGGGCAATGAGCGTGCCCTGGCCGACCTCCGCCGCATGGTCCAGGTGGGGCGGGCCGCGGACCGGATGGTGGAGCCCGGCAATCCACCCCGCGCCGAGGAGGTGATCTGGAGGGCGGAGGCGCGCGCAACGCATTCGCCGGCTTCCACGAGAGCCGGCTCCGTGACCCGCATCCGGCCCGTGCGCCCAAGGCTTCGACTGATGGGCGGACTGGCAGCCGCGGCTGTGGTCTTGCTCATGGGCGTGGGGCTTTGGAACGCCTTCGGCGACTCCGGCCGCACCGGCGCCGCCACGGCGGAGCTCCAGGAATTCATGACCGGTCCCGGACAGACGGAGATGGTCCGGCTGGGCGACGGAAGCATCATCCGACTGGGACCCGACAGCCGCCTGAGCACCACCGGGGGAGGCGCGGCACGGGAAGTGACCCTGCAGGGCGAGGCCTTCTTCGCCGTCGCAACAGACGAGGCACGGCCCTTCCGCATCGTGACGGCGGCGGGGACGGCGCGAGTGCTCGGAACGCGCTTCCACCTGGCCGCTGGCCCCGACAAGCTTGCCGTTACCGTGGTCGAGGGGAGGGTCGCTCTGGCCGGACCGGACCACGAGGTGCAAGTCGGCGCGGGGCAGGCTACGAGTCTGCTGCGCGGACAGCCGGAATCTGTCGAAGCCGCGCCGCCGCTCGAGGCCGTGGCCGCCTGGCTGGACGACTTCCTTGTCTTTCACGATACACCGCTGCGAGTGGCGATGAACGAGGTTGAGCAGCGGTACGGTGTCCGGGTAGAGGTCGACGATCCGGCGCTCCAGGAACAGACCCTGACGATGTGGTTCTCATCGAAGTCGCTCGACGAGGTGATGACGGTGGTTTGCGGGGTGGTCGACGCGCGGTGCAGCATCGGCGAACAGGTTGTGACGATTCAGTCCCACGACACCGGGGACGGCCGATGAAACCCACGCGCCTGACGGCCGTTTTCTGTTGCGCGACGGTGGCTGCCCCGATCACGGCGTTCGCGGCCGGCGTGTTCCCTCCGTCGGCCTCCGCCCAGAGTAGCCGGGAGGTCGCGGTGCTGACCGGCGAGACCGGCGTCGACCCCCAGCCCGGCTCCCTCCTGGCGGCCCCGGCCGGGCTGTCGATCCGGCGGACGCCCCTCGCCCAGGCTCTCACCCGGCTGGCGGAGTTCTCGCAGATCCAGATCGCCTTCAGTCCGAGTCTTCTCCCCCCCAACCTCCGGGTCGACTGCGATTGCGCCGATCTGAACATCGCAAGAGCGCTGGACCGGCTCCTCGCCGACACAAAGCTGGGGTACCTGGAGCTGGGATCACAGATCATCATCGCGCCCGGCGCGAGGCACGAGATGCGGGTGCGCGACGGGATCGTGCGGGGTCGGGTACGCTCCGAAGTGGCGGTGCCGCTGGAGGACGCCACCGTCAGCCTGTGGTCGGCACCGGATAGCATGGCGCGCCGGATAACCGGGACCGACAGGCTTGGCTATTTCGCACTCCACGACCTTGCTCCGGGCTCCTACGTCCTGAGTGTCGCCCGCATCGGATATGGACGGCACGAGCGGCCGGTCGCGGTAGCCTCGGGAGCCGAGATTCAGGTCGACGTGACCTTGGCCGAACAGGCCGTCGAGCTGGAAGGCGTGTCGGCGGAGGCCCGCAGGAGTCGACAGCGAGCACGTTTCGAGGAGTCGGCGGGAGTGACGGTGCAGGAGTTGAACCGTCGGGAAATGAAATCGATTCCTGGAGTGGCGGAGCCGGACCCCATCAAGAGTGTCGAGGTGCTGCCCGGCGTGACCCGGGTGTCGGACTTCAACGCAGCCTTCAACGTCCGTGGCGGATCGGCGGACCAGAACCTGATCCTCCTGGACGGTGTCCCGATCTTCCATCCCTTCCACGCTCTGGGGCTGTTCTCCGTCTTCAACGCCGACATGGTCGGGCGAGCCGAGCTGCAGTCGGGAGGATTCCCCGCGGAGTATGGGGGACGCACGTCTTCCGTGCTGCGGATCGAATCAGATCTGGGGGACGGAAAGCCCGCGGTCGACGCGGGCGTCAGCCTCATCGCAAGCAGGGCAGCGGTGAAAGGCGGTCTGCCGGCAGGCTTGGAAGATCGGCTTGGACTCGCCCGTGCGCGTTGGAGAGTATCCGGTCGACGCAGCTACCTCGACGTGCTCACGTGGCCCTTCACGGAAGCTGCATTTCCCTATCATCTGATGGATTTCCAGGCGGGGTTCGAGGCATGGACGAAGAAGGGTGACAGGGTGCGGATCACCGGCTATTCGGGACGCGACGTAGTCGATATCCGGTCGTTGGCGATCCTGGACGGTACAGCGAGGGGAGAGGACTTTCCGCATATCCAGTGGAGCTGGGGGAACGACGCCGTTGGTGCATCCTGGACCCGACCGCTCCGCGGCGGTGGGGCGCTGGACCTGCACGGTTCCTTCTCCCGGTTTGCCGGCGAGTTCACCTACGACGAGTTCGGAGACACCCGGTTTGCGACCCGTATCAACCAGTCCTCGTTCGGCGCCGACCTGGAGCGAAGGCCCACGGCCCGAGTGAGGTGGAAGTCCGGCTGGGTCGTCAATCGGGCCGAAAACGACAACATCATCGAGGGTGGCTTGCCCGAGCCGTTTCCGACGGGAAGGCACGATGGCATTGGGTCGGCCGTGTACTCGCAGGTGCACTGGAACCCCAACGCCCAGTGGCTGGTGGAAGGTGGCATGCGACTGGATCACTGGCGACCTGGCGACGCCCACGCCACCACGGTGCTCTCGCCCCGACTCGCGCTGAAGCGCTTCCTGGGCGATGGCAAGTGGGCCGTTCGAGCAGCAGCCGGACGATACTCCCAGTTCGTTTTCTCGGTGCGCGACGAAAAGCTGCCAGTCAGTCCGGACTGGTGGATGCTTTCCGGCACTCAGGGGCCCGCAATCGTTTCAGACCACCTGCAGGGAGGTGTCGAGACCTTCATCGGCCAGAGCGACGCATGGTTCGTCGCCCTGGAGGGATACCACCGCCGCTACGAGGGTCTGGCGGCTCAGGATTGGGCCGAAGATCCGAGCGATCCGAACGACGACCTGATGGCTGGCGAGGGGCGGTCCTTCGGGGCCGACTTGATGATCCGCAGAGATCTGGGCGAGACCACGGGGTGGCTCTCGTTGTCTCTGCTAAAAGCGGATCGGACGTTTCGCGACTCCGGAACGGGCCTGGATCCCGCGCCGGTGATCACGTATCCGCCGGTGTTCGATCGTCGGCTCGACGTGGACCTGGTGGTCCGCCGCCAGTTGCCCGGCAACATCGAGGGCGGCCTGCGGTGGAATTTCGGGACGGGCCTGCCGTACACCCGGCCCCTCGCTCTCTTCGACATCTATCGTACCCGGATGATCGACCAACTGGTGCATCCGACGTACGCGACCGGACTCGTCCTCGGTCCCAGAAACGGGGACCGCTACCCGGTTCGACACCGGTTGGACGTCACCTTCCGCAGGACCTGGGAAAAGGACTGGGGCAGGGTTACGCCCTACGTGAGCGTGCTCAACGTATATAACCGCAAGAATGTCCTCTTCTATTCGTTCAACTATCGACCCGAGATACCGACTCGCGGCGGTGTCTCCATGATCCCCATCCTGCCCACCATCGGCGTGGAGGTGTCGTTCTGATGCGCCCGAACAGATCGTCGCGAAATGCTCTATCGATACAACCCGCGTTTCTCGGGGCCGTCTGGTCGACACTGTCGGCTCTACTCCTGACGGGGGGCTGCGAACTCGCTGAAGTGGAGATCGAACGCGCACCTGATCTGGTTGTAGCTGGAGTGACCATGGTGCTTCACGTCGATCCGCTCAACCCCTCCCAGGCCCAAATGAGCGCCCTTGCGCTGGTCACCCGGCACCATCGCAGGACTTCCAACGAAGAGCCCGGCGCAACGGTCAGGATAGTCGGTGAATCAGGACGATCCCTGCAGCTGCAAGAGGTGCCCGATCCGCTGTCGACCTGCGTAACCCAGCTTTCAGTTGGAAGAAGTCGTCCTCCCGCGGGTTCATGCTACGTCGCCAGGGCCCCCGCCGCCTTCTTCCTGCCGAGAGAGCAACTGACGCTGCTGATCACACTGGCGGACGGCGGCCTGCTACGCGGTGACAGCCGGCTGCCGGGGATCTTCATCCCGTCGGGCCTGGCGCTGAAGGACGGACGTTGCCGGTTGAATCCCGACACCAGCTATCGTTTCGACTGGGCTCGCTCCGAGGGGAGTTGGGCCTACATGGCGGAATCAAGACTCGTGGGTCTGGGCGAGTTGTGGACACGCGAGGAAGCCCTTTACCTCCCGGTGACCGTGCCGAGCTCCGACTCCACCGAACTTGTCTTCCCCCGCGATTTTGTCTTCGAACTGGTGGATCTCCAGCGGTGGGAGCTGCACCGTGTGTTGCGCGTGGGACTCCCCGAAGGCGCTTCCGCCGAAGTCGCCGTCGGCGCGGTCGACCGGAACTGGGCTACCTGGAACCGGAACGGCAGGATCGACCTCGCTGGTGAACCCCGTATCCCCTCCGTCTTCGGAGACGGCACGGGCATGTTCGGGACGGCCGTGCGCTGGAAGCTGTCGATGGAGTCGCGGCAAGCGGATTCGGACGGTGCAGACGCCATGCCGCTGTGTGGCCCAGCGGCCTGAAGGGCGCGGCAGGCGATGACCGGCCCCGCCGCCTGACGGACGAAGCGCCCCCTACCCCCCCAGCACGCTGAACTGCCGCGTGAACTTCACGATCAGCGACCGCGCCAGCGTCCCGTTCTCCATGAACCGTCCTCCGTCCGGATTCAGTCCGTCGGGAAAGTCGAACCCCTGGACGTCGTTGTACACGATGAACAGCCCGGTGCCCGCCGTGTTGAGCCACCCGAAGCGCAGGTTCGCCGACCAGCTGTCCAGCTGGTTGCTGTACTGCACCAGCGACTGCAGGTAGACCCGCGGGGTGAAGAAGTAGCCGAAGTTCATGCCCAGCAGGACAGTCTCGAATTCGCCCTGTGGAAGGGTCACGTCGAAGTATGTGGCGCGCGCGGAGGTGCTGAACGACGCGTTCGGCCGGAAGGTGAGGGAAGCGTTTCCGCCACGGCGCGATCCGGTCAGGAAGCTGCCGATGTTGATCCGCGAGGTGACCGACAGCCTCGCGGCCGCGTTGCTGTTGAACACCAGCTGCGTTTCCCAGCCCGAGTACGTCCCCTCGGGGATGACCGCGTCGGTCCCGAGGATCTGGAACGGTTCGTAGATGCCCTCGACGTTGAAGTTGGCGCCGGTGTGGATCTGTGCCCCCGACGGCCACTCCCAGTGCGAATCGACGTGCACGCGGGCCGATTCCTCGAAGCCGCTCTCGATGCCGGTCTTGCGGCTCCGATAGGTGTAGTAGGAGATGTGTGGCCGGATCTCGCGCAGCCACGTCGGACGAAGCTTGTGCATGACGTGGTACTGGTAGTACCGATAGCCTCGGCGCGGCAGGAACCCGACTTCGGGGTTGAAGCCCTCGCCGATTTCCCGGGTCTGGCCCGTCACCGACCAGCTCCGGCTGCTCCAGTTCCCGGAGAGGTCCCACGCGTACGGATCGTTGAACGATTCGGGATCGTCCGTCCGCGAAACGAAGCTGCTGAAGGTGAGCGCCTCCCCGATCCCGATCGCCGCATCGGCGGCGAAGGTGCGGTTGAAGTCGCCATCGGGCCCGCCCTTGTTCACAAACAGGCCCCCGACGCGGGAGCGGTTGGGCAGCTCCTTGGCGATGCGGGCCACCGAATACCCCAGGGCGTCCTGCAATCCGGTCTCGCCACCGGTCCGGATGTGCAGCAGTCCGACATTCAGCCCCGCCGCCCGTCCCGACAGACGCGCGCCACCCGTGATCGGAACCGGCTGGCCGCCCGCAATCCCGATGCGCCGGCTGAAGAACAGGTCGGCACCCCCGCCGCCCACGCTGAAGAAGCCGGCATTCTCGAGGAAGAAGGGCCGCTTTTCGGGGAAATTGAGCGAGAAGCGGGTGAGGTTGAGCTGCTGGTCGTCGACCTCGACCTGGGCGAAGTCGGTGTTGTAGGTCGCGTCCAGGGTCAGTCCCTGCGTGATCTGGAACTTTACCTCGCCTCCAAGGTTGCCATCCTGCGAAAAGCCCGAGGCGGCCGTGTAGTCGCGCCCGGTCGACCCGAGCAGGTACGGCGTGACGGTCGCCAACCGCTGAAACGGCGGCCGCAGCCCCTCCAGATCGCCCGCATAGTTGAGGCGGTAGAGGTTGAACTCGCGCGGCACCGGGGTCCAGAACGATTCTTCGTTCAGCCGCCGGATCCGCCGCGCCACGTTGAAGCCCCAGCTCTCGTTGTCGTTCCCGTAGCGCAGGGTGTTGAAGGGGATGCGGAACTCGGCGTACCAGCCCTCGCCGTCGGTGGTGGTGGCAACCGTCCAGCTGCCGTCCCAGTTCTTGTTGAAGCCGCCGCCGGAACCGGACTGGAAGCGCTGCCGCGAGTTGAACCCGCCTCCCTGGAAACGCCCGCCGCCACGCCCCTCGTTCGCCACCTGTCCGTCGTATTCGATGCCGGTCGGGGTGGTCCCGAAGACGAAGCCGTTCTGGTCGTCGTTGTAGGTGTCCAGGACGAACACGATGGCGTCGCTCTGGTTGACCTCGTAGTCGCGAATGCGTTCGCCGTAGGTGATTGCGTCGGCACTGCCGTCGAACGCCCACACGCCAACGTAGAGTGCCGCGTCGTCGAAAATCACCCGTACGTCGGTCCGCTCGCTGGCGGGCTGGCCGTCAAAGGGCTCGCGCTGGGTGAACCCCGTCATGACGGGCGCCTGCTGCCAGACCGCCTCGTCCAGGCGTCCATCGATGCTCGGCGCGTCGGTCACTTCGGTCGCGACCGCCGTTGCCGGCATGACGCTCCCCGAGCCGCCGACAGAGCCGCCCGATTCGGAGTTCTGAGCAAGCAGGGGGCTGGCGACCAGTGCCAGCGCGCCTGCGAATAGAGCGGGACCTGATCTCATCTTGTCACCCATTCGATTGAACACTCTCCACACGTCGTGCGGGGGCCTAAGCGACCTCTACCACAAAGTAGCGTCTCTTCCCAACCCGCACGACCACGAATCGGTCCTCGATCAGGTCCCCCCTCCCCACCGCCGCCCCCCGGTCCACCACCCTCGCGCCGTTGAGGTACACCCCGCCGCCCCGGATCAGCCGCCGCGCCTCGCTCCGGGACGGGGCCATGCTCGCATCGGCCATCAGCACGGCCAGCTCCACCCCGTCCCCCTCCAGCCGCGACCTTGCCAGGCCCGTCGAGGGCACGTCGGCGAAGATCTCCTCGATGTCGCACGCCCCGAGCCCGTCGAGGCTTCCCCCGAACAGCACCCTCGACGCCCGCTCGGCGCGCTCCAACCCACCCGCCCCGTGCACCACGCGCGTCACCTCCGCTGCAAGCCGCCGCTGGGCCTCACGCATGTGCGGACGCTCGGCCACGGCGTGGGCCAGATCCTCCATGTCGGCCCCGTCGAGCAGAGTGAACAGCTTCAGGTAGCGGACCACGTCGGCGTCCCCGGTGTTCAGCCAGAACTGGTAGAAGCGGTAGGGAGACGTGCGCTGGGGATCGAGCCACACGGTCCCCGCCTCGGTCTTGCCGAACTTGACCCCTCCGGAGGCCGTGAGGAGCGGGAAGACGATCCCGTGGCAACGCGGTCCCCCCAGGCGACGCACCAGGTCGATCCCGGCGGTGATGTTGCCCCACTGATCCGACCCGCCCATCTGCAGGGTGCAGCCGTAGCGGCGGTTGAGCTCCCAGAAGTCATACGACTGGAGCAGCTGGTAGCTGAATTCGGTGAAGGAGATGCCGGACTCCTCGTCGTCGAGGCGGCGGCGCACCGACTCCTTGCGCAGCATGGCGTTCACCGAGAAGTGCTTGCCGATGTCGCGGAGGAAGTCGACGAAGCCGAGACCGTCGAGCCAATCCAGGTTGTTCGCCATGCGGGCCGGGTTGGTGCGGCAGTCGAAGTCCAGGAAGGACGCGAGCTGCTTCCGGATGCCTTCCGCGTTCTCTTCGGCCCGGGCGCGGTCGAGGAGAGCGCGTTCCTCCGCTTTGCCGGACGGGTCGCCGATCAGTCCCGTCCCGCCTCCGACCAGCGCAATCGGACAGTGCCCGGCGCGCTGCAGGTGCACGAGCCCCATGATGGGGACCAGAGAGCCCACGTGAAGCGACGAAGCCGTCGGGTCGAAGCCGATGTATCCGGTGACCTGCCCCGCGGCCAGCGCCTCGGCCGCGTGCTCGGTGGCGTCCGCGAGGAGGCCCCGGCGGCGGAATTCGTCGATCATGGTGAGCCACTCCGTGTCATGGTCAGCCGGTCCTTGTCCGTGCGATGGCGGCGGCGCGGGCCCGCATCACCTTTCCGGTCCAGGTTCGCGGCAGTTCGTCCACGACCAGAATACGCGACGGGCAGCGGCCGCGGGCAAGGTGTGCGCGGCAGTGCCGGTCCACGACGGCGGCCGTGACGCGGCCACGCTTCGCCGCTCCGTCCGGCTCGACCACCGCGACCACCGCCTCGCCCCATTCCTCGTCCGGCGCACCGAAGACCACCGCCTCCGCGACGCCGGGAAGCCCCTCGATCACCCGCTCCACCTCCCGCGGGCTCACGTTCAGCCCCCCGCTCACGATCGTGTCGTCCTGTCGCCCATGTATTGAGATGTGGCCGTCCGTGTCAATACTTCCGGTGTCGCGGGTTGCGAACCATCCCTCGGCGTCCGTCTTCAGGGGCTCCGGATCGGTCCCGGGCGCCGGGATCACCACGGAAGCCAGCGTCGGACCGCGGACGGACAGGTTGCCACCCGGCTCGTCCCGGACCTCGATGCCGTCGAGCGGCCGCCCCACGGTTCCCGGCCGCCGCCGCGACAATGCGGGGGGCGCGGTGGCGACCTGGGAGGCGGTCTCGGTCATTCCCCATGTGGTTGCGACCGGCAGTCCGGCCCGCCACGCGTCGCCCAGCAGAGCGAGGGGCGCCGCGGCGCCTCCGACCAGCACGCAGCGCAGCGTCGACGGTACACGCTCGCCGCCGAGGCTCTCCAGGATGCGTCTCAGCATGACCGGCACAATGGCCAGATGGGTCACCTCGCCGTCCAGCATGGCGCGAACGACCGCGTCCGCGTCGAATGAGGGCCACAGCCGCACGGAGGACCCGGTCATCACCGCGCGCACCACGAGCGACAGCCCGCCGATGTGACCGAGCGAAAGGCAGAGTCCCCAGCGGTCGGCGGCGCGGAGGTCCAGGCGGCGTGCAACCGCCGAGGCCGAGGCGGCGAGGGCGGCCCGGTTGAAGCCGAGTGCCCTGGGGGCCCCGGAGGAGCCCGAGGTGAGAAGGAACGCGGTGACGGGCCGGTCGCACGGGGAGAGGCGCGCGGGCAGGGCCCGGGAGGGCCACCTGGCGGACACGGCGCCGGAGGGACGTTCGGCGGATGGGTCGCAATCTTGCACCAAATGTAAACCGGAGTTGTCAATATGTAATGCAGGGTTGACAAGTTTGTGCGCGTGGACGATCTCGGCGGCAGTGAGCTTCTCGTGCAGCGGCACCGCGACGTGGCCCGCCTTCCACACGCCGAAGAGGGTCGCCACGGCATCCGGGCCGGGGGGCAGGCAAAGGGTGACGCGGGAGCCGGGGGGAAGGCGCCTGCCAGGGGGGCGGCGGGCGACGGCCGCTTCGTCCAGCTCGCGAAAGGTGTGCCGCCCGCCGTCCCGGACGAGGGCGGTCGCGTGCGGCGTGGCGGTGGCTCGCTCGTGCAGGTCGTCGGCGGGGGTGGCGGCGGCGTACTGGCGCCGATCGCCCCGCGGCCCGGGCCGCGCGGGGGGGCGTCCGCGCCCCCCCCCGCCGGGTCGTCCGGCGGCGGCCTCGTCACGGTGCCCCGACCAGTGCGCCCACCGCCAGGCCGGCCCCGTAGAAGGCAACGCCCCGGGCGGTGAGCCCCAGGGCGGGGTTGAG
>MKWU01000512.1_pt1 | contig 73619 bp, 63 predicted proteins | sample 809101 | NCBI WGS metagenome assembly MKWU01 (sample SAMN05860141, study PRJNA318959) | sponge metagenome | host: Aplysina aerophoba | place: Slovenia: Piran, Adriatic Sea, Gulf of Piran | collected 2013-05-07 | reverse complement strand
GCCAGGTCCGCGAGCACCGAGCCCGCCAGCACGCAGGAGAGGTTCCAGGCGCCGACCGGTTCAAAATAGCCGCTGTCTTCATTCAGAAGAACGAGGGCCAACTCTTCGGCTAATCTCATAACTGCCCCCGCAGTCGAATCAGTTGCCCATAAGACACGATGTCAATCATACGCCGGGAGAGCGGTTCGCGTAACCGGCACCATCGCCGTCGCGAAGCCGGACCGGCGCCGGCGTTCGTCTCCGCAGTCCGGTCAGAACACGCGAGAACATCCCTTTCATCCGGCTCGGCAGTACCAGCAGGGCCGGAGTAAGAATCAGCGTCAGGATCGTGGCGAAGGTCAGTCCGGATACGACGGCCTGCGCCAGCGGCACCCAGTAGCCGGAAAGCTCGCCTCCCGACACCCACTTCCGGTTGATGAAGTCCACCGATTGGTGGCTGGCCAGGGGCAGCAGTCCGATCACGGTGGTCACGGTGGTGAGCAGCACCGGCCGCAGCCGCTGCAATCCGGTCAGCACGACGATTTCGGCGATGTCGCGGTTGGGGAATTCCCTGCGCCCCACGTTGTAGGTGTCGATCAAAACGATGTTGTTGTTCACCACGATGCCGGCCAGCGACACCACCCCTACGCCGCTCAGTATCGCGCTGAACGGCTGGTTGGTTATGACCTGCCCCAGAAATACGCCGGCTGTGGACAGAACGATTGCGAGCATGATCAAGGTGCTCTGATAAATGCTGTTGAACTGCGTGACCAGCAACGCGAACATGAGCAGCAGCGCGAAGGAAAAGGCTTTTGAAAGAAAATCGATCGACTCCTCCTGCTCTTCGGTCGTGCCGCGGAAGCTGATATCCACCTCCGGGTCGAAAGTCCGGCTGTCCAGCCACGCCTGAATCTCCCGGATCTTGCCGTCGGAGAGAACGCCCGGCGCTACGTCAGCCCGGATCATATGAATATCCTTCTGGTCGGCGCGTTGAATGGTGTCCAGCCGCGGCGTCGCACGCCGAGTCACGAAATTGGACACGGGAATCGTCCCGTTACGGGTGACGATGCGCAGATCGTCAAGTTCATTGACGCCCCGATCCTCAGTTGGGTAGCGGATCCGGATGTCGAGTGCGTCGTCCGCATCGTCCGGGCGGTATTCGCCCAGTTTGGCGCCGTTGGTCACCAGTTGTGTAGCCAGTCCCACTGTCGAGACGTCGGCGCCATAGAGGCCCGCGGCAGCCCGATCCACTTCAAGCTGCCATTCGATGCCGGGCACCGGCAGGGTGTCCTCGATGTCCCTGAGTCCTTCAACCTCCCTGACAATGTACTCGCGCACCCTTTCTACTACGGGTATCAGGCGCGCGCGGTCATTGGAAGAAAACTGCAGCGCGATCGGTTTGCCCGCAGTGATCTCGCTACCGATTGCGCTCACTTCTACTATTACGCCGCCAAATTTCTCCGTGCTGCGGCGAATACCTTCCAGCACTTCAATTCCCGACCTGTCGCGCTCGCTGCTTTCCACCAGTTCGAGGTACATGGTGCCGATGCGATCAGCGGAAGAACCGCCCTGATATTGCAATCGCTGGCCTTGTGCCTGGCCCGCACCGGTTGTAGCGAACATGTTCAGGTTCTTGATCTCCGGGACCTGCAGGATTGTTTTCTCTACCTGGCCCACCAGCCGATAGGCTTCGTCCACGTCCAGATTCCCGCGAGCTCGAACGAACACTCGTGCAAAAGTTGGATCATTCTCGTTAAAGAAAATAACGCCCAGGTCGCGCGAGCCATGGAGAGCGAATATCCCCCACACCAGCGTGATCACCGTAGTGACCGTTACCAGGGGATGGCGCACTGCGAGCGACAGCAGCCGACCGTAAGCACTCGCGAAGCGACCCAGCCGCGACCAGTCGAGATCCCACATGCTGTCGGAGGCTGCGCCAACTGCGGTATTTTTGCGATTGCGGCGCCGAAAGGTCGTACCGAGAACCGGGGCGAAGATGAGTGCGTAGAGCAGCGCACCGATGAGCACCCACAGCAGGGTTATCGGCAGATACCCCATGAAGGCGCCGGCCACTCCGGGCCAGAACATCAGCGGCACGAAGGCCGCCAGGGTGGTCGCGGTGGAGGCGAGCACGGGCAGAAACATTCGCTTGGCGGCCGCGCCGTACGCCTCAAGTTCGGTTTCCCCTTCCGTGATTCGCCGCTCCGCGTCTTCGGTGATCACGATGGCGCCGTCGATCAGCATGCCCAGCCCCAGCAGCATGCCGAACATCACCATGAAGTTGAACGAGTGGCCGAACAGCCACAGGAAGATCAGCGCGAACAGGAAGGAAACCGGGATGGCGCCGGCCACCAGCAGGCTGCTCCTCAGGCCCATGGCCGGGAATATCACCAGCATGACCAGCACCAGCGCTGTCACGATGTTGCCCTGCAGCTCGACAATCTGCTTGGCCGCGAACTGCGAGGAATCCTGCGAGTAGAACATGTTGACGCCCGCGGGCAGTCGCTCCCGGTAATCGTCCGCCACCGCACGGACCGCGGTGGCCGTTTCGATGCTGTTTGCGCCGGAGCGCCGGTACACGAACACGGAGATGGAACGCTCGCCATTGGCGTGGGAGTAGCTGGCCCGGTCCTTGAAGGTGCGCCGCACCGAAGCCACGTCGCTTAAGGTCACGACCGTGTCGCCTTCGATGCGCACCGGAATATCCAGCAGGTCGTTCGTGGACTCGATGACGCTCGGCACCTTTACCGAGACGCTGCCCTGGGCGGAATCCATCGCGCCCGCGGCGATCAGCCGGTTGTTGCGGGTCAGCGCCGCGTACAACTCCTCCACCGACATCCGGTAGGTCGCGAGCTGTTCCGGGCGGATGAGGATTTCCATGAATTCCTCTCGGTGCCCCTGCAGGGCCGCCAGCTGCACCTGGCCTACCGTTTCGATCTGGTCGCGCAGGCGCCGCGCAATAGCGTAAAGCGTTTCCTCCGGGGTATTGCGGCCAACCAGGTTGATCTGCAATACGGGGTAGTCCGTAGTCGCCGTCTCCTCGACTATCGGCTCCTCGGTCGTGGACGGGAACTCGGGCTTGGCCCTGTTGACCGCCTCGCGCACATCGCTCAAGGCAGCGTCGAGATCGATTCCCGTCGCGAACTCCACCGCCACCAGGGCCATGTTCTCGGCGCCCGTGCCGGTGATTTCCCGTACGCCTTCCAGGGCCTTGAGCTCGATTTCCAGCGGCAGGATCAGCAGGCGGCGAGCGTCTTCCGGAGAGATGCCCTCGTGGACGACGGTAATGACGTAGAACGGAATCTCGATGCGGGGTTCGCTCTCTACCGGGATCGAAACGCGCGCGACGATTCCGAAGATCACGATGCCTATCATCGCCAGCAGCGTGGAGCGCCGGCGTTCAAGCGATAAGTCGATGATCCGGTCTTTCATGTGAATTGACGCTGCTACCCCCGCTGACTTCGCTTTCCACTTGGAGTATAACGAAAAGACTCAACATAGTCGTTTCGGATGCTGAATGAAGTTGATCCCCTATCGCGAAGCTTCCGCCACTTTTGCCGCGGCCTGTGCGCCGGGGCCGGAGGAATCGGTGCCTGCCCGCCAGGCCCTCGGCGCGGTTGCGTCCCGGCTCGCGATTGGCGCCATCGCCTCACCGGCATTCAACAACGCGGCGATGGATGGCTTCGCCATCCGCGCCGAGGATACGGAGGGCGCTACGGCGGGCTCTCCGGTGGAGCTTCCTGTTGCGGGAGAACTGAGGGTTGGCGCGTACGCGGAAGCCGCGATGCCCGGGTCGGGGTGCGCGCTTCGGGTGGCCACGGGCGCCCTGACGCCGCCTCCACTGGACACGGTCGTACCCCTGGAGCGGGCGACGATGATCGAGCGGCCTGGCGGGACGGTGTTGCGCTTTCTGAAACCTGCGCAAGGAGGACGGAACGTGCGGGTCATGGGCGAGGAGTATCCGGCCGGCGCCGCGTTCGATTTCACCGGCAAGCGCCTCAATGCCGGTCATGTCGCGCTTTTTTCCGCCGCCGGCATCGGCGAGCTTTGCGTGCGCACGCCTCCGCCGCTGGGCCTGTTGACGACGGGTGACGAAGTGCGCCCTCCCGGCGCCCCCCTCGCGCCGGGGGAGATAAGCAACGTCAATGCGTCCTGGCTTGCCGCCTGGTGCGCCGAACGCCGAATCCCCCTGGCGCTTGCGCGGCACGTTCGGGACGATTCCCATGATCTGGCAAGTGGATTTCGGAAAGCCCGGGAGTCAGGCGCCCGGGTGCTGGTCTCGAGCGGGTCCGCTTCGGCAGGGAGGCACGATGTTCTGCGCCAGGCACTTGAGGAGCTGGGCGCCCGGATCGTCTTTCACGGCGTTGCCATGCGACCCGGTAAACCAGCCCTGTTCGCGCTGCTGGACGACGAGGTTCCGATATTCGGGCTTCCGGGCAACCCCCTGGCGACAGCGGCCGGAATGCGTTTTCTGGTCTGGCCCGCCATTCGCGCCATCATGGGCATGGATGCTGAAAAGCCCCGGCGCAAGCCGCTTGCGAATCCCTGCGACCTGCGCGAGGGTTACACGCATTTCCTGCTGGCACGCCGCAAAGCCAAATCAGGAGCGCTGAAGCCGGTAAGCCCCCAACGCCCCGGCCAGGCCGGCGCCCTGGCCGCCGCGGACTGCTGGCTGTGCCTCGACGGCGGGCCTCACGAAGTAGGCGCGCTCGTGGACTGCTACTCGCTCTGAGGCGGGATCGAACGCCTTCTCCCGCAGGGTGCGGTTACGCGTCGCGCGCGGCAGCGCGGAAATGCTTGAGGCCGTAGATCAGAAAGAGGCCCGCTATCGGCGAAGCGACCGCGCCGACCAGGGCGATCGAGCTGCCTACGGCTTCGTTGTAGCCGAATACGCTGTCGATGACGAAGCCCACAGCGGTGGGCCCCGCGATCGCGGACAGGATGTTGAGCGCCAGCATCCAGACTGCCGAGACCGTTGCGCGCAACTGGTTGGGCGTTACCAGCTGCAGCGCGGCCGGTCCGCTGGCCACGGCGAAGCATCCGAAGAAGGCGTAGGGGCAGAACAGCACCATCGTCCAGAACGGGCTCTCGAGTTGCGTCGTGATCAGGCACAGTGGAGTGAGCGCCGCCGCCGCGATGATGCCGACCCAAAGCGGCGCGTCCACCCGTCCGCGGCGCCTCAGGAAATCGGTGAACCAGCCGCCGGCGAACACCGCGGCGGGGGAGCAGAGCAGCAGAATCCATCCCAGGTACTGGCCCGACTCGGACGCGGTGTAGCCGAGGTTCCGGATCAGGTGGGTCGGCCCCCACAGCAGCAGGTTGGCGATCGGCGCGGCCAGGATGGCGAAGCCGAAGAAGTGCGCCAGGAACATGCGCCGCCGTTTCGAGAAAAACGCGATGACGTCCGGCCATGGAATTTTCTGATCCACGCCCTGCATCAGGCCCTGCCGCGGGGGCTCGCGCATCGTCAGCGCAAGCAGGGCGACCAGGATGCCGGGCAGGCCCACGATCATGAAGGCAAGCTGCCAGGGCTTGAACTGCGTCAGCACGCCGGCCAGGCCGACGGGGAGACGGTCGAAGGGAATCGCGGCGACCAGTTCGATCACCTGTGCCCCCACCAGAAACGCCACGCCCGCGCCGATGAAGGCGGCGCACTGGAAAACGCCCAGGGCGGTGCCGATCCGGTCCTTCGGGAAGAAGTCGCTGATGAGGGAGTACGCGCAGGGCGACAGCGTGGCTTCTCCCACGCCCACGCCCACCCGCGCCAGCGCCAGGTGCCAGAAGTTGCGCGCCAGGCCGCAGGCCATGGTCATCAGGCTCCAGAGGAAAATGCCCGCGCTCACGATCAGCCGCCGGCTGCTGCGGTCCGCCAGCCGGCCGATCGGCAACCCCATCAGGGCGTAGAAGATCGCGAAATACAGTCCTCCCAGCAGGCCGATGGCGAAATTGTCGATTTCGAGGTCCCGCATGATGGGCGGCACCAGCAGCGACAGGATCAGGCGGTCCAGAAACGAGAAGATGAAGGCGATCATCAGCACGCCGACGGCGTACCAGGCCACCAGCTGGCTGGGCCGGCGCGGCGCGTTATTCATGCGCTACCAGGGCTTTTCGATATCGACGTCGGTCAGCGCATCCCCGGTCGGCACGCCCAGCAGCAGCTTGCCGGTGGGCGTCAGCCCGTTGTCCCAGTGGACTCCGCCGTGCGTCGATATCGTGCGCATGTCGCGGTAATGGCGCTGAACGGGGTTGTTGCCCGTCTGCGCGGTGACGCCCATCATGTTCGCCAGCCGGGTGATGGAGCTCAGGCAGAGCTTGGCCGCCATGGCCGATTCCCGCCGCACGCGCAGGCGGTCGATGCCCCGTATCGTCCTGCCTGAGCTGCCGGCCTCGTGCAGGAACTGCATCAGGCTGTCGATGATCAGGTCGGCCACCCGCAGTTCCTCGTAGGATTCCGCGACCCGGATCTGCACGGGAATCTGGTCGACGATGCTCTCGCCCAGCATCGCCCCCTTACGCTCCCGGGTCTGTTCCAGATAGTGCTCCAGGCCCCCGCGGGTAGCGCCCAGCATCGGCCCGCACAGCAGCGTATAGAAAAGCTGTTGCAGTTCCGTGCGATAGATGTAGCTCTCGTGCAGCTTCGCCCCCGGCGGATCGGAACCGCCCAACTCCTCGGAAAGAACAGTTCGGTACTCCGGCACGAAAGTGTCCTTGACCCGTATGTCCTTGCTCCCGGTACCTTTGAGCCCCTCCGCATGCCAGGTATCGACGATCTCGTAATCTTCGGGAAGCAGGTGCGCCATGCGGAACTTGAAGGTCTTGCCTTCGGAGGAACGGCCCTTCACGCTGTAGCGGCCGCCCACGAGGGCGCAGTTTGCGTGGTCCACGCCGCTGGCGAAACGCCACTGGCCGTTCAGCATGAATCCGCCGTCCACCGGCTCCATCGTTCCGCCGCCGGCAAAGGCGGTCGCGATGATCGCGTCGGGGTGGTCCGGCCAGAATTCCTCCTGCGCGCGCGCCGGGAAGCGCCCCAGTATCCAGGTGTGGGACATCACCACGGACGCCACCCAGGACGTGGACCCGCAGCCGCGGCCGAGTTCGCGGGATACGTCCACATGCGCGCCCCAGTCCATCTCGAATCCGCCGTAGCGCCTGGGCGTGAAGATCTTGTGGATCCCCGCCGCCTTCAGATCAGCCACGGTTTCATCCGGCAGCGTCCGAAGCTCGTCGGTAGCCTGGGCACGCTCGCGCAGTACCGGCACCAGCTTGCGCGCCTCGCGCACCAGTTCCTCGCGGGTCGGAATGTAGCTGGGTTGCGCCGCGGCCGCGCTCGTGCTCTTGGTCTGCGCCACTGTGAAGACTCCTTTGAGAACTCCCGTTGATTACCGCCGGCGGAAAGCTCCCGACCGGGCGGAATGGGCAAGTTTAGCCTCAAACCGGCGAATTGAGCGCCTGCGGGCTTGGCTTACAATGCGTCCTGGGAGGATTGCGCATGAAACGACTTCGCAGATTGACGGCGCGGGCCCGGTCCGCTGCGCCGTTGCCGGTCATGGCCCTGGCGCTGCTTTGCGGCCTGCCGGGCGCGGTTGCCGCCGCACAGGAGGCGCCGGTCGCGGAGGGCGGCCCGCCGACTGTCCTGATTACCGGTTCGAATCGCGGAATCGGACTTGCCTTTGCGGAATGGTACGCGGAACAGGGCTGGAACGTTGTCGCTACCTGCCGGCGGCCGGAACAGGCGGACGACCTGAACGCGCTGGCCGCGGAACATGCCAACCTGAGTGTCGAGCTGCTGGACGTCACCCGGGAAGACCATATACGTGACCTTGCCGATCGCTACGCGGATCAGCCCATCGACCTGCTGATCAATAATGCGGCGGTCCTTGGCCCGCTGCCCGAACAAAGCCTGGGCGGCCTGGATTACGACCGGTTTGAGCAGACCATGGCCGTGAACGTATACGCTCCGCTGCGCCTGTCGGAGGCGCTGGCGGACAATGTCGTCGCCGCCGGAGGAAAAATCGTCGCGATTACCAGCGGCGTGGCTTCGTTGACGCTGATGAGCCGCATGCGCGGTCTGTATTTTTATCGCATGAGCAAGTCGGCGCTGAACATGGGCTGGCGTGCCTTGCGCACCGACCTGAAGCCGCGCGGCGTTGCCGTTCTGCTGGTTTCGCCCGGACAGGTGGACACCGCCCTGCTGCGGGAATCCGGCTACACGGGCGAGGCGCTCACGACGGAAGAAAGCGTGGCGGGAATGGTGGAAATCATCGCCGACGCTACACTTGATGACCCCGGACTGCCGATCAATGTCGACGGCCGGGTTCTACCCTGGTAGGAGAGTACCAATGAAAAAGACCACTATGTTTGCCTGCGCCGCCATGGCGGTTTCGTCCATGTGCCTGGCGGAGCCCAGCGGGGACTCGCAATTCGCCGGCGCCAGCAGCGGCCTGGAAGGCCGTGAGCGCGAACTGGGCCTGGCGCTTAGCGTTGTGCTCAAGACCATGCACGAGGACGAGTCCTACGTGCATGAGCTCAACGACGCACTGGTAAAGGCGCTGCTGTCGCAGATGCAGTTCGCCAAGGACCGCGGAATGATCGACGATCTGATCGCGCACGAGGTCGATACGCTGGAGCCGCTGCTGAAGCGCATCCGCACACACTACGAGCGCACCGGCGACCTGGAAATGGTGATGGTGGGGATGATTGACCGCACGTCCTGCCACTACCAGCTGATCTTCGAGACGGAAAGCAAGCCGGGTTATCGCGCCTGGCAGTCACCCTGGTCGCGCGTGCTGACGCAGACGCAGCGCCTGGGTCAGCACGACATGACCGAAGCGGAAGTTCACGACATCTGGGTCCGGCAACGGCTTCAGGCCTATGCCAACGTGATCGGAGTGGGTCTGGAAGTGTCTGAGCTTGGCGAAGACGGCCGCGTATGGGTGCGCGCTGTAGAACGCGACGCGGGCACAGCCGGCCAGTAGGCCCGGCAGCGCGGGCGTCCCGCCCTCAACCGGAAGTTGCCTTCTAGCGGCCGCTAAAGCCGCGGGATACCGCCAGGAAGAGCGAGTTCTCGGGTCGGGCGTGGGCGCGGTGCCCCGGCTCGTAGGAACGCCAGGCTTCAAGCCGGATTCGCCAGGCGTTCGCGGTCGTTTCGTTCGAGGGCAGGGCGGTTTCGTAGCCCAGCGTAAAGTCGATTTGCCGGCCGCTCGGATCCGCTCCGATCCACACTGTCTCCCGAAGTACGTCGCCGGCCCGCGTCCTGCCGGTCGGATAGTCGAGGAAAATGCCGCCGGATTCGTTTCTGAGCGGTTGTGAAACCATAAGCCAGGCGCGCTCCTGCCTGCCGAAACCCGTACTGTCCCATTGCAGCCCCGCGCTGAACGCGCTGCTCAGCACGCCCTGCGTTTCCCGGAAAAGCCCCCTGGCCGCCTCGCCCGAGGTATATCCTGCCTGCGCCAGGGCAGTCAGCCTGAGCCCTCTTGCGAAGTCTCTCTCCGCCAGCAGCCGCGTGAACCAGGTGCGTCCGGAGAGTCCCCCGTAGGCTCCCTCGGCGCCTGCTCCCAGCAACCGCTCCGATTCGCCGAGCAGGCCGAACTCGGCCAGCAGGCGCCGGCTGCCGCCGTCAAGGTCCAGGTTGAGGAAAGCGCCCTGCGCTCCTCCGGGCGCCGCCAGGCGGTCGCCGCGTGCAAGGCCCGGGTTCTGGACGAATAAGCCGCCGCGAAGCGTTGCGCCATTGCCCGGCTTGAGCAGATCGCGGGCCACCCCCAGGCCGCGCGTTCCGAGAGCGACCCAGGCGTTCCGCAGGTGCGTCGAGGGGCCCCATTCCCCGCGCGCACTCTCCTGATCGTAGAGTGCGTCGGCGAGGCCCGCGGCCGACGAAACTGTCCAGTCGCCCAGTACCGCGGCCGAATTTCGCCCGGGGCCGAAAGACCGCTCCACGAATCGGGCAAACCGGCGATCCGCCCTGTAGGCATCGTCCAGCGGCCAATGCGCGTTGAAGCTCTCCATCGGGATGAAAAACGGGGCATTCATGCTGTCGAACGCCGCCAGTTCCCTTCCGGCGAACGCGTTTTGCAGGGCATCCCCCCAGGCGGGACCTGCCGCCACGGCGCTGCGCCCCAGGGCCAGCGACGGTCCGTCCAGAGCATGGGAAAGAGAAGCGCTCATGGCGCCGATGGGCCGCGTGGCCTTCTCGACGTCCAGAAGCCCCTGTCCGTAAGTGTTGCGGTTCGCGTAGATGCCGCTCTTGTCGGCCGCGGCAAAAAGCCGCGTGACCATTTCGGTCGAACCCAGTTGTCCGCGGAACGCTTCTTCCATCAGCGCCAGCGCGCCGGCAACATGCGGAGTGGCCGAAGATGTGCCCCCAATCCGAAAGTAACTGTCCCGGCTGCCCACTCTGGGCGCGAGAACGCGGTGCCCGGGCGCCGCCATGCAGAAGTCCGCCGCGACCCCGCAACGGTTGGAATACGAAGCGATGGTCCCGTCGGACTGCGTGGCGACGACCGCGATGAAATGCCCCCTCAGCGCCGGAAACAGATGCGGTGTGCCGGCGGTGATATTGGGCGATGAGGCGTCAGCCATATTGCCCTGGGCATCGAACTTTCCGTACGAGTTGCCCGCCGCCCACACCAGGATCATCTTGTCCGAATCGGGTGTTCCAGCCTGCAGCAGGCTGTCGATAGTACGGCCGAAGGCGCCGCGGTACTCGGCCGCGGTGTAGTCCGTGACCACCCCCTCGTAGCCGAAACTGTGATTGATGATGCGGGTCTGGCCGCTGAGGCGGCGGTAGATTCCCTGGCCCTGCTCATCCAGGCTGCGGTACGCGGCTCCGTTGCTCAAATCTACTGGACGGTATTCGGGACTCCCACTTCCCAGTTGGATGCCGATCATCAGGAGTTCCGCGTCGTATGCGACTCCGTGCATCCGGTTGCCCAGCCTGGCGGCAGCGATCAGTCCGCCAATCGCCGTTCCATGCGACCCCGTGTCGCGAATGGAAGTGAACGAGCACGTACCGCTCGGACAGGACCGGGATGCGATGGCGGACAGCGAATGCAGTTTGCTCTGGAACGCTACGTGGTTCGGATCCACACCCGTGTCTATGATCCCGACGGTTACGCCGGCGCCGGTATAGCCTCGCGCGTAGGCATAGTCGGCCTTTATTTCCGACAGGCTCCACTGGCCGGTGAACTCGGGTGAGTTCGAGATCGCCATGCGCTCCGTTTCCTGTGCCGCGGTCAGCCCCGGATCGTCCGGAAAGCTGGTCGGGTCGGGGCGTTCCGGCGCGGGAGGAGAGGTTGGAGGCGGCGGTGGGGTCTGGTTTCCGCCGCTGCTTCCGCAGGCGGACAGGAGAAACGTCGATAACAGCAGCAGGGCTAACCTTCTTGTATTTGTCATTCACTTCACCATATTGAACTACCCCACCAGCCCCGGCATATCATTCGACCCCAAGTATAGCAATCGGCCATTTGCACGGAGCAATCGGCTGTCCGGCGAAGAAGAGAGGCTTTTTCCCATGCGAGCATTCCCCTTGAGGCGCCTGGCGCTGGCCCTTGGACTGACCTGTTTGACTATGGTGGCAACAGCCGACGAGCCGCCCGCGGCTTACAAGACCGGCTGGGGCCCGCACGGCGTTCACGTCATCGAGAACCACGTGTTGCCTGCCGAGCCCGGCCAGCGCGGCCTGCGCGCGAGGATCGTCTACCCCGATGGCGCAGGCCCGTTTCCGCTGGTGGTGTATTCGCATGGCTTCGGTTGTTACCGCGAGAGTTACGCCGGGCTCACCGACCACTGGGCCTCGCACGGCTATGCGGTCGTATTGCCGGAGCATCCCGACTGTCCCACCTCGGAAGGCAAGCTGACCCCCGAAGATGCCCGCAACCTCTTGTACGTCCGTATATCCGACGTGGCGCGGGTCCTGGATGCGCTTTTTGCGCCCGGCCAGGAAATTCCGGGGCTGACGGGCCGGATTGACTACGGCCGGAAGGCGATTGCCGGTCACTCCTTTGGCGGGATGATCGCGCAGGTCGTCTGGGGACAGCCGTTAAAGGACTTGCACAGTACGGAGAAGGTCGGTTACGCCCTTGGTTTCGATGCGGCCATCGTCATGAGCGGCGTTGGTCAGATGCCGCAGATGGCGCAAGGCTCATTTGACGAGGTGCCGGGGCCGGTACTCGTTACCGGCGGCACGCTGGACCTTGGAAATATCGGTGGGCCGACGGTTTATCCCTGGGAGTGGCGGATGTCGGCGTACGATCTGAGTCCGCCCGGCGACAAGTACTCCGTGGTCCTGGAAGAAGGCGATCACTATCTGGGAGGGCTGATCTGCCGGGAGGACCGCGGTGGGCCGGACAATCGCGGTGGCGCTCACGATATCGGCGGGCTTGAGATCCTGGCCGGCGTCACCACGGCCTTCCTGGACGCCTGGCTGAACAGGGACGCGGCTGCCAGGCAGTTCCTCGAGGACTTCGAGGCGAACGTCGGCATCACCGACGGACGCGCCCGCTTCGCCCGGAAGTAATCCCCGGAGTCAGCCTTGGCCGAGGGCGACGCTGTCGCGCCAGGCCTCGATCATGCTTGTCTGCAGCAGGAACGCCCGCGCCCGTTCCGGGTCCGCCGCGATCCGCATGAATTCCGCCTGACGCTTGCGCTGTGCGTCCGGATCCAGCGACTCCATGCGCTCCTTGTTCTGGATCGACTGCTTCTGAATGAATTCGGTGGCGATCGTGCGGCGCTGGTGGTCGTATACGTCCAGAAGGTCTTCGCCGGCGCCCTCGCGCAGGATCGAGATCAGCTTCTCCGCCAGCACGATGGCGTCCTGGATGCCGCCGTTCATTCCCATGCCGCCCAGCGGGTTGTTGATGTGCGCCGCATCGCCCGCGATCGTGATATTGCCGACGCGATAGGTTTCCGCGACGCGCTGATGCACCCAGTACAGCGTGCGGTGCACCACCTCGTAGGGCTCGTCGCGCGGTACCACCGCGTTCAGCCGCTCCTGGGCGTATTCCGGCGCCAGGAACTTCTCGTCCGGTTCGCCGGGAACCGTGGGCAGCAGCACCCGCCACAAATCGGACGTGCGCAGCAGCACGCACCATTCTTCCGGATCCGCCACATAGTTGACGTTGCTCAGGTTGTCCATGTGCGCGGCGAAGTCGAAAGGCGTGCTCAGCACCAGGAACTTCTCGGGATAGGTGAACCCCACGTAGCGCATCGTCAGGCTCTTGCGCACGGCGCTGTTGGCTCCGTCCGCCCCGATCAGGTAGCGGCCCGTGTACAGCTCCTCTTGTTCGCCGGTGAAGCACAGCATACGAACGCCGTCGCCGTCCTGGCGCGCGCCGATGACTTCCCGCCCGAAGAGCACCTGGGCGTGTGGATAGTCCTTGAGCATTTCGCACACGACCTGCGTGAGCTTGTATTGCTCGCACTGCAGGCGGTAGGGATGCCCGGTTTCGTCGGACAGCACTCCGAGGTCGAAAATCGCCGCCTCGCCCGTCGAACGGTCGCGGTACTGGTAGTCGCGCGTTACCAGCCCGAGAGGAATCAGGCGCCGGGTGAGATCGAGATCGTCCAGCAGGTCCAGCGTAGGCGGGTGGAAGGTCGAAGCCCGCAATTCGAGCGGCAGCGTATCGCAGCCCTCCACCAGGATCACGGACACTCCGGCGCGCGCCAGCGCCAGGGCCGCCGTGCAGCCTACGGGGCCGGCGCCGGCAATCAGGACTTCGGCGTGTCGCTCGGGCATGGCGCGGGTATCTTACCCGCTTGCGTGTTTCTTTTGAGGGCGGGACGCCGTCGTTCCCCGGGGTTGCGGGCATAATGCCACCTGTTTTTCGCCGGGTCCCGGTTTATGTTCATTATCTTTGCACTTGTGCTGCTGGGCGCGATGGGTTTCAGCATCGTACTGCCGTCCATCATGTTCGTGGCCGAGGACTTCGGGGGCGGCGAGGCCATGGCCGGCTGGATTGTCGCCAGCTATGCGATCGGCCAGCTCATAGCCACGCCGATCTGGGGGCGGCTGAGCGACCGCTACGGCCGCAAGCTGGTTCTGGCTTTGTGTGCGGCGAGCACGATGATTGCCTTCCTTGGCCTGGCCTTCGCCTACGACGCATTCACGCTGTTCGCGTCCCGCCTGGTCGGCGGTCTTGCGGGCGGTTTGTTTTCCGTCAGCCAGGCCTGGGTGGCGGACACGACCACGCCCAGGAACCGGGCCAGGGGAATGGGAATCATGGGCGCGGGTATCAGCCTGGGCTTCATTCTGGGACCATTTGTCGGGGGAATCCTGGGTGGCGAGACGGCGGATACCGCGAGCCTGTTGCAGCCCGGACTCCTGGGCGCAGCGCTGGCGGCGCTCCTTCTGGTAGTCATCCTCCTGTTCATGCGCGAAAGCCTGCCGCCCGAGAAGCGCGTCGCTTCCCAGCCCCTGGGCGCGGAATTGCGGCAATGGGGCGAGGTCGGCGCGCGGCCTGTGGTCAAGCGGCTGCTGGTTCTGGGGCTTCTCTGGATGACGGCGGCGGGCATGTTCGAAGTGATGATGCCCCTGTGGGTCGGAGACACCCTGGGCTGGGGGCCACGCCACGTGGGTGTCCAGTTCCTCTTCCTGGGGCTATGGGTGGCCATCGTCCAGGGACTGATCGCAGGCAGGCTGTCGACCCGATTCGGCGAAGTCGCGGTCATTGCCGCCGGCATCGTCCTCTATGCCGTGGGAATGCTGCTCCTCGCCTACCTGGGTGCGGTTGCCGGACCGGAGTGGCTGCAAATCGGCACCGGCGTGCTGGCGGACTTTACCGGCCAGCCCTGGCTCGTGCTCGGCCTGGGTCTGCTGGCCAGCGGCAGCGCATTGCTGGTGCCCAACATCTCAAGCCTGGTATCCAAATATGCTTCGCCGACCGAACGCGGCACTGTTCTGGGCCTGTTCCAGTCCTCCAACTGGCTGGGCAGGACCATATCGCCTCCCATCGGCGGCATGCTGTTCCAGTCCGAGGGCGCGAACGCTCCGCTGTTCGGTTCGGTTGTAATACTGATCCCGTGCCTTGCGGGACTGCTCATATGGTTTGGCGGCTCGCGGGCGCTGCCGCATAAGGAGGTTGAATCATGAGTGATGGCGATGTAACGATTACGCGGCACTTCGTAAGCATTCGCGGCAGGTACGGCGAACGCCAGGTGCACTATCGGCGCGCGGGCGACGGGCCGGCGCTGGTGCTGCTGCACCAGTCGCCCCAGTCGTCGCTCGAATACGTATCGCTGATGAAGGAGTGGGGCCGGCATTTCACCGTCATCGCTCCCGATACGCCCGGCTATGGCGCGTCGGACCCGGCCGAGGGAGAAGACCTGACCATGGCGGATTTCGCCGACTGCGTGGCGGAATTCATCCGCGCACTCGGCATCAGCAAGACCGGCCTGTACGGCTTCCATACCGGCGCAGCGATGTCGGTGGAGACCGCGGCCCGGCATCCGGACCTGGTGACCGCGGTGGCGGTCAACGGTTACGGCGCCTTCAACGATGAGGAACAGGCGGAGTTGCTGGCCAACTACCTGCCGTCCTTCGTTCCGGCCTGGGACGGCTCTCATCTCACCTGGCTGTGGAGCCGCCTGCGCCAGCAGCTCATGTTTTTCCCCTGGTACGACCTGAGCGCTTCCGCCCGCATGTCATACGACCTGCCGTCGGCCGACCGCCTGCAGCGGGAGGTGCTGGAATTCCTGCGCGCCGGCGACAATTACCGCAAGGCCTACGGATGCGCCTTCTCGCACGACGGCGCCGAGGCGGTAGTGGAGCTGAAGGTGCCGGGCCTTGTCACCGCGTGGGTCGGCGACGTGCTGGCCTCTCAGCTGGAACGCATCCCTCCGCCCCCGGACGGAGTTGAGGTGTATCCGAGCCCGACGCCTCAATCCGCGCTGGAGGATTGCTTCAAGCTGCTGGCCGCCCATCCCGCGCCGGTTCCACCGGCCTCGCCGCCGGCGCAGGCGCTGGAAGGGCGCCTTTGGAGCGAAATGGTCTCGATTCCGGGCGGACAGGTTCGCGTTTACCGCAACACCGACGCCGACGGCACAACGGTAGTCGTGCAGCACGACGCCGCCGGCTCAGGTCGCACGGTGCAGGGACTCGCCGAGTCCCTGATCGGATCGCACCCGGTGCTCGCCGTGGAACTGCCCGGGCATGCCGATTCGGACAACACCATCGGCGAGGGCGACGTCAGCGTGGCCGATTACCGCGATGCACTGGCGCAGGTTCTGGACGCGCTGGGCCTCGAGCAGGTAAACGCTTACGGCGTCTGGGGCGGTGGGTCGGTCCTTCTCGACCTGGCCATCGAAGACCCCGGCCGGGTAGGGCGGCTGGTCATCACCGGCCTGATCGATCACACCGAGGAGGAACAGGCCGATCTGCTGGCGAATTACACGCCGGAGATCGTTCCCCAGTGGCATGGCGGGCACCTCCTGGAAGCCTGGCACATGATGCGTGACCAGGGCATCTACTTCCCCTGGTACTCACGCAAGGCGGAGTCGATGCTTCAGGGCGAGCCGTACCTGGACCCGGGCATGGTGCACCGCCGCGTGGTCGAGGTTTTTCGGGCGCCGGTCATGTGGCGCAAGGCATACCACGCGCACTTCAGGTATCGCGCCGGGCAGCGCCTGGCGGACGCGGACATCCCGGTCCTGCTGGCGACGGCGGAATGGGACGTGGCGCGGCAACTCAGCGAGCGCCTGGCGGGCGAACACGCGCACTGCGATGCCCTGCTGCTTCCCGATAACCCGGCGGACTGGGGAACGGCCGTCACACCGTTTTTGAAGGGGGACGCCTGATGAACTCTGAATCGACCTTGCAACCTTTCAGCCCCGGCGACGTTTTCGCCGGCGCCACGCTTCTGAACGATCCGGACGACGACCACGCCGGACGCGGGCGGATCATCCAGTATGACGCCGGCCTGAACGAGAAGGGCGTGCTCTGGATCGATGACAGCACTCACCTCGTGGGCGGGCTGAAATTCGGCCCCGATGGCGTGCTCTGGGCGTTCGACAGCAACGCTCACCTGGTGATTCGGGTGGGGTCCGACGGGCAGCGCCTCCCGCACAAGGAGTTTGCCGAACGCTCCTTCTCCAACGTGAACTTCGGCCCCGAAGGGCGGATTTTCCTTTCGGAACACCTGGTGGGGTCCGAAAGTCGCCTGCCATTGCAGACGGTGCTTGCACGGATGCCCGGCAGCGACCGGTTTGGCGACGGCCATGTCTTCGAGTACACGCAGCAGGGCGAGCTCGTGGCCGAGCACGCCACCGAAACGCATGGCGGCATGGGCGGGTTCCTCGGGGTCACGCATTCCACGCTGGCGCCGGACGGCAAGACGCTCGTTTATGTATCGGAGACCGGCAAGAGGATGATGCGCTTCGACCTGGAGGCCTCCCGGCAGCTGCCCGACATCCTGAACCTCCCGGAGGAAGAGCGCGCCGCCATGTGCTTCGCCGTGGCCTACGCGCAGGACGGCTCGCTGCTTCACATGCGTGGAAGCGCCGTTGAGTTTCTGAGCGAGCAGGGCGAACGGGAAAGGGAATTGCCCTTGCCCGGATTCGGCTGGGCCACGATGTGCCTGGCGGCCGACGGCGAGCATGTGCTGGGCGGCAATTTCTTTACCGGCCAGATCGTGAGGATGAGCCTGGAATCGGGGGAAATCTCGGCCAGCGCCAACGTCGGCGTCGAGCGCTCCCTGGCCGGAATCGCGGAGGTCGCCGGCCCCGGGGGCCCCGCATGCTGGGCGTGGACAGCAGGCTGGTCACTCCGGCCACGATCAAGTGGGTGCGGGTGGGACTGATTGCCGGCATCGCTGCGATGCCGATGACCATACTGCTCTACTACGTGCTCGGTCTGGCGGTCGATGCCGCCTGGCAGGGCAGCAACCTGGTGCGCCAGTGGTTCTGGGTGCTGGCCGCGCTGGTGCTTGCGAAGGCGGTGCTGGCCTGGGTCTTTCGTACCGGGCAGTTCCGGGCGTCGGGCGAAGCCAAGCTGAACGTGCGCGACCGCATCCACAGAAAGGTCGTCGAGCTCGGTCCCGGCCTGCTCGGCAAGCGGCGCACGGGCGAAATTGCCAACATTGCGACCGAAGGCGTCGAGTACCTGGACTATTACTTCAGCGTCTATTTCGTCCAGATCTGGGTCGCCATCGCCATACCCATCATGCTTTGCGCGGCGATCTTCTGGATCGACTGGGTGGTCGGTCTGTGGATGCTTGCGGGGGTTCCCCTGACCCCGTTGTTCGTCGGATCATCGGCGCGCGGCTTTCGGCGCATCAGCTCGCAGAACGAAGCAGTCAAGAACCGCAACAGCTCCCAGTACCTGGATTCCATTCAGGGGATGACCACGCTCAAGATGTTCAACCAGGACCGGGCGCGTGGCGAAGAGATGGAAGCCGGCAACGAAGTGCAACGCCGCAGCACGATGAAACTGCTGGCGGTAGCCCAGTCGCAGTTCATTTTCCTGGAGCTGGGATTTGCCCTTTTTTCGACGGCGGTGGCCATGGCGGTGGCCCTGTACCGTTACTCCGGCGGTCACCTGACCCCGGGCGAAGTGGTGGCGCTGGTGCTCATCAGCCTGGAATTCAGCCGCACGCTGCTGCTGATCGGCGAGTTCTTTTTCGCCGGCGCGCTGGGCCGCGAGGTGGCGCGCAAGGTGCGCGAGTTCCTGGACGAGACGCCGTCCGTGCGCCGGTCCCGTGAAAAGGCTTCGGAAAAGCTGCCCGCCGGCGAGCTGAGCATCCGGCTTGAGGATGTTTCCTTTACCTATCCGGGGGCGGACGCACCCGCCGTCCGGAGTTTTTCGATGGACCTGAACCCGGGGGAAACCGTCGCGCTGGTGGGGCGCAGCGGTTCCGGAAAGACAACCGTGACCAACCTTCTGCTGAGAACGCTGGACCCCGATTCCGGCGAAATCCTGTTCGGCGGGATTCCGGAGCGGGAACTGTCCCTCGCGCGGATACGCGAACGGATTGCCCTGGTTCCGCAGGACCCCTTCCTGTTCTTCGGAACCATCGCGGACAACCTGCGGGTCGCCGGGGCCGACGCATCCGATGACGAACTCATGGCGGCGCTAAAGGGCGCCGAGCTGTTCGATTTCGTGCAGGCTTCGCCGGCCGGACTGGATACCCGAGTCGGCGATCAGGGCATGGCGCTCAGCGCGGGACAGGCGCAACGGCTCGCCATAGCCCGGGCGATCCTGAAGGATGCGCCGATCGTGATTCTCGATGAGCCGACCTCGCAGATCGACGTGGAAACGGAAGCGGCCCTGCACCTGGCCCTCAAGCGCCTGACGAAAGGCAAGACGGTCCTGCTCATCGCCCACCGTCTGAGCACCATCGAGCAGGCGGACCGCATCGTGGTGATGGAGGAAGGCGCGGTTGCCGAGCAGGGCACGCGAGACGAACTCCTGACCCTCGGTGGAATATACGCGGGGATGATCCGCACCAAGAGGGAGCTGGAAAGTCTGGCCGGACCGCGCGGCGCGGGTGGATTGGCCGAGGCAGGCGTATGAAGGCCAGATCGAGTAACGCGCGCATCATTCGGCGGCTGCTGACGCACATGCGGCCGTTCAGCTGGATCATGTGCATTTCGCTGACCGCCCGGGTGGTCAAGATCGTTTCCCAGGCCACCGTACTCGGCATTGCGGCGGCCAGCGTCGGCATCTACGTGGCCGCGCACGAACCGGGGACGGTCGCCTGGGACGTGATCTGGACCCAGGTGAAGTGGATTGCGGCAACGGGCACGATCGTGGGCCTTGCCTCGTATATCGAACAGTACACCGGGCACTACGTCGCCTTTCACATCCTGGCCGCCTTCCGCAACAGCTTCTACTACGCCATGCTGCCGCTGGCGCCGGCGCGCACTTCGAAACTCCAGTCCGGCGACGCGGTCAGCCGGGTCATGTCGGATTGCGAGCGCATCGAGCCCTTCTACGCCCACACCATCGCTCCGGCGGTTGCGGCAATCTGCGTGCCGGCCGTCATCCTGGCCTGGTGCTACAGCGTGCATCCCACTTTTCTCGCTGTCCTTGCGCCTTTCTACCTGGCCACGACCTTCGTGTTGCCGTGGCTGGTGGCGCAACTCGGCGGCGACGGCGTGGCCTACCGCGACAAGCTGGGTCTGGTCAACGCCTACGTGGCCGACAGCATCCAGGGTGTGCGCGACACCGTTGCCTTCGGCTACGAGAAACGCCGCGGCGAGGAGCTGTGGCGCATCGGCGCCACCATGCAGGAAGGACAGGACAAACTCTACGGCGCGGACGCCACCCAGCGGGCGCTGGGAGAAATTTTCGTTACCGTCGGAATTCTTGCCGCTGCCTGGTGGGGGATCGAACTGGCCATGGATGGGCGGATCTCCGCGCTGGTCGATCTGCCGGCCATTGTCGCCGTATCCGTGATCGGCTTCTACACGTCCATCGGGCTGGCCAACAATTACACCGATTTTCGCGTTTCCATCATTGCGGCGCGGCGCCTGTTCTCGATGATGGACCAGCCCCCTGCGGCGCGCGAGTCGCCGGATGCATCGGCGGGCGGCGCAAGCTCGGCCTCGCTGCATTTCCGCGACGTGTCGTTCGAATACGATTCCGATGACGCCGAGTGGAGCCGCGGCGCCGGCGTGCTGAAGGACTTCTCGCTCGACATCGAGGCGGGCCGGCACGTGGCCCTGGTCGGCCCCAGCGGCACGGGCAAGACGACGCTCATCAACCTTCTGCTTCGGCATTGGGACGTCGATAAGGGCGAGGTTGCAATCGGCGACAGGCCCGTCACCGATTTTCCCCTGGACGGCCTGCAGAAACAGTTCGCCGTGGTGTCGCAGCGCAGCTACATCTTCAACGAGTCCATCCGCGACAACATCCTTTTCGGCCGCCCCGACGCCGGCGATGCGCAGATGAAGGCGGCGGCGAAGGACGCCGGACTGAGCGACTGGATCGCCACGCTGCCCGATGGCTATGACTCACCGGCGGGCGAGCGCGGCAGCAAGCTGTCCGGCGGCCAGCGCCAGCGTATCGCCATTGCCCGGGCAATCCTCAAGGATGCGCCCATCGTGCTTCTGGACGAGCCCACTTCCAGCCTGGACGTGGAAACCGAAAAGGGCGTGATGCGGGCACAGCGCCGCCTGTGCCGGGGCAAGACCACGCTGACCATTGCGCATCGCCTTTCGACAATAGTCGACAGCGACGAAATCCTGGTCATGATTCAGGGCAGAATTGCGGAAAGGGGCAGCCACGAGGAATTGATGGCCCGTGCAGGTTGGTACTCGAAAATGTTCACCCTGCAGCTCGACGAGGTTGACGCAGCCCTGGTCGCATAGGAGAAGGCCATGAGCATGATGGACCGGCACATCGTGATTGCCGGCGGCGGAGGGGGAATCGGCGAGGCGCTGTGCCGGTCGTTCATTCGCCAGGGCGCCAAAGTGCTGCTGGCCGACAGGCTCGACCCCAGGAGCCTGGAGTTCGGCTTCCGGCCTATGGAAGAAGCGGACGCGGGGCAGCTGCGCTACGAGCAGTGCGACATCACCCGCAGCGACCAGGTGCGGGAATTCGGGGACGCAATCGAGAGCTTTCTCGGCGGAAAAATCGACGTGCTCATCAACTGCGTGGGCATCAACATGCCCAAGTCCCTGCTCGAACTGGCCGAAGAAGACTGGGACCGCGTGATGGACGCCAACGTAAAGGGCGCGTTCCTGTTGTTGTCGGCGCTCGCACCGATGGTGAAATCCGGAGGCGCGATCGTGTTTATGTCCAGCGCCGCAGCCTTGCGCCCGGGCAGGATCGATGCGGCCTATGCCTTGAGCAAGTTGGCCCTGAACCACCTTTCATTGATGCTGGGGGCCGAAGTCGCGCAACGCGGGATTCGGCTGAACGCCGTGTGTCCGGGGCCGATCATGTCCGACCGGGTAATCGACGAGCGCCTGATCGACCCCATCACTTCCGAGCACCGCACGGCCGCGGAAGTCAAGACGGAGCTGCTCGAAGAAATGCCGCTGGCGCGCCATTTCGGCGACATCCCGCCGGTGGAGTCGGTCGTCGATGCCGTCAACTTCCTGATCAGCGACGAGGCGAAGTTCATCACCGGCGCGATTCTGCCAGTGGACGGAGGAAAGTCGCTGGCGGGAATGTAATCCCGGGAGCCCCCCGGGGAGCTGGGGCGTCCCGCCCTCAAAAGGACAAAGACGCCTGCACCGTCACGGTAGTGATCCATTCCTCGCTGCCGCCATCGGCAACAGAATAGTCGCGGTCCCGGGACAACTCCAAAGTGACCGCGACGGGGTGGGACACTTGCATGGACAAAGCGACTAGCGTCCGTCTCCTGGGCAGCATCAAGGCCAAGGACTCTTCCGTGCCCTGGTAACCCAGCGCAACGCTCGTGTCTCTGCCTGCCAGCGCGACATGGTAAGCGGCTTCGATCATCCAGCTCGAAGGCTTTGCTCCCTGTCCCGCGAATCGCATTTCGTACGGCCGGAAGCGCTTCATGGCGCCGACATATTCGAATATCAGGGTAGCGGGACCCGTTCCCCACCCGGCGCTTGCGGCCCAGCCCGGCATGCTATCCCGTGATTCCCCGGCGTCTGCAAGCTGATTCAGCAGATTCTCGGAATAGCCCAGGTCGCTCGTGTATGCCAGGCGCAGGTCAAGCCAGGAGTGCTCAAATGCGGTCGCGTAACCCATAGAGGCGCCATATCCGGCCAGCCCCCCGCTGTCATCGCCGTCTCCCTTGAACCCGAACGCGGATATGCTCCAGGACTTCGACGAACAACCCAGGTCCCAGGCAATCTCGTTTGTTTCCCCGAGTTCCAGGGTGAGCGGATCGGAGACCATATGAGTGCGGAATGTACCGAAAGGCAGAAAGTTCCGCCCCGCCGTTATGTAGCACGGCGCCTCCACCTGCCAGTAGGTAACAGTGGCGACTTCAATCCTGTAGTCCTCTGCGCCGGCAATGTGCTCGCGCGCTCCAATATCAGTGTCTTCGGCCAGGAGTAGCAGGTCGGCCGAAATCCCCGCACTCAAATCGGCCGCGAGTCCAACAATGGCCTCGGCGATGCCGACGCCGCTGGAACTCTTGTCCGCCTCCGGCCGCATGAGAACGGTCTCGATATCCACCTGGCCGGTAACCCGCAGCCGCGATTGATCGACTTCCCGCTCCCCGGTCCGCACTGCAGGGTCTGGAGTTTGCTGTGCGGAAGCGAACAGGGGAAGTAGCGCTAATACAACGCCCGCCCCATTAATCCTTGGCATCTTCAGTTACGCGCGCGCAGCTTCCAGGCGCAAGGGCGGCAAACACTGTCAGGTACTTCTTCATACGCTTGATGAAAAATGCTAACACACCGGGGGTTGCGGACCGCGGGTCTTTCGGTGGCGCCCAGTCGGTCGATGACGCCGGCGCGCAGGGGATAAAATTCCGGCTCCGATTGGGAGTCTGCCGGGAGAAGAGTCGATGGCGATAAAAACGCGGGACGTGGAATACAGTCACGGAGACAAGGTTTTCGAGGCGCGCATGTACTGGGACGACGCGCGCGGTCCGGCGCCGGCGGTGGCGGTGGCGCATGCCTGGAGCGGGCGCGCCGGGCACGAGTGCGAGGCGGCGGAGAAGCTGGCGGGCGAAGGCTACGTCGGGATTGCGCTGGACGTTTACGGCAAGGGTGTTCTGGGCCAGAGCGTTGAAGAAAACATGGCGCTGATGAACCCGCTGATTGAAGACCGGCAGCTGCTGCAGGCCCGCCTTCTGGCGGGGCTGGACGCGGCCGCTGCGCAGCCGGAAGTGGACGGCGGGAACATGGCCGCGATCGGATACTGTTTCGGCGGACTCTGCGTGTTGGACCTGGCGCGGGTCGGCGCGCCGTTGAAGGGCGTAGTCAGCCTGCACGGCCTGTTCAATCCGCCCGGCAACACCGACGGCAATTCGATCAGTGCAAAGGTGCTGGTGTTGCACGGCTGGGCCGATCCGATGGTTCCGCCCGACACCGTGGTCGATCTGGCTACTGAAATGACCCGGGCGGGCGCCGACTGGCAGATCCACGCCTACGGCCACGCGCTGCATGGTTTCACCCATGACGGCCCGGCTGTGGCGGACGGCATCGGCTACAGCGAATCCGCCGACCGCCGGTCCTGGCAGTCGGTGCTGAACTTCATGGCGGAGTTGTTTGCCTGAGCAGATAGATGGCTTCGTATTCGACCAATGAGTTCAAGAACGGGCTGAAGGTGATGCTGGGCGACGAGCCCTGCGCCATTATCGGAACCGAGTTCGTCAAGCCCGGCAAGGGACAGGCGTTTACGCGGGTCAAGCTTCGTTATCTTCGCACCGGCCGTGTGATTGAACGCAACTTTCGCTCCGGCGAATCGATTCCCGCCGCCGATGTCGTCGACCGCGAAATGGACTACCTGTACAGCACCGGTCAGGACTGGGTGTTCATGGATACCGAGACCTACGAGCAGTACGAAGCAAACGAGGCGGCGATGGGGGGCTGCGAACGCTGGCTGGTGGAGCAAAGCCGCTGTCGCGTTACGCTGTTCAACGGCGCGCCGTTAACGGTCACGCCGCCGAATTTCGTCGAGCTCAAGGTCACTCAGTCCGATCCCGGGATGAAGGGCGACACCGCCACCGGGGGAGTAAAGCCGGCGACCCTGGAGACCGGGGCCGTGGTGCGCGTGCCGCTGTTCGTGGAAGAAGGCGCCGTGATCAAGGTGGACACGCGCAGCGGAGAGTACATCGGCCGCGCCTAGCCCGCGGCGGATCAGACTTCGACGGGAATCCGTTCTCCCAGGGCCTGTCCGCAGCGTACTTCTTCCGCGGGATTACGCTCAGGCAGCCAGGCAAGCAGATTTCGTGTCGCCACCAGCACGACCGTCGAGCCCAGATTGAAGTGCGCAAGGTAGTCGCCGCGCTCGCACCTGGCGCCCAGGGGGCCCGGAAACCTCCACCGGGTCGGCACCGGCGGTATGCTCGAGTCGGTGCGGATATCGAATGCGGTGCTGATCGAGCCGACGTTGAGCGCGCCCACCATCACAACACAGAATTTTCCGCCGCCCGTGTCGAAATGCAGCGCCACCCGCTCGTTGGTCGCCAGCACCCGGGGCGCAGCTTCGATAAAGGCGGGGTTCACCGAAAGCCGTCTTCCGGGCAGGTACACGATTTCCCGCAGTTGGCCGCCCAGTGGCATGCGCACCCTGTGGTAATCCGCCGGCCGCAGGTAGATGACGGCGACATGACCGCCTTCGTAGGGTGCCGCACAACGCGAACCGCCCAGCAATTCCTCGACGGAGTAGATTGCTTCCTTTGCCCTTGAAGGAGCCCTGCCGTTGACAGAGCCGATTCGCGTCAATATTCCGTCGGCGGGACTGATAACGCAGTCGTCCCCGCCCTCCGGTGTCCGCGCGCCTTCCCTGAGTTCGCGCGAAAAGAACTCGGCGAGGCTGGCGTATCCCAGGGGCACGGGCCGTGCGGCCTCCTCCGTGTTGATGGAGAACAGCCAGGCGAAGACCCGAATCAGCAATCCCCCCGGTCCCCTGAAGCGCGAAGCATGCGCCGCCAGCCGGCTGAGCGTCAGCAGCGGCAGAACGAAGTGCAGGCGTACAAGCAGTCGGGCAAGCAAGTTCAGTCGTCTCAGGCGGGATCGCCGATTGTAGCCTCAGGCGATCGAAGTCTCGCGAAGATTGGGATCAACGAAGATGCGCTTTTGCGACCTTGTCGATGAGTTGGCCGCCCGCCTGGCAGCCGGGCGGGTCCACTTCGGCCACGGTATGGGCAGTGCGCGGGAAGAGGCTTTGGCGCTGGCGAACTTTGTCTGCCGGTCGGGGTTGTGGCAGCGCCGTTCCCTGCTTGGGCGGCAGGTGTCGCCGTCCGCCCGCGCGCGGGCCCTGAGGATTGCCTTCCTGCGAACTTCGCGCCGTCTGCCGCTGGCCTACCTGACCCGCGAGGCCTGGTTTGCGGGGATGCGTTTCCACGTTGACAAGCGCGTCTGCATTCCCCGCTCACCCCTGGCCGAACTGATAGAGGACGGCTTCGGGCCCTGGCTAAAGGCGGGCGGACCGCGGCGCGTCATCGATCTTTGCACCGGTTCGGGCTGCATCGCCGCTGCCTGCGCCTTCGCCTTTCCCAAAAGCGAAGTGGTCGCGACCGACATATCGCCGGCCTCCCTGAGCGTGGCCGAGCGCAATCTGCGCCGGCTTGGCCTCCTGGGCCGGGTCGAACTCCGCGAGGGGGACCTGTTCGCCGGCGCGCGAGGGAAATTCGATCTCGTCATTTCCAATCCGCCGTACGTGCCGACCGCTTCGTACCGTTCCCTGCCGCGCGAATACCGGCATGAGCCGCGACTGGCGCTGACGGCGGGCGCCGAGGGGCTGGTCATAGCGTCCCGTATCCTCGGCGACGCGCCCGGATACCTCGCCGGGAACGGGCTTGTGGCGCTGGAGGTGGGCGAGGCGGCCGGCGCTCTTGCAGCCTCGCGACCGGAACTGCCTTTCTTCTGGCCGTCGCTGGAAAGGGGCGGGGAGGGCGTCCTGCTGCTGCGGGCGGAGGACCTGGCGGGTTGAGTTGGGAGGGAAGGCGTCTCGCCTTCCCGAAGTGCGGGAGGAACGCTGTGGGGGCATGCCCCCACTGCCGGGTTATTCGGGCGGCGGTTTCTTGAGGAGCTTGGCCAGCAGCCTGGCGATCTCCAGGCGCATCACGCGCCGGTCCAGGATCATGTCCAGGGCGCCGTGCTCCAGGAGAAATTCGGCGCGCTGAAATCCTTCCGGCAGTTCCTCGCGCACCGTTTGCCTGATTACCCGGGGACCCGCGAAGCCGATCAGCGCCCCGGGTTCGGCGATCACGATATCGCCCTGCATCGCCAGGCTGGCCGACACGCCGCCCATGGTTGGGTTGGTCAGCACGGAGACGTACGGAAGCCCCGCCTCCGCCAGCTTGTGCAGCGCCGCGGTCGCCTTGGCCATCTGCATCAGGGAGAACAGCGCCTCCTGCATGCGCGCGCCGCCGGAGGCGGAAAAATTGACCAGCGGCATGCCGTGCTCCCGGCAATAGTCTGCGGCACGAACGAATTTCTCGCCCACCACCGAACCCATGGAGCCGCCCATGAAACCGAACTCGAACGCGCTGGCCACCAGCGGCTGTCCGTACAGCTTGCCGGCCATCGTTACCAGCGCCTCCAGTTCCCCGCTGCCGTCCCGCGCCTGGGTGATACGGTCCTTGTACCGCTTGGTGTCCCTGAACTTCAGCGGATCCTTGGGCTGCAGCCGCGGGGCGAGTTCCCTGGCCGTGTCGCTGTCCAGGAACAATTCCAGCCGGCGCCTGGCCGACAGGCGCATATGGTGTTCGCATTTGGGGCAGACATGCTGAATGCGCTCGACTTCCGAGCGGTAGAGTTGCGTGCCGCAGGCATCGCACTTGACCCACACGCCCTCCGGCACGCTCTTCTTCGGCCGTCGCGTCGTGATCCGCGACGGCATTAATCTGCGCAGCCAGGAAATCGCCATAAGACTTTGATTTTAGCCTAAATATCTTCCGGCACGTGAAGAAGCGCATCGAGACCGGCCGGGCTTCCCTTAGGGAGCAGGGCCGGCGGATACTCGATCCGTTGAAGGTATAGGCCCTGGGGAGGCGCGGCCGGGCCCGCGGCCGTGCGGCTGCGCGCCTCAAGAACCTCGGCGATCCAGGCGCCCTCCTTGCGGCCGCGCCCCACCTGCGCCAGGGAGCCGGCGATGTTCCTGACCATGCGCTGCAGGAAGCCGTTTGCCCGGCAAACGATCCATACCCGTTGTCCGCTGCGGCGCACCCGGATGTCCATGACATTCCGAACCGGGGACCGGGCCTGGCAGTCGGCGGCCCGCCACGAGCTGAAGTCGTGTTCGCCGGCAAGCGCCTGGGCCGCGCGGTGCATCGCCTCGTCGTCCAGCCTGTCCCGGATCAGCCATGCGCGGTTGCGTTCCAGCGCCGAGCGCACGCTGCGATTGAGGATCAGGTAGGCATAGGTGCGGGCGACCGCCGAGTGCCTCGCATGGAAATCGCCCGCCACCTCGCGAACCCAGAGCAGATTGATGTCGTCGGGCAGGTAGGTATTGGCGCCGAACAGCCAGTCGCGCCGGCTGCGCCTGGCGCTGGTGTCGAAATGCGCGACCTGCTCGACGGCGTGGACTCCGGCGTCGGTGCGCCCGGCGCCCATGCATCGCACCTCCTCGTCGGCCACCCGGCTCAGCGCCCGGTTGACCGCATCCTGAACATTGGGGCTGCCGCTTTGCGACTGCCAGCCGTGGAAGCCGCTGCCGTCGTACTCCAGCCCGAGGGCAAACCTTGCGGGGGTCATGCGCTCTCGGGGTTCTCCGGCGTAAGCCTGTCGCGCATCCGGCGCAGCGCTTCGGCGACTTCTTCGCCGTACTCGTCGTCTCCGGCTTCAGCTATGTGGGCGAGAACCTCGAGCGCCTCGGCGTCCCGGCCCATTTCCTGGAGTGCGCGCACCAGGTCCATGTAGTTCCCGGGCTCGAGTTCGCCCAGGGCCTCCGAAAGAACTGCATCGGGTTCCACCGTGATTTCGTCGTCGGCCCGCCCGGGCCGCTCTTCTTCGCTGCCGTCCCCACCCCGCGAAGCTTCGCCGGCCTTTTTCGCATGCGCGCCGCGGATGAACCTTCCGGCCACGGCCGGCGCGCCGAGCATGATCCCCGATAAAACACCAAAGGTCAGCACGGCGAAGACCAGGGACAGGCCCCAGGCCCACAGCGAGAACAATCCTTCCTGCGGGATCGCGGGCGCGGCCACAAGCGCAATGAACAGCGAAACGGCCAGTGTCGTGTTCCGACCGTATGGTCGCATCACGACACTTGGATTCGGAGCGCGATCCTGCCTTTCATACCAGTTTCGCGTTACGGAATCAGACGGCGTTGTCGCGGATCATAAGCTCTGCGATCTGCACGGCGTTGAGCGCCGCCCCCTTGCGCACGTTGTCCGCGACTACCCAGAAATTGAGGCCCTTGTCGTGCGAGATGTCCTCGCGCACCCGTCCGACGAAGACGGCATCGGAGCGGGTCGCGTCGATCCCCGGGGTGGGATAGCCGCCGGCCTGGTCCTGGCTCATGACGACCACGCCCCGGGCGGCCCGAAAGAGCCCGAGCGCCTCCTCGACCGCGACCTTGCGCTTCAGTTCCACGCTGACGGCTTCGGAATGGCCGTAGAACACCGGCACGCGCACCGCCGTGGCGCTTACTCTCAATGCCTCGTCGCCGAGGATCTTGCGGGTCTCCCACACGATCTTCATTTCTTCCTTCGTATAGCCGTTGGCCTGGAAGTCGTCGATGTGCGGCACCGCGTTGAATGCCGCGCTGGGTATCTCCTCCGCCTCTTCGGGGCGGCCCTTGCCGGCCATCATTTCCGCCGTGTGCCTGACCAGGTCCTCCATCGCGCGGCGTCCGGCGCCGGAAACCGCCTGGTAGGTGGCCACGCCGATCCTCTCGATCCCGATCGCGTCGTACAGGGGCTTGAGCGCAACGACAAGCTGGATCGTGGAGCAGTTCGGATTGGCCACGATTCGGCGCTCGCGGCATGCGGCCAGGGCGGAGGGATTCACCTCCGGCACCACCAGCGGCACATCGTCGTCATAGCGAAACGCCGACGAGTTGTCGATCACTATCGCTCCCTGGCCCGCGGCGCGCGGCGCATGCTCGGCCGCGGTTCCGGCGCCGGCCGAGAACAGTGCGAAGTGCACGCCGGAGAAATCGAAATCGTTCAGCGCCTGAACCGCGACCTGGCGTTCGCCGAACCCGACGGTCTTGCCGATCGAGCGTTCGCTGGCCACCGCGTGGAACTGGTCCACCGGAAACTCGCGCTGCGCCAGGATCTGCGCGATGGTCTCGCCGACCAGCCCTGTGGCGCCGACCACAGCAACGTTGTAGCCGCTCATGTCAGCTCCGCGCCGCCGAAGTCCGGCGGGAAGACCCGGCATGCGAGGAAGCCTGGCGCTCGACATCGCCGCATTGCGCGCGGTCGCGCAGGTAGTGGTCCATGAGCGTAATCGCCAGCATGGCCTCGGCGATGGGCGTGGCGCGCAGTCCCACGCAGGGATCGTGCCGCCCGCCGGTGCTGATCTCGGTCGCCGCGCCGGCGCGGGTCACCGTCGCACCCTTCTTGCGTATGCTGGAAGTGGGCTTCATCGCGATGCTCACCAGCAGGTCCTGTCCCGAGGAAATGCCGCCCAGGGTGCCGCCGGCGTCGTTCTTCAGAAAACCGCCGGGCGCAATCTCGTCGCGATGCTCCGAACCGCGCTGTTCCACGGCGGCGAAGCCGGCGCCGAACTCCACGCCCTTGACCGCGTTGATGCTCATCAGCGCGTGGGCGATGACCGCTTCGAGCTTGTCGAACACGGGTTCTCCCAGCCCGGCGGGCACCCCACGGGCGCAAATGTTGATTCGCGCGCCGATCGAGTCGCCCGCCAGCCTCAGTTCGTCCATGAACGACTCCAGTTCCTTCAGCCGGGCGGGGTCGCCGCAGAAGAACGGGTTGTCGTTGATGATCTCGGGGTTCGGGCACTCGAGCCGGATCGGTCCGAGCTGCGCCACGTAGCCGTAAATCGTAATGCCCGCCCGCTCGCTTAAGTACTTGCGCGCTATCGCTCCGCCGGCGACCCGCATGGCCGTCTCCCGGGCGGAGGCGCGTCCTCCTCCGCGGTAGTCGCGAATACCGTACTTCTGCTGGTAGCTGAAGTCGGCGTGCCCCGGACGGAACTTGTCCTTGATGGCGGAGTAGTCGCGGGGCCGCTGATCGGTGTTCTCGATCATCAGCCCGATCGGGGTGCCGGTCGTTACGCCCTCGAATACCCCCGACAGGATCCGCACCTGGTCCGCCTCCTTGCGCTGCGAAGTATGGCGCGAGCGCCCGGGACGCCGCCGGTCCAGGTCCACCTGTATGTCGTCTTCGCACAATTCCATGCCGGGCGGGCAGCCGTCCACGATGGCGCCCAGCGCCAGGCCGTGGCTCTCGCCGTAAGTTGTGACGCTGAACAGGCGTCCTATGGTGTTGCCGGACATGGTGCAATCCGCGCGCGGGAGGACAGGGACGATATTTTACGCTTGCACACGTTCGCCCGGGAGGGAGCGCGTCCCGCCCTCCGCGAAGCCGGGACGCCTTCGCCCCCAGGCGCATATAATTCCGCGCAATGCAATCGCCGGTGCTTGAGCGGCTGGTGGGCGGAGCGGTGCTGGTGGCGCTGCTCCTGTTGCTGGCCCTGGTAATCGGCCCTCGAGAGGGGGTCCGTATGCCGGACAAAGGCGGGGCTGAAGTCCCCCGGGCACAGGATGCACCCGAATTTCTGGAAGGCGAAGCTTCAGCCTTTCCTGCTGATGAGGGCAGTGATGGCGAACGCGTTGCCGCCCTCGAATGGGACGGCGAGCCTCCCGAGCCGGACGCCGAGCCTCCGGCGCCCGCGGCAGGCGGTCCGGAACAGGCAGGCGCCCGCACTCCGCCCGATCCTTCGGCCGCCGCCGTTTCCGCAGCGCCTGCAGGCCGGTGGGCCGTTCAGGTCGGCAGTTTTTCCGCGCGCGACAATGCCGACCGCCTTTCCAACTGGTGCCGTGAACAGGGCTACGGCGCTCGGGTACTGGCCCTGCCCGACAATGGCCGGACGCTCTACCGGGTCCGCGTGGGCCCCTATGCGTCCAGGGACGAAGCGCGTTCGGCGGTCGCGGAACTGGCCTTGCTGGGACGCTCGGGATTCGTGTCGGACTGGCCGGAGTCGTCGCCGTGACCCTTTTCGACTGGATCGTGCTGGCGGTCTTCCTTTCGACCGCCTATCTCGGAATGAAGCGCGGCTTTCTGGGCGCGTCCCTGAGCCTGGGTTCCTGGGTTGCCGCAATCTTTCTCGCCTTTGCCTTCGGCGACCTCGTCGTGTCGACGCTGCTGTCAGGCTGGCCGGCGAAGATCGAGACCTGGCTGGCCGGCAACCCGCTGGCCGGGGCGATCTTTCGCGGCCCGTCCGTGGCCGAGTCCATTGCCCTTTGGGGCGCGCGCCTGGGCATCCTCGTCATCGTGCTGGTAATCGGCACGACCCTGGCCGGCCTGGTGTCCAGGGCCGTTGAAGGCAGCGTGCTCGCTTCCGCGGATCGCGCCTTGGGCGTATTATTGGGCGCAGCCAAGGGCTGGCTGATTGCAGGTGGGCTTCTGCTTTTGTGCACACACGTGGGACCGGAAAGCTGGATGCAGGGTTCGATGACCCTGCCGCTACTTGAGCCCGTAAGTAACGCCCTGGGCCTGCTGCTCGCCGCATTGGGAGGCCGCTGATGTGCGGGGTAGTCGGCCTGATGAGCCACGGCGCGGCCGCGGCGGAGATCTACGACGCGCTGATCATGCTCCAGCATCGGGGCCAGGATGCGGCCGGCATCATGACCGACGATGAGGGCATGTGCCGCAAACGCCGGGCCCGGGGACTGGTGCGCGAGACCTTCCGCACACGCCACATGCAAAGTCTTCGCGGTTCCGCCGGCCTGGGCCATGTGCGCTATCCCACCGCCGGCTCCGACAAGAACTCCGAGACCCAGCCGTTTTTCGTCAACAGCCCCTACGGCATCGCCCTGGCCCACAACGGCAATCTGACCAACGCCCATGAGCTGGCCGGAGAGATGCGCCAGCGCGACCGGCGCTACCTCAACACCGATTCCGACAGCGAACTGCTGCTCAACGTGTTCGCCCACGAGCTCCTGCGCACTTCGCGCCGGTCGATGGACGCCGACGCCGTGTTCCGCGCGGTGCGCGGGGTCCACAAGCGCTGCAGGGGCGCCTACTCGGTGGTGTGCCTGATTCTCGGTTTCGGCCTGGTTGCTTTCCGCGACCCGTACGGCATCCGTCCAATGGTCGTCGGGCGCCGGGAATCCGCAAAGGGGCCGGAGTACCTGGTGGCATCCGAGAGCGTCGCGCTGCAGCAGCTCGGCTTCGAGCTGCTGCGGGACGTCATGCCGGGCGAGGCCTGGGTATTTCCCTATGGCGAGGAGGCGCTGACCCGCCAGTGCGCGGCCCGCACGAAATACACGCCATGCATTTTCGAATACGTGTATTTCGCCCGCCCCGATTCGCTCATGGACAAGATCTCGGTGCACAAGGCGCGGCTGAGAATGGGCGAGCGCCTGGCGGAGAAGATTCAGCGCGAGCACGACACCAGCGATGTGGACGTGGTCATCCCGATTCCGGACACCAGCCGCACCAGCGCCATGGAAGTGGCGAGCCGGCTGAACGTCAAGTACCGCGAGGGCTTCATCAAGAACCGGTATATCGGCCGCACCTTCATCATGCCGGGCCAGGACGAGCGCAGGCGCTCCGTGCGGCAGAAACTCAACCCGATCAACCTGGAGTTCCGCGGCAAGAACGTGCTCCTGGTGGACGATTCCATCGTGCGCGGCACCACCTCGCGGCAGATCGTCGAGATGTCCAGGGAGGCGGGCGCCAGGAAGGTCTATTTCGCTTCGGCCGCGCCACCGGTCCGCCACCAGAATGTGTACGGGATCGACATGCCCGCGCCCGACGAGCTGATCGCGTCCAATCGCAGCGTGGAAGAGATCCAGGAGCGCATCGGCGCCGACTGGCTGATCTACCAGGACCTGGGCGACCTGATTTCCGCGGTGAATTTCCGTCGCGCGGAGATCACGGGTTTTGACGTGTCCTGTTTCAACGGCGAGTACGTGACCGGCGGAGTGGACCGCAAGCTGCTCCTGCGGGTCGCCCGGGAGCGCGCCGACAAGGTGCGGGCCAAGCGCCGGTCGCGCAAGCGGAAAGGCAAGAAGGCCGCAAAGGTGGCCGCCGCCCGGACGGTAGCGCCCGCTCAGCCGGCGAAGATGGCCGATTTACCCGCCCTGGAAGTCGAACGGGGCTAGCCGGAACCCGTTCCCGTCGTGCTCCAGCGCCCAGCCGCGCTGGTACCAGTCCCCCAGCACAATCCGCGTGGCGGGCTCGTCGTCCAGGTCAAATTCATGCACGGCCGGGCGGTGCGTGTGGCCGTGAATCATTCGCCGCACTCCGTTCGCGCGCATCGCCTCGGCCACGGTGGATGCGTTGACGTCCATGATCTCCATCGGCTTGCCGCCGGTCGAAATACGGCTGGCGTCGCGCGCCTGGGCCGCGAGCGCACGCCTGGCCGCCAGCGGCAAAGCCAGGAACTGGGCCTGCCACTTCGGATCGCGGACCATGGTCCGGAATTCCTGGTAGTCGTGGTCGTCCGTGCAAAGGGTGTCGCCATGCATCAGGAGCACGCGTTCGCTCTGCAGTTCGACCACGCTGCTTTCCGGCAGCAGCGTTACTCCCGTGCGCCGCGCGAAACCGTCTCCGGCCAGGAAATCCCGGTTGCCGTGAACGAACCGCGCCGAAACCCCGCCTGAAGTCAGTTCCGCCAGGGCGTCCATGACTGCGCCGGCCAGCGGGTCGTCGTCGTCGTCGCCGATCCAGGCTTCGAACAGGTCGCCCAGTATGTAAAGGGCATCGGCCCGGGCGGCGCGATGCTTCAGGAATTCACGGAAGGCTCGGGTTGCGTGGTTTCGGGTGGCGTCCAGGTGGAGATCGGAGATGAAAAGGGTGCTCATTCCGTCACGCGCAGTACCCGTTCGATGATCACCGGCGCCGCCGGCACCTCGGCGCGGAAGGGACCGCCCGGACCGGTGGCGCGGTCGCCGATCGCATCGACCACCTCCATGCCGCCCACCACCCTGCCGAACACCGCATATCCCCAGCGTCCCGGCCGCGGATTCAGCGCCACGTTGTCCTGAAGATTGATGTAGAACTGGTTTTGCGCCGAGTGCGGGTCCCCGGTGCGGGCCATGGCGACCGTGCCGCGCAGATTGGAGCGGCCGTTGCCGGATTCGTTCGGCAATGTTTCGTCGATCGCCCGCTCCTGGAAATCCACCGACCATCCGCCGCCCTGAATCACGAAGTCCTTCACGACGCGATGGAAGATCGTGCCTTCATAAAAGCGGCTTGCCGACAGGCGCAGGAACTGCGCCACGGTCAACGGCGCGTCGTTGGCGAACAACTCCAGCGTGAAGGCGCCGGCGGTGGTTTCCACGCGCACCCGCGGAAAGGGATCGAAGGCCTCTTCGGCCTCGGCTGGCTCCTGCGCCGCGGCTGCGCCCGCGCCCAGCGCCAACAGACACAGCATTGCCCCCCAAATCCGGGAACGAGGGCTTCCCGCCCTCACAATTCTCAAATACGTCATTCTTGCTGCTCCCTACGAAGCTCTCGTGTTGTATATCGCGGCATCCAGCGTGTTCTGCAGCAGCATCGCGACGGTCATGGGCCCCACGCCGCCCGGAACCGGAGCGATCCAGGCTGCGCGCTTGCGAGCCTCCTCGAATTCTACGTCGCCGCGCAACGTGCCGTCGCTCATGCGCGTGATGCCGATGTCCATCACGACGGCGCCCGGCCGTATCCATGCGCCGGAGACCAGACCGGGCTTGCCTACGGCGCTGCAAAGAATCTCCGCATCCGCAACATGCTTCTCGAGGTTGCCGGTGAAGCGGTGGCACACCGTTACGGTGGCGCCGGCCAGCAGCAGTTCCAGGGCCAGCGGCCGCCCCACCAGGTTGGAGGCGCCCAGCACCACGCAATGTTTGCCTTTCGGATTGACGCCGATCCTCTCCAGCATCCGGATCACGCCCACCGCGGTGCAGGGCCGCAGCCGGGGCTCGCGCAGCGCCAGGAGACCGAAGGTCAGCGGATGGAAGCCGTCCACGTCCTTGGACGGGTCAATCCGCTGGATGACGTTCAGGGTGTCGATCTGTTCGGGCAGCGGAAGCTGCACCAGGATGCCGTCCACGTTTCCGTCGCGATTGAATTCGTCGATCAGCGCCAGCAGGGACGGCTCGTCCGTGTCCGCCGGAAGATTGCGGTCGATGGACACGATTCCGGCGGAGGCGCAGGCGCGCCGCTTGTTTCGGACGTAGACCTGCGAGGCCGGATCCTCGCCAACCAGAATGGTAGCGAGCGCGGGCGCGCGTTGGCCCGACGCCTGGCGGTCCACTACGGTCTGTCGGATTTCCTCGCGAATCGCCGCCGCGATGGCCTTGCCGTCAATCAGTTGCGCGGTCATGAGGATTGCAAGGCATTTTACCGGCTGCCCGGCATGCTCACCAGCAGGGCGGAATTCGCTTCGGCGGTCTCCGTTCGGGTGACTCGGGCCTGCAAGGTTGCTATCATCCGGTGCTTCTTGAGCGGTCCCCGCGGGCCCTGCATCCGGGAGAGGAAAGCATGCGATTTTCGATCATTCTTTGGGCGATGGTGCAGGCGATGCGATTGACCAGGCTCATGTACGCCGAGTTCAGGAATCGCCTCAAGGAACGGAACGTAACGGCGCAGTTCAGGTTGCAGGACAACTCCCAGGGGCGGTGGGTACAAATCGCCGACGGCCGGATCCGCTCGGGAAGCGGCATACACGACAACCCCGACTTCGCCGTTGTATTCAAGAACCGGGCCATCGCCGAAGAATTCCTGACGCCGCCTTTCGACCAGCTCGTGCGGATCGACGCCGCCAAGAACTTCAAGCTGACCGTCGAAGGATCGGACGAGGCATCGGTGTGGTTCATGATCACGCTCAACCGAATGCAGTCCATTGGCTGGAAAATCGGGACCGACATGGGCGACGGCGTGGTCCGCTATACCAACGGCACCAACGGCGGACCGATCTTCGTCTATGTCAAGGAAGGCAAGATCGTCCGGATTACGCCCGTGGACTTCGACAAGGACGACGCGCCTTCCTGGACCATCAGGGCGCGGGGCAAGGAATTCACGCCGCCACGGCGCACCACGCTGGCCGCGCACGGGTTGTGCCAGAAATCCATGGTCTATTCGAAGAACCGGATCCTCTACCCGATGAAGCGGGTGGACTTCGATCCCGACGGAGAGCGCAATATCCAGAATCGCGGCAAGTCGGAGTTCGAGCGCATCAGCTGGGACGAGGCGCTGGACATCGTCGTCAAGGAGATCAAGCGCTCCAAGAAGCATGGCCCGGGGGCGGTGCTGGTGGCGCACGGCTCGCACCACCAGTGGGGCAACCTGGGACATTACCTGAGCGCCTTCAACCGCTTCTGGAACCTGCTGGGCTGCTCGAAGCTGCACAACAATCCCGACAGCTGGGAGGGCTGGTACTGGGGCGCCATGCATCACTGGGGCAACAGCATGCGCCTAGGCACGCCCGAGTTCTACGGCACCGTGGAGGACTGCCTCAAGGAAGCCGAACTGATCGTCTTCTGGTCGAGCGACCCGGACGCCAGCTACGGCTACGAGGGCACCGTCCGGCGCGAGTGGGCAAAGGAGCTGGGCATCCCCATGGTCCATATCGACCCGTTCCTGAATCACACGGCGGCCCACCTGGGCGGCAAGTGGATCTCGCCCAGGCCAGGCACCGATTCCGCGTTGGCCCAGGCCTTGTGCCACGTGTGGATCACCGAGGACCTCTACGACAGGGAATTCGTCGAGAAGCGCACCACCGGCTTCGACGAATGGAAGGCCTACATCCTCGGCGAGTCGGACGGCGCGCCGAAGACGCCCGAATGGCAGGAGGCCGAAACGAGGATTCCGGCGCGCGAGGTCCGGGCGCTGGCCCGGGAATGGGGCAGCAAGAAGACCTATCTCGGCGCCGGCGGCTGGGGCTGTGGCCTCGGCGGCGCCGGGCGCGGGCCTATGGGTATGCAATGGGCGCGGATGATGACCATCCTGGGCGCGATGCAGGGCTTCGGCCGGGCGGGCGTGAACTTCGGCAATCTCCAGTTCGGGGCCCCGCTGGATTTCTCCTTCTACTTCCCCGGCTATGCGGAAGGGAGCATGTCGGGCGAACTCACCTACAGCGCCAATGCGGCCAACAACTACCAGCGCATGCCGCATGTCGTGACCATGAACTCGTCGCGCCAGAACATTCCCAAGATACGACTGCCCGAGGCGATCATGGAAGGCAGCGCGATGGGCTATCTCACCGATGTGTCCTCCGTGCGGGGCCAGTTCCTGCGATTCGGCTACCCGGCGCCCGGTCACGCCAAGATCCAGATGATGTACAAGTATGGAAGTTCTTCCTTCGGCACCATGGTCGATTCCAACCGCTGGGTGCAGATGTACCAGTCGGAAAACCTGCCCTTCGTGGTCAACCAGTCGGTATGGATGGAAGGCGAGACGCCGTATTCGGACGTCATTCTTCCCGCCTGCACCGTGTTCGAGCGCTGGGACATCGGCGAGTACTACAACGTCGGCGCGGGCTACGTGCATCACATGTTCTCGATGGTCAATCACCGGGTGGTGTCGCTGCAGCACAAGTGCATCGAGCCGCTGGGCGAGTCGAAGTCCGACTACGACATCTTCCTCGCCGTGGCCGAACGCCTGGGGCTCGGCGCGATGTACTCTGAAGGCGGCAATACCGAACTGGACTGGTGCAAGCGCGTGTTCGATTCGTCGGACGTGGCCAAGCACACCACCTGGAAGGAGTTCCTCAAGAAGGGCTACTTCGTTGTGCCCGCCGATCCGGAAGACGCGCGCGCTCCCACGGCCAATCGCTGGTACTACGAGGGGCGGAAGAAGGACACGCCCGAGCCGTATCCGCTGCCGGCGGATTACGTGGGCGAGTTCGGCGAAGGACTGCAGACGACTTCCGGCAAGTTCGAGTTCCTGCCCGAAACCCTGAGCCAGATCGACGATCCGGCGCGGCCGCCGCTCAACAAGTACCTGAAGAGCTACGAGAACGCCGAAGCCGAACCGGCCCTGGCGGACTTTCCCATGCAGCTGCTGACGCCGCACACCCGGTACCCGTTCCACATCATGGGGGACGACGAGGGCTGCACGCTGCAGGACATCCGTGAACACCGCGTAACCGTGAACGGCCACTCGTACCTGGTGGCGCGCGTCAACCGTCATGACGCGGAGGCCAGAGGGGTAAAGGACGACGACCTCATACGCCTGTGGAACCTCAGGGGCTCGGTGGTCTGCGCCGCCCAGGTGACGGACCGGCTGCGTCCCGGCGTGGTCAGCGCCTGTACCGGGTCGGCGCAATACCGGCCGGTGGGCGAGCCGGGCAATTCGACCGATCTCGGCGGCTGCGTGAACATGCTGAGCCCGAAAAAGACGATTACCGAGCAGTCCAGCGGCATGGCGCCGAACACCAGCCTGATTCAGTTCGAGAAATGGACCGGCGTGGACACCTGGCAACGGTCGGAGGCGGCGTAATGGCGAAGAAATGGAACATGATCGTCGATATCGCGCGTTGCGATAACTGCCGCAACTGCTTTCTTGCGACCAAGGACGAGCACATCGGCAACGAGTTTCCCGGCTATTCCGCGCCGCAGCCGGAACGCGGGCACAGCTGGGTGGACATCAAGCGCCGTGAGCGCGGCAGCTGGCCCGCGGTGGAGGCGCACTTCATGCCGGTGATGTGCAACCACTGCGATGACGCGCCGTGCATGAAGGCGGCCAAAGACGGCGCCATCACCAAGCGCGCCGACGGCATCGTGCTGATCGATCCGGTGAAGTCGAAGGGGCAGAAGGAGATCGTCGATGCCTGCCCCTACGGCGCCATCTACTGGAACGAGGAAGAACAGGTCCCTCAGGCCTGGTTCTTCGATGCGCACCTCCTGGACAAGGGCTGGGACAAGACCCGGATCGAGCAATGCTGTCCGACCAACGCTTTCCGGTCAGTGAAGGTCGAGGACAGGGAGATGCAGCGGATCAGCGAGGAAGAGGGCCTGCAGGTCCGCAAGCCGGAACTCGGCACAAAGCCGCGTGTGCACTACAGGAACATGCACCTGATGACCCATTGCTTCGTGGCGGGGTCAGTCGTCGTCGACGCCGACGGCGTCGAGGAGTGCGCTCCGAACGCGGAGGTCGTGCTGGAACAGGACGGCAGGGAACTGGCCCGCACCACAAGCGACACTTTCGGCGATTTTCGCTTCGACAAACTTGCGAAGAACAGCGGCCAGTATCGCGTGCAGGTCAACTCGGATTCGTCCGGCAGCGCTTCGGCAACGTTCGATCTCGGCGAGGAGTGCCTCTATATCGGCGCCATTTCCCTGGCGAACTAGTTCTCGTCGTGCTCGCGAATAGCTTTTTTCAGTTTCGGTGACGGCCGAAAGAGGACCCCCAGTCGAACCGGGACGCTGATCAGGGCGTCATCATCGTCGATGTCCGCTCCGGGCAGGCGCACCTTCATCGGCTTGTATTGCCGGGGCGTGAGCCGTCCGAATCCTCTGAGCGTGACTTCCCGGTTCTCGGTCAGGCCCTGGCCGACGATATCGATGAATTCATTGATCGCCTTGCGCGCCAGCTCGAAATGCGGAACGCTCCTTCGCGACTCGCGGGTCACCATTTTGGGTGCGGGCGCCTGGGGGGGCAGGTTGTCGCGGAATTGCAATGCCACTTGCCTGATCATTTCGCGACGTCCAAGCTTCCTGCTTGTCCTGGACCTCTTCAAAGTCATGTCTGCCGTCGCCCCCGACTCGGCCCCTGGCAAACTGTATAGTAAACCTCCCAAATGGGTTATGGCAATGGTCTTGTTTCGCCCGCAGGAATCATGGGATGAATAACAAACGCTCAGGTGAAAAAAACACTCCCGTTGTGCGGGCCGATATCGAAAGGCGGTTCAGGGAAAACCTGAAACTGACGATTTTCGGCGCCGGCGCCATGGCAAGGGCCATTCTGGAGGTTTTCAGCCGCAATCTGATCGAAGGCACCACGATTGACCTGCGCACGGTGGGGAAATTCGAAACGAAACTCAAGGCCGCCCGGATGCACCACATGGTGACCGGCGCCGCGAACGGGCGTATGAGGATGACGCCGGCCCGCCGGGTGGTGCGGTTCTCGCCGTCCAGGAAGCTGCGCGCGCGCATGATCGCCCATCACGAGGCAAATCGCGGGAAGGTCTGATCGAGGCCGCTTGCGGCTTGCGCCCGGGCCTGCGCCGTCAGGTCAGGTCAAAGCCCCGGTAGCCATTTTCAACGACCCGCTCGCAATGCTCCGCGTAGGCGGGGAAGCCGCCCACGTAGGGCATGAAGCCGCCCGGCTTGCCCGGAATATTGGCGCCCGTGTACCAGGACGCGCAGTTGCCGCGTATGGACTGTTGCGCCACCTCGTCGTTGTGCGCGGCCCAGTCCTCTTCCTCCCGCGCCTTCGCTTCGATTGCGTCCAGCCCGCGGTCGCGGATGTGGACGAGGCAATCGGCGATCCAGTCGACATGCTGTTCGATACCGGTCACCATGTTGATCAGCACCGACGGGCTGCCCGGCCCGTTGACCATGAACAGGTTGGGGAAACCCTGCGTCGCCAGGCCGAGATACGCGCGCGGGCCTTCCGCCCACTTCTCCTCCAGCGCCAGGCCGTCCCGGCCTCTCAGGTCCACGGCCAGCAACGCTCCCGTGATGGCGTCGTAGCCGGTGGCGAACACGATGGCGTCCACCGCATGCACCGTTGCGCGCACGCGAACGCCCTCGGGCACGATGCAGTCAATCGGCTCGCGGCTGATGTCCACCAGCGTCACGTTGTCCCGGTTGTACGCAGGGTAGTAGTCCGTGTCTACGCACATGCGCCGGCAGCCCAGCGGGAAGTCCGGCGTCAGAAGGTCCGCCACTTCCCCGTCGTCCACAAGCTCCCGGATCTTGCCCCGCACGAAATCGGACGCCGTCCGGTTGGCGTCCTCGCTGAACAGCAGATCGGCGAACGCACCCTGGAACGCCAGCCCGTAGTTCCGCCACCACCGCTCGTACACCTCTTCCCTTTCCGCGTCGGAAACGGCCAGCGCGGACCGGCCCGCCGGCTTGAAGGGCAGCGCGGTGAAGCCCTTCTTCGATGCCGCGCGAATCTCGCCGTATCGGGACTTGACCTCGCGTAACTCGTGCGGATCGAGCGGGCGGTTGCCGGCCGGCACGGCGTAGTTGGGCGTGCGCTGTAACACCGTCACATGCCGGGCCTGCTCCGCGATCAGCGGAATCGACTGAATGCCGGACGACCCCGTGCCGATCACGGCCACCTTCAGGCCCGTGAAATCCACCCCCTCATGCGGCCACTGGCCGGTGTGATACCACTCGCCCGCGAAGCTGTCGCGCCCGGGAATGTCCGGCAGACTGGGCGTGGAAAGAACGCCGCTCGCCATGACGCAGAACCGCGCCCTGTGCGTCTGCCCATCGTCGGTCGTGACCGTCCAGTGCGAGGGCGCTTCGGCCGACGCCTCCTGGAACCGGGCTGCAGTGACCCGCGTGTTGAAGCGGATGTGCCGGCGCAGGTGGAACCGGTCGGCCACGTGGCGGATGTACGAGAGAATCTCGGGCTGGGACGCATACCGCTCCGACCACTCCCACTCCTGCTGAAGATCGTCGTCGAACTGGTACGAGTAATAGATGCTCTCGATGTCGCAGCGGCATCCCGGATAGCGGTTCCAGTACCAGGTGCCCCCCACATCGTCGCCCGCCTCGAACGCCTGCACCGAGAAGCCGAGGCGGCGGAACTTGTGGACGGCATAAACGCCGGCGAATCCCGCCCCCACCACTATCAGATCGAGCATCGCGCGCGGATCAGGGTCCTTCGCCGGCGGCCTGTTCCGCTGCCTCGGCCGTCCAGGCCTCCCTTACCGCACGCCCGCGCTCAAGCAGGGGATTGAATTTCTCGTAATCCACCTCCTTCTGCCTGAGCCGGTCAAGATAGGCCCCGGGCGTCAGGGGCGACTCGGCCCAATGGATATACCGCCATCCTTCCGGCTTCTTGCGAAGGACCGCGCTCATCCGGATCTCCTCTCCCAGGGGGAGCCTGCCTCGCATTTTCATTTCGAAATGCATGTACCACACGACAATGGCGAGATCATCGGCGATGAGCTTGACCGAAATGTCATACATCTCCTCGCGCAGGGCTTCCAGCACCGGGTTCGGCAAGGGCGGAGCCAGATAGGCCCTGAGCGGCTCCCAGCCTATGAACCAGCGTTCCTGTTCCTCGGCCAGGTAGAAAGGCGCCTCTTCGTCCTGATCCCAAAGGTCCAGCACCTTTCGAAAATCCTGCGTGTTCCAGACCTCCGCGGTTTCGTGAATGAAGGCCTTTATGGCGGCGATGTCGTCCTGTTCGGCCGCCCGGGCCGAGTCAATGTCAAGTGCAGTCATGGTCAATGCCACCCCCAATAAAAGAGTCGCCCGCAGCGACGCAAACACAGTTGAACGCACAATTTTCCCCTTGCAGATGCTCTCGCGTCCAATCGTAAACCAAGAGCCGGCCCGGGTCCTGTCACATTGCAATTCCTCAGAACAATAAATGACCGATAAATCAATCATAAGATATACTTATGACCGGGTTTACAGTCATTCTAGTCCCACAATGCCCCATATACCGCGCAGCTATTCGCACCTTACCGAACAAGCGCTGCTTCTTCTGGGCAAGCGGATCCGGCTGGCCCGGAAGCGCCGGCGCATGTCCGAGCAGGAGCTGGCGTCGCGTATCGGCGTCGCGCGCAGCACCATGCAGCTCATCGAGAAAGGCGCTCCCTCAGTGGCCATCGGCCTCGTGTTCGAGGCCGCCACGATCACCGGAGTGGACCTGTTCGTCCCGGAGGCCACAACGCTGGCGCCCCAGTTGGAGCGAACCGACGACAAGCTCGCGTTGATGCCGGGGGCGATTCGTAAACCGGCGTCGGAGGCGGACTTTGACGATGACTTCTGAGCCCGAAATCGTCCGGCCGCGCGAGGCGTTCGTCTGGATCTGGCTGCCCGGCCGGACCGTGCCCGTGGTTGCCGGGCGTATTCGGGCACGAGATGATCACTTTGCCTTTACGTATGGTCGCTCGTATCTGGAGCGGGAAGGCGCGATCCCCATCTATGCCCCCGAATTGCCCCTGCGGCGCGGACCGATACGGCCCGAACCGCCTCTTGAGATCGCCGGCGCCCTGCGTGACGCGGCGCCGGACGCCTGGGGGCGGCGTGTCATTGCCTATCGGCTCTTCGCCGGCCGCGGGGGGATGCGCGAGGACCAACCGGAGGAACTCGGCGAACTCACGTTTCTGCTCCTGTCCGGCTCCGACCGGATCGGGGCGCTGGACTTTCAGCCTTCTCCGGGCGAATACGCACCCCGCGAGGCTTCGCCGGCATCGCTTGAACAACTGCTCACGGCGGCCGAGCGCGTTGAACGCGGTCTGCCCCTGTCGCCGGGTCTGGCCGACGCGCTGCTGCATGGCACGTCCATCGGAGGCGCGATGCCGAAGGCGCAAATCCGGGAGGGAAACAAGCAGTACATCGCCAAGTTCCTGTATCCCACCTCGCTCCCCTACAACCTCGTCAAGGCGGAATTCGTTGCCATGCGCCTGGCGAACCTGGCGGGACTCGACGTGGCGCCTGTGCGGCTGACCCGTTGCATGGACAAGGACGTGCTTCTGGTGCAGCGCTTTGACCGGGACCACACGGAAGAGGGGGTCACGCGGCGCGCCATGGTGTCGGCGCTTACCCTGTTCGGTCTGGACGAGCGCCTGGCGGCCTACGCCTCCTATGAGTATCTCGCCGACATCCTGCGTGCGCGGGCGATCGCGCCGAGAGAAACCCTCGCGGAACTGTTCTCGCGCATGACGTTCAATATCCTGAGCGGCAACACCGACGATCACGCCCGCAACCACGCGGCCTTCTGGGACGGCAGCCGCCTGGCGCTCACGCCGGCCTACGACATCTGCCCGCAACCCAGGACAGGACGCGAAGCCTCGCAGGCCATGCGCATCCACGGCCAGGAACGGCGCGCGCAGTTGTCGTTGTGTCTGGCTGCCGCGCCCAAGTTCCTGCTTTCCGAGGACCGCGCGCTGGCGATCATGAGCCGCCAGATCACCGCCATTTCCGACAACTGGGAGGCCGTCTGCGACGAAGCGGCGCTCGGCATCGCCGACCGCCGGCTACTGTGGCGCCGCCAGTTCCTGAACGACCTCGCCTTCGACGGGCTGAAGAACCGGCTCGCGCTTTAGCGCTTTTCCCTGAAGACCCATCGGGCCAGAACCGTGTGGAGCAGGAAGGCCGTGATCATGCCGTCGGCTGCCGGAACGGTCGTCAGCGTCAGCAGGCCCTGGTGGGCGGCAGCGGCTGTCCCGGTTCCGGCTATCCACGCGAACAGGGCGGAGTACCCGATTGAGGGTCGCGCGGACAGGTGCTCCAGCCGGTAGGCAGAGGGGCTCAGGAGGAAGAAGTCGGCGATATAGACACCGGCAATCGGGGTGGCGGCGATTCCGAGAATCAGTACGAAGGGCAGGAATACGTCCATGATGCCCAGAACTGCGCCGAGCGTGCCCAGCGCGCCGGCCATCATCGCCAGCTGTTTGTCGGAGAACCGGCGGAACGATGCCGCAAGTGTCAGCACCGCGGAATACAGGTTGACGGTATTCGTGGTCCAGGTCGAAAAGACCAGGATGAACATGGCAGGCAGGGCCACGCCCACGATGACCATGATCTTCATGATGTCGGTTTCGGCAAAAGCGAGTGCCGGGATGCCGGCTGCCAGCATGATGAGAGGGTAGCCGGCGGCGAGCCCGGTGACCGATTTCACGCCCTCCCGGCCGGACCGTGCGTATCGCGTCAGGTCCGGCCCCGACACCGCCATGAGAATGTTGGCCCCCACCACCGTCGAAATGGCCAGGCCCACCGACATGTCGCCGCTGCCCCGGGCGGTCCAGAGGTCCTGCAACTCGATGCGCTGCAGTACGAGATAGACCACGTAGAGCATGAACAGCGCCAGCAAGGGAACCGCCAGACTGGAGAACCGTTCGATGAAGCGGAAGCCGTACATGGCGGTCAGGCTCATGGCTACGCAGCCGATAAAGGCGCACACAGCCCTGGGTATCGCGATTCCGTAGAACGCGTTGACGGCATCGCGGATGGCGCCGCCGAAAATGTCGCCGGTGGCCGCGAAATAGCCCACGTAGGTCATCGCCAGCAGCGGATTGACGAGATAGCGAACCAGGTTTGGGCCGAACGAGAACTGAATGATCATGTAGGTCGACAGCCGGGTGCGCGCGCCGATGATCGATGTAACGATCATCATCAGTCCGACGATGGCGCATCCGCCGAACAGCGCAAGCGTTGCCTGGCGCAGACCGAGCGCCAGGCTGATTTCCGATCCGATGTAGAAGATGGGGAGGGTGACGCCGATCCCGAACACCACGACCGCGATCCGGAAGCCGCCGATCGTGGCGTGGTCGGGTACCCGGCTGCGCGTGTAGTCGCTTGCAGGTTCTTGGTCGGTATTCATGTTCTGCCGCCCCGCCAGGTCACGGCACTAGCGTAGCGGGCGGGAAACGCCCGCAAAACTACTCTTTCGAGCGGGTTCTCCGGCAACCGCTGGCCGGTAGGATTTTTTTCTAAGCCGCAGGAGATCAACAGTGCCCATGAATGCCCGAATCAAGGTGATGTATCTAAATCCGGTAGGGACATCGGCTTACGACGAAGTCTTCGCGGACATGGCGCGCCAGTACAAGTGCCCCGGCACGGAGGTGCACATCGCGTCCCTGAATCCGGATTCGGTCGCTCCGGAAATGAACAACCTGGAGTATCGCGCCTACGAGTCGCTGATCGTGGCGGACACGGTCAAGGCGGCGAGACAAGCGGCCCTGGACGGGTTCGATGCCATGGCCATCGGATGTTTCTATGATCCGGCGGTGTTGGATGCGCGGGAAATTTCCGGCGAGACAGCCATCGTCGGGCCCTGCCAGGCGTCGATTACGGCAGCCTTGAACGTCGCCAACAACTTTTCGATCATCATCGGGCGCACCAAGTGGGAAGACCAGATGAAGCAGGCCGTGCATGAGTATGGCTATGGAACGAAGCTTGCGTCTTTCGAGACCGCCGGGCTTCGGGTGGAAGAGTTCCACCGCAATCCCGCGGAAACCAGGAATCAGCTCGAACTCGCTGCGGTGCGCGCCGTTGAAGAAAGCAAGGCGGAGGCCATCATCCTGGGCTGCACCCTGGAAGTGGGTTTCTTTGCGGAACTGCAGGAGTTCCTGCGGAAACGGTACTCCGCCAACGTTCCGGTCATCGATTGCTCCATCGCAGCGCTGAAGGCAGCGGAAAGCGCCGCCTGGCAAAAGCGAATCGGTTGGACAAACAGCCGCGTATGGGGCATGGAGCCGCCGCCGGAGAGCGAACTTGAGCGGTTCGGAATCTTCCGCGGGGACTACAAGTTCGGGAACCTGATCAACGTTCCGGCGGAATGACCCGACCCGCTTCGAGGGGCTCCAAGACTACACTTCCGAGTAGTTGGCAACCCTCATTTCGGCGGCTACTGTTTTGCCTGAAAGCAACGTGGCGATGAGTCTGGAACGGGGTTGCCGAGCAGAGCGCTTCGACCAGTTTCATTGTCTCGAACCTGACGGCCGGAGGAGCTCCATCATGAAGAACTTCGCACTTTCCTTTCGAGGCGCGCTTGGCTTGGGGGTGACTCTGGCGCTTGCCATGGCGCTGTCGCAGCAGGCCGCGGCACAGGCCATGCTGGAAGAGATTGTCGTTACCGCCCGCAAGGTCTCCGAGAACATACAGGACGCTCCGATCACGGTAAACGCCATGACCGAGGCGCAACTGGAGGACGCCGGCGTTACGCAGACCGCGGACTACATACAGTTCATTCCCAACGTGACCCTGGCCGAGTCGCAAACCATCGGAACTTCCTTCCTGACGGTGCGGGGCCTGAGCCGCGTGCGCAACGGCGAATTGCCCGTTGCGGTTGTCGTGGACGACGTGTTGATCGTCAACGCGCGCCAGTTCATCGGCCAGGTATTCGACACGCAGCAGATCGAAGTGGCCAAGGGCCCTCAGGGCGCCCTCTACGGCCGCAACGCCTCCAACGGCGCGATCATCGTTACGACCAAGCCGCCCAGCGAAGAGCCCGAGGGCCATGTAAAGCTGAGCTACGGCACGGCGAACGAAGTCGGCGTTGAGGGTTCCTACAGCGGTCCGATCAGCAAGAACGCGGCCTTCCGCCTGTCGGGCCGCGTGGTGAACCGGGATGGTTATTTCCGTAACGTGACCCGCGATGAGGACGTGGACCCGTACGAGGACCGCACGCTCCGGGCCCGGCTTTCCTGGTCGCCCAGCGACACGATATCCGTTGACCTCAAGGGGCAGGTTTCCAAACATTCCGGCAAGGGGATCGGCTTTCACTGGCCGGGCGCCGCCCAGTTCGAGATTTTCGGGGTCTTCCTGGGTACGGCCGAGGAGCTGGGCGTTACCGTTGACCAGGTCGTCAGCGAAGGTGCCAACCTGACCGGGCTGCCGTACGTGGCCAACAATCCCGACCGCGGAACCCGCGATGCTTCCAGTTTCTCGGTGAAGATCGACGCCTCATTCGACTTCGCGGACGTCAAGTCCGTGACCACCTACGATGAGCTCCAGACCTCTTCGGTGGCCGACCGCGCGCCGTACCTTTCGTACTTCGACGGCACGCAGCATTCCTTCGTGGACGTGGACGGCTGGAGCCAGGAAATCCGGTTCAAATCCAACTCCGACGGACCGCTGAGCTGGCAGTTCGGCGGTTATTACCTTTCGTGGGAGCGCTTGCGCTCCACCGTATCGGGAATCGACAAGGGCCAGGGAAACCTCCGCGTCATCGACGTGCCCGAATTCGAGGACAGCACCAACCCGACCGGCGTGGACCCCGGCTCCTTCCTTTCTTTCGTCGAGGACAGCTATGCCCAGGCCGTGTTCGGCAGCGTGGAATGGGCAATGAGCGACCGGTTCACGATCGACGTGGCCGGGCGTTATGACCGGGAAAACCGCGAACAGCTTGTGAACCCGTACAACACGGCGGGGCGGGTGTACAGCCGGGCCGACGCGTCCGGTGTGAATCATCCTTATGCTGCGGGCGCCTGCACGGGAGCGGCCGGAGAGATGGCCAACGTGAACTGCGGCGCCTACGCGACCTTCAGCGAGTTGCTCGCCAACACCCGTCCCTCCCGGGATGTCGCGGGGGCCGAGTTCAGCAAGTTCCAGCCCAAGGTCACGCTGGCGTTCGCCGCCACCGACGAGATCAACGTCTACGGAAGCTGGGGCATCGGGTATCGCGCGGGCCAGTTCAACTATCCGGGAATCGGGATCATCAGCGCCACGGCGAACGAGTTCATCGAGCAGGAAGAAAACTCGGCCTTCGAGATCGGCGTGAAAGGCAACTACGGCAATTTCCGGTTCAACGCGGCCCTGTTCGCGTCTTCGGTGGACAACACGCAGTATTTTCCCTTTGACGGCCTCGCCTTCGTGCAGGTTTTCGAGGACATCGACGAAGCGGACCTGGACGGCTTTGAACTGGAGGCTGCGTGGCGGCCGCTTGAGAACTTCGACCTCTATGCCGCCTACGGCAAGACCAATGCCGAGATCACCGCATACGCGGAACGTCCCGGCACCGTGGGCAACGACCTTCCCTACGTCCCCAGGGATACGTTCAACGCCGGCGCCCGGGTCCAATTCGATCTGGGCGCCGGGTTGACATTTTTCGCCCGGGCCGACTACGAGCGCCGCGGGGAGCAGTACTGGACGCCGGAGAACACGCATCCGCGGGACACCCTGAGCCTGGTCAACCTGCGGGCCGGAGTGGAAGGCGCCAACTGGACTACGTCTCTGTACGTGAACAACGCGGCGGACAAGGAGTACAACTCCGAAGTCGTCACGCCGCTCTTCGTTCACCCGGCTCCGCCGAGGGTCTGGAGAGTCGATTTCCGTTACAACTTCTGAACCTGCCGGGCCGGCCACACGGGTAGCCGCCCGGCGGTGGGAGAAATGGATTCGTTTACGCAGGAAGTCATCCAGGACTCCCTGAACGCCATTTCCGAGGAGATGTTTGCCGCCATGGCGCGCGCCGCCATGAGTTCGGTAATCTACGAGGTGCTGGACTTCGGCGTTGCCGTAACCGACGCTGAAGGCAACCTGGCGAGCGTGGGCGCCGGCATTCCGGGCTTCGTTGGAATGCTGGCTCCGGCGGTACAGGCGGTCCTGGGCAGGCATCCCCGGCCGTCGATCGCCCCGGGCGATATCTTCATCGCCAACGATCCCTATGAGGGCGGCGTCAGCCACGCCAACGACGTGGTGCTGGCCATGCCGGTCTTCTCCGGCGACCGGCTGATCGCCTGGACCGCCAACAAGGGGCATTGGGTCGACATCGGCGGCATGACACCCGGATCCATGTCTCCAAACGCGACGGAACTCTTTCAGGAGGGCCTGATCCTGCCTCCACTCAAGCTGTTCGAGGCCGGCAGTCCGGTCGAGGCCGTGTTTGCGATCATTCGCGCGAACAGCCGCTTGCCCGATCAGGCGCTGGGAGACTTGTGGGCCGGCGTGGCGGCGCTGAGGGTAGGGGAGCGCAGGCTGCGGGAACTGTGCGGCAAGTACGGGCGAAACACGCTGGTCGACGCGATTCGCGCGTACATGGACTACGGCGAGACCATGGCGCTGAGCGGACTGGCCGCGCTGCCCCGCGGCGAGTTTCGGGGCACAGACCGCCTGGATGACGGCCGGGAAATCAGGGCGCTGATTCGAATAAGCCGCGGTGGGATGACCATCGATCTGCGCGACAACCCGGACCGGGACGATGGCCCCGTGAACGGCACGCGCGACGCCACGCTGGTCGGCGCCCGGGCGGTCTTCAAGTCCATTACCCTCCCCGAACCCTGGGCCAACGCCGGCTGCTTCCGCCCGCTGAAAGTGCTTACCCGGCCCGGCTCGATTTTTCATGCGCAGCGGCCCGCGGCGGTAGGGCTTTACTACGAGAACAAGATGCGTTCCAAGGACCTGATCCTCAAGACGCTTGCACCGCACATGCCCGCGCGCATTCCGGCGGGCCATTTCGCCTCCATCTGCGCGACCGTGATCCGCTCGCGTACGCCCGGCGGCGAAGACAAGACTTTCGTGGAACCGCAGGTGGGCGGCTGGGGCGCGGGCCACGACCGCGACGGCGACAGCGCGCAGTTCTCCATTTCCCACGGCGACACCTTTAACTGCCCGGTGGAAGTCAACGAGTCGCGCAACGGGATCCGGGTGCGGCGTTACGCGCTCAATTCCGCCCCTTCCGGCGCCGGCCAGTTTCGTGGCGGCAAGGGCGTGGAGTTGCACTACGAAATGCTCTCCGACCGCGGATCGCTCACGGCGGGGTACACCCGCTGCGCAGTTCCGCCCTGGGGGCTGGACGGGGGCGGGGACGGTTCCGGCAACCGGGTGGAGATTGACCGGTGCGGGCACACTCGGGAAGCCGGCGCCGGTTTTGACAATGCCGCGTTGCGCAGGGGCGACGTCGTGCGAATCGTGACCGGTAACGGAGGGGGCTATGGCAACCCAGCCCGCCGCTGCCGGCAACAGGTACTTGAAGATCTACGCAACGGCTACGTGTCGGTGGAGGAGGCCGTAAACACCTATCGGCTGTCGCCGCAAGAGGCCGCGGCTGCCGCGGGGTCGTGACCGATCGTTCCCCACCCCCGGACAAGCGTCAATTGACGGGGGAAACCGGCGTGGCGCCGGTCTACGGTCCGGCGCGATACTGGTACGTGACCGTGGTTCTCATGCTGGCCTACGTGCTCTCGTACGTGGACCGATCCATTCTCACCCTGCTGGTCGAACCGATACGGCGCGACATGGGATTCAGCGATGTCCAGATCAGCCTGCTGCACGGTCTGGCGTTTGCGCTTTTCTATTCCCTGATGGGATTTCCGATCGGGCGCATCGCCGACCGGCGCCATCGCGTCGGTATCATCGCGATCGGCATCGCGGTCTGGAGCCTGATGACGGCGGTGTGCGGAATCGCCCGCAACTTCGGCCAGTTCTTCCTGGCCCGCGTGGGAGTGGGCGTAGGGGAGGCGGCGCTCAATCCCGCCGCCTATTCGATCCTCACGGACTACTTTCCGCGCGACAAGCTGTCACGCGGAATCAGCACCTACGTGATGGGAACCTACATGGGGTTCGGCATCTCCTACCTGGTGGGCGCCTGGGTGCTGCGCGCCGTGGAGGACCTGCCGGACTTCGAAATCCCGATGCTCGGCACCTTCCATTCCTGGCAAATGGCGTTTTTCCTGGTTGCCGCCCCTGGGATACTGCTCCTCCTGCTGTTGACGACCGTTCGCGAACCCTATCGCCGGGACCGTCTCTACAGGCACGGCGCCGGTAAGCGGAGCCTGCCGGTGCGGGAATTCTTCGCCTTCGTGTACACCAACCGGCGGACTTTTCTCTGTCATGCCGGCGGTTACGGCTGCCTTGGCGTGCTGGTTAACGGGATGGCCTTGTGGACGCCCGCATTTCTGACCCGGACGTACGGCTGGGAGATGGTGGATGCGGGCATGGCCTATGGTCTGATCCTGCTGGTATTCGGAGCCGTCGGCATCTATTGCGGGGGGTGGCTGGCGGACCATCTCGAGGCGCGCGGCCGGCGCGCGGCAACCTTTCGCACCGCCGCGGTCTGCGCCTCCTGCGCGGTCCTGCCCGCCACGCTGTTTCCCCTGGCGAACACGCCTTCCGCGGCGTTGTTGCTGATGGCGCCGATGGTCTTTCTGTCCGCCGCGCCCTGGGGCATCGCGGTGGCCTCCATTCAGCAGATCACGCCCAACGAATTACGCGGGCAGGTCTCCGCGCTGATGTACCTGTTCCCGGTCAACCTGATCGGTATCGGGCTGGGTCCCACCGCGGTGGCGCTGATCACGGAACGAGGCTTCGGAAACCCCGCCGACCTCAAGTATTCGATGGCGATTGTGGGCTGCGTCGCCAGCGTGATGGCCGCCGCCATCCTCAGCGCGGGCATCCGGCCCTTCCGCGACAGCCTTCGCCGTGCCGAGCACTGGAAGGTCTGACCGCCGGCCGGCCCTCGAATTCAGATGAGGCTGTGTTCCCGGGCGACCCGCATCGCTTCGGTGCGCCGGTTTACGGAGAGTTTGCGGAACACGTTCTTCAGGTGAAATTTCACCGTGTGCTCGGTCATGTACAAGGCCCTGGCAATCTGCTTGTTGGAGCGGCCCAGCGAGAGCTCCCACAGCACCTCCATCTCGCGCGGACTCAGGGAGACGCGGTTGGACGCATCGGGGCGCTTTTCGGCCGACTGCTGAATCAGGTTGATCGCTTCGCCCACGAAGCGCCGGGTTGCCGTCTCGCCGGGCTTTCTCCGCCAATAGCTCTGGGCGTGGCGCAGCAGCGCCAGCATTGAGCCGGGTCGTGCGATCGCGCCCGTCAGTCCCTCGGGCCTCGCCATCGCAATGGCCCGCGCCAGCAGTTCGAGGGCTTCGCGGCGCCGATCAAGGCGGTAGAGCTGCGCCGCGCGGGTGACGCGCACGCGCAGCAGCAGGAATCCCGCACCCAGCTTGTTGCAGCAATCTTCGGCGTCCTGCAGGAAGGCCTCTCCGTCGGCGCGGTCCGCGTCTCCGCAATAGCCGGCGAGCGCCAGCATGGCATGCACATGGTTGCGCCACCAGAAACGCTTCTCCCGCCACAGCCCCGGGGGGTGTCTGTCGCGGATCTTCCGGGCAATCACTCCTGCGGCCAGCCGGTCGCCTTTTTCCACGGCCACGTGCAATGCCATGGAATCCGCGTGCCGGCCGAGGCGCTCCATGGAGCGCTCGCGCGCCAGGCGTCTGGCGCGGTCGATGATGGCGTTTGCCGCTTCGATGTTTCCGTGCAACAGGGCGCGGTCAACCGTGGTTTCCAGTCCCAGCGCATAGATCTCGAACCAGCCGTCGTAGCGCGCCGTGTTCTCCAGCGAAATCTCGAATCTCTGCCAATCCTCCTCGCTGAGTTCGTTGCGCCAGAACAGCAGCGCACCCAGGGCCACATCCGACAGGGACTTGAGTCCGCTGTCGCTGCCGAAGTTGTCGGACGCCATCGAACTGCTTTCGCGGGCATCGGCGAGCGCCTGGTTGATCCGGCCCACATGGAAATTGTTGACCGCGGCATGCACGTAACAGTAATTGAGACCGAGCACCGAGTTGGCCTGGCGCATATAGCGCATGGCGGCGCGCAGGGTGTTTTCGGCGCTCCGGAATTGTCCGCGGTAGATTTGCGTCACCACTCTCTGGCAGGCCAGCACGCCGTCGGTGATTCTGTCGGGCTCTCCGTTGGGCAAGACGTTCTGCTTCCGTTCGGCCACGGCATGCAGGGCATCCTCATCGTCCTCGTACGCGCAAAGCAGTGAGCCGATATTGAGAGCGTCGCGGGCAAACCACTTGCCCCAGTCCGCGTCGCCGTCCATTCTTTCTCGCTGCGCGCAGGCGCGGTCGAAATGGCCCCTGGCCGACGCCACGTTGTCCATCTTCAAGAGCAGGTAGGACTTTGCGATTTCAAGCCGCGGGAACAGCGTGACCTGGTCCCCGGGAACGAGGCTCAGGAGGTTGCGCAGGTAGCCGATCCCTCCGAACAGGATGAGTTCCCAGCCGCCTGCCAACTCGATCAGCCGCGCCGCCCTCGGCATGTCCCCGGCCAGGACGGCGTGTCGCACGGCATGCTGCGTATCGCCATCGTGCTCGAACCACAGCGACGCCCGGGCGTGCAGTTGCTCCACGCGGTCCGCTTCGCGCTCTCCCAGCAAACCCGTCAGAAACTCCGCGAACAGGTGGTGGTAGCGATACCACTCGCCCTCTTCGTCGAGCCGCACGATCAGTGCGCTGAGATCGCTCAGCGAGTGGAGTATCTTCGACGCGTCGGCGCCGCCATACACCGCGTTGGCGAGTTCGACGTTGAACTGGTCCAGAATGGCCGTGCGGGTCAATAGCTGCTGGTGCTTGTCCGCCAGTCCGCGCACGACCTGCTCGGAGAAGAAGTCCGCGATGTGTCCCTCGCGTCCGGTCATGGCGCGCATATCGAACGAGCTGCCGCCCACATAGGCCAGGCGGGCAAGCTGCACCGCCACCGGCCATCCCTCCGTCGTGGACTGAATGGTTCCCAGCACTTCGTCATTGCGGATGTTGCCCAGGGCCTGCTGCATTTCGGCATCGGAGAACCGCAGCATTTCGGCGCCGATTTCAATGCCCCGCCCGGTAAGGCAGAGTTGCGCAACGTTGAAAGCCGGCCGGTGACGGGCGCTGATGATCAGGTGGAAGTTGCCGGGCGCATTGTCGATCAGCATGTCCATCAAGCGGTCGATCGATTCGGATTCCAGGCGGTGGTAATCGTCGAGGATCAGAACCACGGGTTTGCCGGCGGCCTCGACCGACGACAGGAAGCGGACCAGGACCGATTCCAGCGGCAGTTCGGTAAGCCCCTGTTCAGCGAACATCTCGAGCTGACCGAGGTCAACCCCCGCTTCCGCGAGCGCGAAGATGGAGTAGCACAGGAAGCGGTAGGTGTCCGCGTCCTGCCCATCAAGGGTCAGCCAGCCCGCCTTGCATCCGGCCCCGGCCAGCCGCCCCCGCCACTGCGTAAGGAGCGTGGTCTTGCCGTAGCCGGCCGGCGCAATGACGATGGACGCCTGGTAGTTCAGAAGATCGTCGAGGGAGTCGACCAGGTCGGAACGCTCGATCAGGGAATGATGTCCCAGAGGCGGCCGCAACTTGCCGCGCAGCACCCAGGGACCGGTGCCTTTCGCGCTTTTGCCTGATTTTGCTTTAACGCCCATGTTTAGGACACCGGGAGTGCGGAACGGGGGTCCGCAAGGGATATTCAGGTTATCAAATCATGTCGGACGCACCAAGACGCCCGCGCGACGAAAACCGCCGCCCAGAATCACGCTCAGCGTCCCGGCGACCACGATGGAGTCGAGCGCCGCTACCGAAGTCAGCGTGAACAGGCCGAAGTGAGAGCAGGCCCCTGCGCCCACCGCCGCCATCCAGCTTGCCAGGGCCTTCAGCGAGAGGCGCGGACGCTTGCTCAATTCCACATCGTCAAAGCGTTTGCGGAAAAGCAGGGTATCGACCAGGTAGATGCTTGAAATCGGTGGAATGGTGATCCCGAGCAATACCAGGTACTCGATCAGATAGTCGCCGGCCCCGGCCAGGGCCAGAATCGTACCGAGCGTTCCCACTCCCACAATGAGCACCCTGAGATCCAGACGTCGAAAGACCGTGGCCAGCGCCAGCGCCCCGGAGTACACGGAGAGCACGTTCGAAGACCAGGCAGCCAGTATAAGCAGCAGGAAGGCCGGGATGCCGATTCCCAGCGCAATCATTACCTGCAGCAGGTCCGGTTCGCTGTAGGCGATGGACGGAATAGCGGTGCAGAACAGCAGGATCGGAAACGAAATGGTCAGCGCCACGAAGGCCGAGCCCAGCGCCGCGCGCCTGGAACGCGCGAACCGTGCGTAATCAGGCTGTATTGTCACGCCGGCGATATAACTGCCCACGATCGCGGAGATTGCGGTGGTGAGCGTCATCGGGGTTCCTCCGGTGGGCTCGACCCACTGATCCAGTTGCGGCAGGGAGAGCCAGGCCGCCATCATCAGGAAGGCGAGCATCACCGGCACCAGCGCCAGCGCCAGCTTGTCGATGCCCTTGAATCCGGTAACGGTCACGGCCACGATGAGCCCGCCGCCCAGGACCATGTAGAGCTCCACCGGCCAGTCGACGCCGAATACGCTGCGGCCCATGAGATTGGCGGCCCTGCCGAACAGCGCGCTGGTTACGCCGAACCAGCCGATCAGGGTCAGGGACACCACCGTGCTGGCGATTCTTCCGCCCCAGCGGCCGAACGCGAATTCGTTGAGCATGTAGGCGGACAGCCCCGACTTCTGGCCGCAGAGCCCGGTAAGCGCGGCCATGGAACCGAGAATCAAGCACCCGCAACTGAACGCGATTGCCGCATCGCGCAGGCCGAGGCTGGCGCCGAGGTTGGCCGCCATCAGGAAGGCCGGCACCGCAATGGTGCCGCCCACAATCACCAGCGCGATGTGCCAGCCCGTATAGGTGGCCGAGGCGGGGACCTGAGACTTGGAAAAATCCATCCGCGGGGCCTCATCCGCTGAACCCGAACACCTCGTCCGCCCGCTCGCGGGTGAGGTAGCCGTTCTTGACGTCCTGTTCGATGTCGGCGCGCTTGCGTTCCCCGGGATCGCCGTAGCCGCCGCCCGTGGCCGAGACCAGCCGAATGCAATCGCCTCGCTCCGCGCGCACCATGGTGCACATGGAGTAGCGCTCCTCTTCCCCGGACTTGCGCAGGACCTTGGCGTAATTGGTGGATCCCTCGAGGCCGTCCTCGATCGGCCAGGGACGCGCTTCCGTGCGGCTGGCGGCATAGGTGAGAAAGACTTCCGGCGAGACCACGCGGTAATCGAGAACCACGCCCTTGCCGCCGCGGTACTTTCCTTCTCCGCCGGCTTCGTTGTGAAACGCGTACTGCTCGACCTGCAGCCCATAGCGGGTTTCGAACAGCTCCACCGGCACGTTGTAGGTTTCGCCGTTGCCGCAGCAGAACTGCCCGCTGTCGCCGTCCACGCCGTCCGACGCGCCCCAGCCGCCCACCAGCGGCTGACCCATGACGAACAGGTCGCCGGTGTCGGGATGCTTGCCGGAAATGAAATTGGCGCCCACCGTGCGCTGGTGTCCCGCGGAAAGCCGGTCCGAAAGGGCCGGTGCGAGCGCCTTCCACATAACGTCGATGGCGGCGATCAGCGACTCGTAATAGAGCGAGACCGGCGCCGGCGAGGTTGCACTGACGACCGTGCCTTCCGGGCAGATCACTTCCAGCGGCCGGAAGCAGCCGCCGTTGGCCGGGATTTCGGTGTTGGTGACGGCCTTGAACAGGCAGCGCGCGCCGGTGATCAGGCCCGTGTAGGCGCAATTGATCGGCCCCTGGGCCTGGGGGCTGGTGCCGGTGAAGTCGGCGGTGATCCTGCCGTCTCCAATGGTTACCTTGCACCGGATTTCGAAGGGGCCGTTGCCGAGCCCGTCGCTTTCCACGATGTCCATCGCCTCGAAGGAGCCGGCCGGCAGCTTGCGGATCTCCTCGATGGTCATGCGTTCGCCGTAGTCGAGCAGGTCCTCCATCGCCTCCAGCACGGAATCCACCCCGTACTTGACGGCCAGTTCCCGAACCCGCGCCGCGCCGACACGCGCCGCCGCCACACCCGAATGCATGTCGCCGATGGTGGATTCGGGAAGCCGGACGTTGTCGCGAATGATCTGCACCAGCGCCTGGTTCAGTTCGCCTTCGGAATAGAGCTTGAGAAACCGGAAATGAAGCCCTTCCTGGTAAATTTCCGTCGATTCCGTCGATACGCTGCCCGGTTGGGCGCCCCCCACCTCGGTCCAGTGGGCCTTGTTCACCGTGAAGGCGATGAGCTTCCGGTCGTGGAACACCGGAACGATGATGACCACGTCCGATAGATGCGTCCCGCCGCCGCAATAGGGGCTGTTGGTGATGAAGGCGTCGCCCTCGGCGATGTCGCCCGGTTCCGGGTAGTGCTTCAGGAGGTCCTGAACGGCCGTGTCCAGCGTGGCCAGAAAGGCGGTCACCCCGTTTCCCTGCGCCAGGAGATTGCCCCGCGCATCCGTGGCGCCCACGGCGAAGTCGGTGGTTTCGTAGATGATGGGGCTCATGCTGGTGCGGATGACCGCCTCGAACATTTCGTCGCCCAGCGCCACGATGCAGTCCTTGATGACTTCCCGGTCGAATGACGTGGACTTCATGGTTCTCCTCCGGCTATTTCAGCTCGATGTGGTAGTTGCCGTAGCGGTCCAGCGACACGGTTCGGCCGGGGGGCACGGGAAGCGTCACCGAGGCCTCCTGGATGACCGCGGGACCTTCCACGTTCATGGTCGAGTCGAGCAGCCCGCCGTCGTAGATTCGCGCCTCATGCCGCCCGTGCGGATGAAAATCCACCTCGCGCCTGCCCAGCAGGGCCTCCTTGAGCGTTTTTCCCGAAGGCTTGCGTTCCGCAAGTTCCGGCTTGTCCACTGCCGCCGTCGCCACCAGGTGAAAGTTGACGATCTGGACCGGATTCTCGAGCCGGTACGTGTAGCGCTGCTCGTGGGCCAGGTGAAATTCCTCGATCGCCGCCTCCAGCTCCTGCGCCAGCGCCTGCCCGCTCAGCTTCAGGGGCACCTTGACCGTATGCTCCTGGCCCTCGTAGCGCATGTCTCCGTGCTGTTCGAAGGCGAGTTCCCCGGCGGCGGAAATGACCCCGTCGCCGATGTAGTCCTCCTCCGCCTTTTCCCGCAGCCCCGCGAAGGTCTCAAGAACCCGCCGGTGGTTGTCGGCGTTGAAGTACAGCGGCCGGGTCTGGACGTAGTCGCGGCGTAGATCGCTCAGCAGCATGCCCCATGCGGAAAAGACCGAGGAATTCACCGGCACGATCACCTTGCGGACCTTCAACTCTTCCGCCAGGGGCAGGGCATGCATCGCTCCGCCCCCTCCGAATGCGATGAGCGCAAATTCGCGCGGATCATGGCCCTTGTTGGTGGACACCAGCCGCAGCGCGTTGACCATGTTGGCGTTGGCGATCTGCACGATGCCGCGGGCGATTTCCTCGCGGGTCAGCGACAGAACCTCCTCCAGCGACGCGAAGGCGCGATTCACCGACGACCAGTCGGGATCGACTTCCCCGCCCACGAAGCTGTCGGGATCGATACGGGCAAGAACGAGGTTGGCGTCGGTGGTGGTGACCCGCGTACCGCCCCGGCCGTAGGCGGCCGGCCCCGGGTCCGCGCCTGCCGACTGCGGGCCCACGTGGAGTTTTCCTCCCGCGTCCACCCAGGCTATGGACCCGCCGCCCGTGCCGATTTCGACGATCTCCGACACCGGCGTCTGGATCGGGTAGCCGGGCGATTTGCGCGTTTTCTCGATGTGATACTCGGTGGTTACGCGGACCCGGCCGTTTTCGACCAGCGCGCACTTGGCCGTGGTGCCGCCGATATCGAGCACGATCAGGTTGGGCTCGCCGATCAGCTTGCCCAGGTAGGCGGCTGCGAATATGCCGCTGGCCGGCCCGGATTCAACCATCGCGATGGGGTTGCGCTTGGCGGCTTCCGCCGTGGTGATGCCTCCGTTGGATTGCATCATGTAGGGACCGCGGCGGAAGCCGCCCTGCGCGAGGCTCGCCTGCAGCCGTTCGATGTAGGCTTCGGCGATCGGGTGCACGTAGGCCGCCAGCACGGTGGTATTGGTGCGCTCGTACTCCCGCCATTCGCGGGATACTTCGTGGGAAGCGATTACCGAAGTCTCCGGCCACAGGCGCCGGATTTCCTCGGCGGCCTGCTGTTCGTTGGACGGGTTGATGTAGGCGTGCAGAAAGGCGATCGCGATCGCTTCCACGCCTTCGCTCTTGAGGTAGTCGATCTGCTCCGGGAGCGAACTCAAGTCCACGGCTTCCTGGATTTCCCCGTGATAGGTGGTTCTTTCCGGGAGTTCCAGCCTCAGGTACCGGTCCACGAACGGCTTGGGCTTGCGGAAATTGAAGTTGAACAGGTCCGGCCGGTTGCCCCGTGCAATTTCCAGCACGTCCCGAAAGCCCCGGGTCGTGATCAGCGCGGTCTTTGCTCCCTTGCGCTCCGTGAGCGCGTTGATGACCACCGTGCATCCATGGGCAAAGAAATCCAGCTCGGAAGGTTCGGCATTCAGCTTGTCCAGGCTCGCCATTACGCCCACTTCAAAGTCCGGTGGCGTGGTGTCAACCTTGGAACAATGGACCTCGCTGCCATCCTTCCCCACGCGGTAGAGCACCAGGTCGGTAAACGTCCCTCCCACGTCGCTGGCGGCGCGCGCAATAGGCCTACCTTTCATGAGAACTAGGTTAGCGACGAAACCCTGCGAGGAAACCCACCCGTTCGGGCAGGTTGGTGCGCCTGGGCCGGCGCCCGGCCGTTATTTGGCCGGAAGGCTGGCGGTAAACGCGGCTGCTTCTCCCACCCAGCTCTTGAGGTCCCGCTCGGACTCTATTCCCGCTGGCTCCACCAGCGCCCATCCCTTCATGACGCGGCCGGTGATATTGGCGGGTTGGGTGTGCGTCCGGGCAAGCGTTTCTTCGTGCTTTTCCTTCCCCAGACGAACGATCAGCGAACCCTTCCATGTCCCCAGGCACATGTTCCCGTTGACCAAAAAGCAAACGCCGCCGAACATCTTCTTCTCGGAAAAACCCGCGTGGCTGTCAAGCAGCGCACGGATTCGCTCAATCAATACTTCGTCTTCAGTCACATTTCCTCCCGCCAGTCGGCGCGAGGATTTTAAGCGCGACGTTTCGCTGCGGAATCAAGGGTAAGATTGCCGATGCAACCACTGATGCAATTCCTTCGTGAGGCTCGGTTTTGACCAATAAGCGCTATCAGATTTCCGTAACGACTTGTGCCGAGAGCGGGGTTCTTGTTGGGACGAGTTCCGACATTCCCGGCCTTACGCTGGAAGCGAATTCTCACGAGCAACTTCTGGCGGCGGTTTCCGACGTTGTGCCGCAACTGCTGACGCACAACCTCAAGTTGCCGGAGAACCAACTCGCGGAATGCGTTGTTGAAGTGATCTTCACCCATCCGTCCGCCAAACCCATGCCGGACTCCGCGATAGCGCCATCGTGTCCGCGCATTTTGGTTGAGCATGTGGACGCAGCAGTCGCGCATCGCCGACCGCCGCATGCCATTGAGCCAAGAAGAGGCCTATTCGGATCATAAAATTGCGGAAATCAGCAAATTTCTGATTCGAATAGAGGTGTTATTCAGATCATTCCAATCGGATCAGAACGGAAAAATCTTTCATGCCCAACATCTGAGCGCTGACGGGTTGCTCAGGTCCAACAGCCACCCGGGATGACATGTTGCGCCGGCTCCCTTGCCCTTACTCCGTCGTTTATATCAGTGGGACGGTGTCATGAGTCCATGCGCCGGGGTTGGAGAGCCGTGCGGGAGACGGAATCGCGCAGTACCGATGGCCACGGTCCATCTCTTCCAACGCCGCCAGGTCAATCTGACAGCCGTTGTCTCTCAGCCGCCCGAGGATTTCCCAATACCCCTTGAGCATTGTGTCGTCCGGGTCGATAACAACGTCGCGGTCGCTCGGCGGTAAGGGTCCGTTTTTCGGCAATTGGGTTTCGGCAAGTGCGCGATCTTCCCTGATGTTTTTCATATTGCGCTTCATGAACCCTTCGTCATGCTCGGGTTGAGGCATGAAATTGCGGGTAAGCAGCATGCGCATGGCAGTGGTTTGCGGGTCGATGGGCGTGGCCATTTCGTAGAAGGTAGCGAATATGCCCGACCCTTCGCCGCCGATCTCAAGGTGTCCCTTGAAGGTAAATCCGGAAACATGAAACGAAAGTGTCGAGGCTATGTGCTTGTCCTCTTCGCGTATCTCGCTCCAGTCACCCCTGGGCTGCTCGAACGGCGTGCGTATGTGCGATGAAATGCTGTAATCGTCCGGGCGGGAGATCTTTTCCGGCGGCGTAAAGCTGCCGATAAAAGACTGCCCGTGCACGATGGGAACGTGAACAAGATCAATGTTCGCGAATTTCGCCCAGTGGTAGTTGGCGTTCCAGACTTCGCCCGTTTCCAGCGTGCGCCAGCCGGAAGCTTCGATCTCCGGCATGTCGGGTATGGGTGGGGCGGTTTCCGGTTGGTCTCCCAGGAACGTCCAGATCAACCCGCACCGCTCCCGGGTCGGGTAGGAGTCGACTCTGGCGCCCGGCGGCATTTCAAAACCATCGTCCTGGGACGGTATGGAAGTGCAGCGGCCGTCGCCGGCAAACCGCCAGCCATGCTGCGGACATTGCAGGGTGCCGTCTTTGAGGCACTTGCCCTGGGCCAGACTCACCCCCCGGTGGGGGCACACGTTGCTCAGGCAATGCGCTTTTCCGTCACCGTCCCGGAAGAGGACAAAGTCCCGGTTCAGCATTCGCACCTTCACCGGTTCGTTTTTCAATTCGCTGCTGAATGATGCGACATACCAAAGATTGATGTACATGGTTGGAACTCCCTTTGGTTCGGATACCTGAACAGGCCCTAAGGCGCCGAGGCAGCCATTCTCCTGACAGTCAGCGCCCAGGCAATGACGACAAGGTTAGCCAGAATCATCATGACAAAAGGCGCAGTTGCGCCAATTCCGTCGAAAATCCGGCCGCCGGCGAAGGTCCATACGGCGATGCCGACGCCGCCGAATACACCCAGGAACCCGATCACCGCGCCGCGGGAAGGCTCGGGCGCTTGTTCTCCGGCCAGGACATTGTTGGTCACGACAATGCTGATCTCGCCGGCGGCCAGAATAATCACGCCTGCGAAAGCCAGAAGCGAGAAGGGATCTCCGACCGCCCATAAGGTGCCGTACCCGATTGAGGCCAGAACAAAGGCGAGGGCCAGCACGCTGACTTTGTGAAACCTGTCGTTGAGGGCGCCCGCCACAAAAGCCCAGGCCACAACGGCAACCTGGTGAACAGCCAGCAAGGTGCCCGCCCAGGCGGTAGCTTCTCCCATCGACATTCCGGCGTCCAGCGCGGACCGGGTAACCCACAGCGGAAGAAACATGCCGATGATGGCCAGGTCGCCGCGGCCGATGAACGCGGCTCCGTAGGTCAGGGCCAGAGTGCGGTTACGCAGCCCCAGTCTGAGCGCCGTAACGGCAGCAGTGAGCGGACCGGACTCCGCGGCTTGGTCTCCCGGAGATTTCTTCCTGAGGCCGAGTCCCAGGACGATGGCTGATAAAAAGCACAGGCCCGCTGTAATCCAGAATACCGTGCGACCGGCTGCCGCCGGGTCGAACCCGGCGTTCTCCAGCATGGCGGGCAGTCGGGACATGAAGATGGTCATGATCATCACGCCGATTCCGCTGATGACGTTGAGGGCGCCGATCAGCTTGCCCCGGGACTCGTCCCGGCTGTAGTCGACGGCGACGATCGTGAACATCACCAACGCCGTGGAACTGCCGATTGCGAAGACCGCGCGAAAGAGCGTCAGTTGCGTCGCGGAGTCCGCAAGCGGGTAAAGCAGATACCCGAGGCCCATGAAGAAAAAGCCGGCGGTGAAGAAGGCCCGGCGCCCCCATCGGTCAGACAGCCCGCCGATCAGGCACATCGCGACAATCGCCACGCCTTCGTGTATTGCACCCAGGCGTCCCGTCACGGATCCGATGTCCGTCGTGGGCAGCGCCAAAACGTTTATCAGCAGATACGGCTGGATGAGATTGATGAACACCATGAGACTGATGGTCGTCAGGCTGGCATACACGGCAGCCAACGCGTGCCGGCGGGTGACGCCCCGGGCCAGGCGAACAGTGCCGATCTTCACGCCGTTTGCGGAGCCGGGTGTCGGACGGCCGTCTGATGTCATGCGTGACTTGCGCAATGGCTATCCCTGTGTGGGAGGTTCATTATCGTGCTTCCGCCAGCCAATCCTGAATCTTGTCGATGCGGTTGGTCTTTATCGCCCCGCCGTATCCGCGAGGGATCATCTCCGCGTACTCGGAGGTCTCCGGCAGGTCGTGAATCGACTCCGTCTGGTACGGATGCGTCAGGATCACCGTCGTATTGACACTCCGCATTCGGGCCACCAGTCGATGGGGCCAACCCCAAAGCGGCCAAGCGTAATTGACGTACATTCCGAATGCGGTGTTTCGACACGAGTCCGGTACGTAGCCGGTCCAGCCGTAAATCACATAGTCCCGTTGGCATTTCGTGACTGTTGTTCGCGAGAATGCGCGAATCGATGGATGAGCTTTCCGAACCGCATCCACGGCATCCGAGCCGCCGAATATCAGTAGCCGCTCGACCTCCTGTGGACCGCGCGCAACAAGAGCGTCGCCCAACCGAACCGCTTCATTGCGATCGTTGCTCTTGACATTGACTACGAACCCTTTGAGCGGGAAGTGGTCCAGGACCTCTTCAAGCGAAGGCATAAGGCCAACACCCTTGCCTCGTAGCGGATACCTGTTGTTCTCCGTGTAGTAGCCGTACCCGATATCCAAGGCCTTGAGTTCCGCCATCGAATAGTCGATCAGACGGCCTGTGGCGTCTGTCTTGCAGTCGAGGACATCGTCATGGAATACCGCGAACCTTCCATCTGCAGTCGTCCGAACGTCGAACTCAACGTAGTCGGCGCCCAGATCGAAAGCGGCTTCCATGGAAGGAATCGTGTTTTCCATGTAGCCATGTTCGCTGGCGTGAATTCGGCTGAGGCACGCGCGGTAATTCTCGTGTTCCGGATGCATCTCCGGCGCCAGTCCACGATGCGCAATCAGGAGGGGCTTGTCGTAGCCCGCTGAAAACAGCGAAGTATTGTTGAGCCAGACCAACGCCGGGAAGGCGCCCAGGAAAAGCAGCACGTATCGCATCACAGTCCAAGTTCGGCATGCGATCCCATGCGGACGAGCCGGAGCGTGTTTGCGTCCGGCTTCTGGTAGATGAGCACCAGATCCGGTCGCACGTGGCAGTCACGGAAGTCGGCCCACGGACCGCTGAGCGCATGGTCATGGTGGCGCGCTTCAAGTGCGGAATCGGTGGCTAGAGACTGCACGAGTTCGGCCAGCCGCTTATCGAGGTCGGCGCGATGTCGGCCGCGGGACTCCCGCTTGTAGTCGCGTTTGAAACGGCGCGTCCGCTCAATCGTCCTCATGCAGGTCGTCGAGAAGACTCTCGACATCGTCGAACTGCGCGAGATTGCCGGCTCGCGCCTCCTTCATGGCCGCGATGGTTTCGGCATTGGGAATGAGCGGCGCGAAGGGCAGCGCTTTCTCTCGCGCGACCCGGGTCAGAAGAAGCCGAACGGCGTCGGAGATAGACAGACCCATGGCGGCCAGGACGACGGAAGCCTCTTCCTTGATGTCTCTGCTGACGCGCGCCTGAACGAGTTGATTAGCCATATGGGTAAGCCGGAATGATTCGAACGTTGCATGACATTGTCGTGCAACAGGGCACATTGTTCAAGCCGGTTGTAGAACTGCGCCACATCGGATGCGATTTCGGTCATGCCAGGTTAGCCTGCCTTCAAGCCCAAACCCGCGAGGTTTCGCAATGAAATACGCCGCACCCGTCCTTCTGGCATTCCTCTTCAGTCATCCGGCCCTTGCCAAGTGCGTCGACGGTGATTGCACCAATGGCCAGGGCAGCATGAAGTACGAGGACGGCTCCCAGTACATCGGCCAGTGGAAAGACGGAGAGCGCCATGGCTACGGAAAACTGAAGCTCGCAACCGGTAGTGAATTTGTTGGCGACTGGCTAAACGATGAACGCAAGGGGCGCGCCGTATACACCTTTGTGAACCGCGCCAGGTACGCGATCGAGTGGACCGGCGACGAGCCTCAAACCAACGGCCCCTGGGCCTGGTCGGACGGAGGCAAATACGTTGGATTGCATGACGATCGCGAGCATGGTCACGGCACCGTCATGTACAACGACGGCGGCACTTATGTCGGCGGTTACAACCACGGCGACAAACAGGGCGTGGGCACGTTCGTTTATCCCAGCGGCGGGATCTACTTCGGCGATTGGTTCGAAGGCAAGCCCGGCGGCCTGGGCCGTTTCATCCTGCCCGACGGCGGTGTGTTTTACGGAGAATGGAAAGACGGCATGCCCAATGGTCAGGGACGGCTGACCCATCCGGACACGTCCATAAAGGAAGGACTCTGGGTAAATGGTCAGTTCGTTGACAGTGGTGCATCATCGCAATGAAGGGCATCGAAAGAGCTTGGGCAACATGTTTATTCCTTCACTTGGCGCCCCGATAGACCAAGCCAAGCACCAGCGCGAACAAGCCGAACTGCACGGCGAGATACGCGGTTTCCATTGCGATGAAGCCGCCCGCGTTCGGCACATTCTGTTTCGCGACCAGAGCCAGAACATGCGACGTCCAGAAAAACAGCCCCATGAGGCCCGCGTATTGAAAGGCCCGTACAAAGCCGGCACTGCCCGAATGAAATAGGGGATAGATCAATGCCAGGACCACGCCCTGGATGACAATCGCCGCCAGGCCTGCGAGGACATTCGGCTCACCCTCGAAATAGCCGAAGGCCTGATACTGCTCTTCGAAGAGCCCAAGATGCCAGCCCAATGCGAGTGGGAAAACAATCACGACATAGCCTGCCGCTGCCAGGAGCATCTTTGTCATTGCTCGATCCTTACATGCCCGGTGCGCGTTTCTTCCGCGGCAGGATAGCAGGCGCCCGGACGCAGCGCCGAGCCCAGCCGCGGCAGCGCGATCAATATGGGTTTTTGCCCGCATGGAACGCTTCTCGACGGCAATCAAACTTAGAAAAGTGGACTTTCCTTAGTTTCACTTTCTACTAGTGGATTAATTCAACAAGTGTTCTGTGTGGTCAACTCTTTCGCTAGCAAAAAACAATTCTTGAGGTTTGAGTAATAGATTAAGCATAATATATTGACAAAAATATACTAGAAAAGTAGTATCTATGTTAACTTATTTCGAGAATAACGCGAATCGGCGCGGGAGCGTTGTTTGTATGCAACAGATCGCAGCAATCAGGGAACTGATGCGGCACGAAAGGACGGGGCCGCCGGTCTTTACGAAGAAAGACTTGGCGAAGATTTTCCGTGAGGATGGCACAAAGGCATTGGATGCAGGCCTGAACCGACTCGTCCGGAACCAAGTGCTGCAGCGCGCTGTCAACGGAGTGTATGTCAATGCGCTTTCCCCTAACCAAGGCGCGGACACGCTTGAGCACATCGCTAGGGCAATGCGCCGCGGCAACCACAGTTACGTCAGTCTCGAATCTGCTTTGTCCGAATACGGCGTAATCTCGCAAATTCCGATGCGCCTGACCGTTATGACTACAGGGCGCAGAGGCGAATATTCGACTCCCTTTGGGGTCATTGAATTTACACACACAGCGCGTTCAATGCTGGATGTCATAGACGGAACGGTGGATGCGGGACGCCCGTTGCGACTGGCAACCAGGCAGACCGCCTACCGTGACCTCAAGCGCGTGGGACGCAACCTTGAATTGGTCGACGAGAGCGCACTTTATGAAGAGAACTGAGAACACCCTGAGTGCGTTGACGGATCGCGCCATGCAGGATAGGCAGGTTGCCCACATGCGGGCCGTCATACAAAAGGAGCTCCTCCACTACGACATTCTCTATTGTCTGGAACAAGCAAATCTGCTGGGTGAACTTGTTTTTCAGGGAGGCACCTCGCTTAGACTCTGCTACGGCGCGGACCGCTACAGCGAGGATCTGGATTTCGCGGGCGGACAGGACTTCTCATCAGCGCAATTTGCAGTGCTTAAGGATCGCGTAGAGACCCAGGTGGGCGGTCGGTATGGACTGGAAGTCACCGTCAAGGAGCCGAAGCCCCACAAATCGAGTCGTTCCGGCGTCAACGTGGATCAATGGCGGGTTTCGATCGTTACCAATCCCGGGCGCAGCGATGCTCCAAAGCAGCGTATCCACATCGAGATTGCCGACGTTCCGGCCTACACCTCAGAGGTGCGAAAGTTGCGGGCCAACTACGAATTTCTGCCGGACGGGTACACGGACCTGCTGGTAGTGGTCGAGTCCCTGGATGAGATCATGGCCGACAAGCTGCTGGCTTTGGCGGCTTCACGGAAGAGGGTGCGACATCGCGACATCTGGGACCTGGCATGGCTCAGGCAGCGGGGAGCTGAAGTCCGGCCGGACTTGGTGAAGCGTAAGGTTGCCGACTATGGAGTGGAAGCTTATCCGGCGCTAATGGACGCGCTGATTGAAAAGGTGCCGAGCATCATCGGCGGCAAGCCATTCCGCGAAGAAATGAAGCGCTTTTTGCCCGAGGATCGATATCAAGGGTCTTTCGGCAACCCAAGAGCCGAACGCTATCTGACAGCAACCATTCTGGAGCTCTACCGGGAGTTGAAGAGCGGACTCGCCTAGATTCCGGCAGCGCGTTCTGCGCTCAACGATGCTTGGGTCGCCATCAGCATCGCCGGCCCGCGGCTCGCACATTCTTAGCGATGGCTACGATCAATAGGATTTGATAAAATATTATCAAAATGTTTATCTAATAACTCCTCATTGATAATATGTTGTATTTTCCTGACTCACCGCGAGAGGTTCAGAACCACTTGGCGACGGCACTGCGCAAACGGCGCAAGGCCCGCAAGCACAGTCGGCAAAAGGCGGCTGAGTTCAGCGGTGTTCCAAGCGCGACGCTACGCCGATTTGAAGCTACCGGAGAAATTTCGCTGCGGCAATTCCTGATGCTGTGTGCGGCCTACGGCGACCTCACTCACGCCGACAAATTGTTTCCGGCAACCGGGCCGGCCACCATGGACGAACTGTTGGCCACACACCGCGATAGTTCGTGAACGAACTTCGCGTTTATTTCCACGGTCTGGATTCTTCCGAGCCTGTGTTCCTGGGGCGGCTGGGCTACGGTCGAGGGGACAATTTCACGCACTTTGAGCTGGATCCCGAGTTTCTCCGCCTCCGCATTGGCCTTTCCCCCGTTCGTCTGAAGCTTGAGACTGGCCTGCAGGCTGCCCCTTTGACCCCTTTTGCGGGTTTGCATGGTCTGTTCGCTGACTCTCTCCCGGATGGATGGGGCCGGCTGCTCACGGATCGCACTTTCCGCCAGCGCGGCACGAATCTCGATGCCATCACGCCGCTGCATCGCCTGGCGTTTGTTGGTTCCCGCGCAATGGGCGCGCTGTCGTACGTGCCGGACATGGAAGCTGACAGGTTGACTGCCGCCGATTTCCTGGATTTGCCGACAATCGGTCTCCAAGCCACTCGGCAATACCAGGGAGAAGCCGGCGAAGTGCTCGACGAGTTTGTGCATAACGCGGCCCCCTCCGGCGGCGCCCGGCCGAAATTCCTGATTGGGCTCTCTGATAAGGAAGACTCGATAATCGCCGGCGCTGAAGACCTTCCGGATGGTTTCAGCCATTGGATTGCCAAATTCCCGACTGGCGATACGCCCGATGCCCGCTCGGCCGGTGCGATCGAGTACCTGTTCGCGAAGATGGCCCGCGCGGCCGGCATTCGTATGGCGGAAACCCGGCTGGTTCCCGGGCGGAAGGATCACGCCTATTTCCTGACACGTCGATTCGATCGTTTGCCCGGCAACCGTCGACTGCATGTTCATAGCGTTGCCGGCCTGGTGCATGCCGACTTCCGGAATCCGGACTTCGACTATCTCCAGTTGCTTAAGCTCAGCGACCTGCTTACGAAATCACACGCGGAAAAGACCGAATTATTCCGGCGTATGGTTTTCAACGTGGTCACCGGAAACCGCGACGATCACACCAGGAATTTCGCTTTTGTGATGCATCCCGACGGGAGGTGGGCCGCAAGTCCCGCATACGACCTGACCTTCAACCTGGGCATACGGGGGTTCCACAGCATGACCATTCAGGGGAAAGGCAGGGACTTTACGCGCGAGGACTTCCTTGAACTGGCGCACAGGGTTTCCATCCCCCGGACATCGGTAACGCGGATCATGCAGGAAGTGTCCGACGCGGTCGCCTTGTGGGAGAGCGAAGCCAGGCACTACGCAATTCCAGGGGAGCAGGCCGCCGAAATCCAGAAGCACATCCAACGTCAGTACTCTCAGGTACTCGCGGTGCAGTAGTCATCGCGTCCCGGGGTCGTGGCGCGTCCAAACGCACCGGAGGCAAGTGGAGCGCCCGGAAGTTGATTGCGCTCTCGGGGTTCGCTTTCCTGGGAACGCTAATCACCGCTCGTTCGGGAAGTGGCAGGGACGCGGGCACTCCTCCACATCCTGAACGCGATGTACAGAAGATAAGCAGCCCCTGCGGCCTTGGCGCCGACGTACAAGAAGGGGAACAGCTCGAAGACCACGCCGAACCCGAGCAGCGCCATCATCGTCCAGATTGCGGCCATCAGACCGAGTCCCGCGCCCACCGCGCGCGATTCCGGCAGCGCGTCCTGCGCTCAACGACGTCTGGGTCGCCATCAGCATCGCCGGCCCGGGGCTCGCAATGGCGACCATCAGGACAATCCTCTGCCCCTATGGACCGGTATTTGGGAAAAAGATCAACACCTATAATCGCGCATCCTCAGTCTATAGGGGCGTTGAAATTATGAGTGACCGCCAGCAATTGGAGGCAATTGCTGCCAGTGCAGTACCGCCAAGTGTCAAGCCGTCGAACTATCCGGAACCCTACGCGAGCCAAATGAACAAGCGTGAGAAAAGTCGGTTAGGTGATTTCTTCGGCCTTAAGAATTTCGGCGTGAATCTTACCAAGCTCGCCCCCGGTGGTCGGTCTGCACTAATGCATGCTCACAGTAAGCAAGACGAACTGGTCTATGTCCTGAAGGGCGAGCCGACGCTTGTTACCGAATCCGGAGAGCGCCCGCTAGTGCCTGGCATGTGCGCTGGCTTCCCGGCGGGAGGTGAGGCGCATCACCTAGTCAACCATACTGACAAAGAAGTTGTTTTCCTGGAGATCGGTGACAGAACAACGGCTGATGAGGTGAACTATCCAAATGATGATCTCCAAGCTGTGATGGGCCAGGATGGACGCTGGCGATTCATGCACAAAGACGGGACACCATACTAGCGACCAAGTGCCCCTACCAGACGATTGCCTATTCGCTCGTCTCTTCAGGCCTTCAATCCGCTCATTCTGGTCCCGGCCCCGAAGTTGTCAGGCAACGCGCGGAAGCTCTGCCATGCAGCTACTTATCTCCCGCCCTTGGCAACCAATGAAGCTCGGCCTCGATCTGTCTTCGATAGTCTGTATCAATCTGCCGAGGCGCGCGACGAATGTATCGTTCTGCATTGTCTCGGGCCGTCCCGGACAGAGCCCGAAGGTGCCGTAGTACGTCTTCCACGCCAGGGTGCCCATTGTCATCGCCCTTGAGTCCTGGTGGTAACGCTGTCCAGATGACCGAGTCAATTTCTCTCGCATGCGCCCACTCGCTCAGAATAGGGATCTCGGTGGGAGACGTTTGCCCCTTCGACCAATTACCGATGTATTCCTGTCTCGTGCGTCCTTCCCGCAGTCGCAGCTGATCTCTCGCATCTTCGAGACTATCGCTGTCCATAAGGGCCCATAGCGACCGCACGGGGCGGGCGTCAGGCGCGATTACCAATGTGATTCGATCATCCTTGGATTGTCGCGCGAATTCGAGTGGAATCAGCGGACCGTCATCGAACCAGTACCGCCGGATTGGCAAGTCTCGAGGATCCCAGATTAGAGAACCCCAGCCCAGACACGCGATATTGGTCATTCTGAGTCGTCGGGTCGAATGCTTCGAAAATACTCCATGTTTTCCATGATGTTCTTCTTCTGCTCTCTCGTGAGGCCCGAAAATTCCTCCTGCTCAACAATCTTGCCGTCCTTGTCGAAAAGGGGATAGCCAAGAATGGGGGCCGACCACTTCGTCGGCGGTTGATCTTTCTTTCGTTTCTTTGGCATTGGAATACGCAGGTTCCTTCACGTCGAACTGGAAGCAGCGGTCTGCGTCAGACGGCTGGCAGGACTGGGTTTGCTAAATCTCTACACCACTTTACCAACATGACAACATCATGCGCGATCACCCCTGCCTTATTCTCAGATTGACGACGGAGGGAGAGCCCCTCAATTTGCCCACCGCTATAGACCCACGCACGCGTTGCATGCTGCTGAAAAAGCAAGGGCCGCTCCGAAGGGCAGCCCTTGAGCCGACAGCACGCTGCCGGCGGGTATCTGCCGCCACAATATCGTTCGGTTAGGCGTCAGTCAATTGGATGCCACAAAACGAACAGCGGCTGCGAGATCCGGGCCAACCCTTGAACGCGGGGTCACTGTGGTGGTCGGCTCCCCGGGCGACTCCAAACTACTAATTTGACATGAATTAGTAGTTAATTGACATTTCGCATTCTTGGCCATATTTTGCGCCTAACACCCCTTGTGGTTTCGACCGCAAGGTGCGGGCCTCTTCGGAGGCCCTTGCTTTTTCGGGGCCTGCCACGGGCCGATAATCCGTGCTGACCTGAACCGCCCTGGCCATGAGGTCGCCGTCTCAGATACTCGGCTGACCCACTCACAAAGAACCCCCCACGCTACCTGCTCAGCAGAATCCGCACGCCCAAGGCGCCGAGCACGGCCGCACCCACGCGGTCAATATAGATCTTCGCCCGCGTGTAACGCTTCGCGACGGCTTGCGTGCTCATGCCGAAGGCGAGCGCCGTAGAGAAAGCGATTTCCACAAGGAAGTGGTTGGCGACGATGACGATGCTGTCGGCCAGGCCAATGCCCGCCGGGAAAACGTTGACCAGAACGGCGGCGGCGAACAGCACGAAGACCACGCCGAAACCGAGCAGCGCCATCATCGTCCAGATTGCGGCCATCAGACCGAGTCCAGCGCCAATCGCGATACCGGCAGCGCGTCCTTCGCTCAACGACGTTTGGGTCACCATCGCATCGCCGGACCGGGGTTCGCAATAGCGACTCTTAGGACAACGTTGAATGTTACGAGCTGGGTCTAGGTCATGTTCTGGCTGCTTGGATTGCCGAAATCGCACCATACCCAAACCGACCAAGACATCGGTGTCAGAATAACGGGAAAATCCTCAGCCCTAATGGACCGGTCAAGGGGAGAAGATCAATGAGAGCATCCAGGTTGAAGGAGTTCAAAATTGATGCATCAACTGGAGTGACCCCCTGAGGTTGGACACTGACGGACTCGGATTTAGGCCACTTGCCGAGCATGTCGTTCCTCAAAATCCATCGGGCTGAGGTAACCCAGCGCCGAATGGAGCCGTTTCTCATTGTAGACCTGGTCCAGGAACCGCGGTAAGCGCTTCACGACGTCCTGGAAGGTCTCGTAGTCGTTCAGATACACCTCTTCGTATTTCACCGTTTTGATGAAGCTTTCGCATTGAGCGTTGTCGTAGGGATTCCCGCGCCGGCTCATTGATCCCCGCAGGCCCCACTCGGCCATCAA
>MKWU01000511.1_pt1 | contig 73620 bp, 61 predicted proteins | sample 809101 | NCBI WGS metagenome assembly MKWU01 (sample SAMN05860141, study PRJNA318959) | sponge metagenome | host: Aplysina aerophoba | place: Slovenia: Piran, Adriatic Sea, Gulf of Piran | collected 2013-05-07 | reverse complement strand
GGATCGCTGGCGGCTGATGGACGAGGAGCAGGTTCGCAGGATAGCGCAGGCCGTTGCCGAGCTTCCAGAGGACAGCCTGCGCGAACTCGGCAACCTGGTGTCGACCGAGGATGTGCAGGACACCATCGAGCAGTTCGCCGCCCTGCAGGAACTGCTGGCCGAACGCAGCGTTATCGATATCCGCGAAGCGGTGGAAGTCGCCGACGAAATCGCGAAATCGGGGCACGACGAAATCGTCGAAAAACTCAAGGAACTGTCCGCGGAGGAACGCGCCTTTCTGGTCGAGATTCTGGAGAGGCGGGACATCGAAGATGTCTACGCGGTCGGCGGAGCAATCGGTTCGCTGGGCGCCGACAGGCAGGAATCCATGGCGGAGATGGTCAGGTTCGCCGAGATGTACGGCTCGCTTTCCAAGGAGCGAAGGGAAACCTTGCAAGAGTTTGCCAGCCCAGATTCCCTCGACAACATCGAGAAGGTGGGCGAGCTTTTCGACATCGCCTCGCCCGGCTTCGCCTCCCAGATAGAGGAGGCCCGGAATCGCTGGCGGTTGATGGACGAGGAGCAGGTTCGCAGGATAGCGCAGGCCGTTGCCGAGCTTCCAGAGGACAGCCTTCGCGAACTCGGTAACCTGGTGTCGACCGAGGATGTGCAGGACACCATCGGGCAGTTCGCCGCCCTGCAGGAACTGCTGGCCGAACGCAGCGTTACCGATATCCGCGAAGCGGTGGAAATCGCCGACGAAGTCGCGAAATCGGGGTACAGCGACATCGACGAATTGAAGGCTCGGATCAGCACTAGCCTTGCCGAGGAGCGGGAAAAGCAGGCTCGCCTAGCTGAGGACCTGCGAGCATCGCTGGGGAGGCAGGTGGAGGAGTTCGGCGGCAGCATACACGAAGACGGAACTATTGTGTTTCCAAACTCGGTGTCGTTCTCGCGGGGCAGCGCCGATATAACCCGGCAATTCGCCCAATTCCTGAGTTACGCTTGCGAACCCTGGATCAACACCCTGTCGAAATCGGAGCAGCCGGTTTCGGAGGTTAGATTCGAAGGACACGCCTCCGCCGAATGGGAGGGTGCTCTGTCCGAACACGACGCTTACCTGAGGAATCTCCGTCTCAGTCAGGACCGCGCGGAGACTGTTCTCGCTAATTGCCTCGATCTGATCAAGGACAGGCACCTTCGCGAATGGACGAAAGAGCGCGCAACGGCAATCGGATACTCTTCCGCAAGACCGTTGCTGAAGCCAGACGGATCTCCCGATGCCGCCAGTTCGCGTCGAGTGGTGTTCAGCACCTCGTTCGATCGCGAGCAGGTCATCCAGGAAATCGTGAGTGCTGTTGCCGACTAACCCGGTCTCGCCCCTGCAAGCGTCTCAAAGCTCTGGACGGGTATTGCTGACCCACCAAAGACCAAGTTAGTGGCAAGCAGTCCTGCATGAACCTTGTCGCAACCAGCCAGCTGTTGGACATGCTTCGTCGTGCTCGCGGTCGGGCTGGCGAGGTTTCACTCCTCGAAGCGCCAGCCGCTTCCGGGCACCCAGAAGCTCTGGCAGGGACTGAAATTCCTCTGGTACGGCGTCAAGACAGTACAAGCCCAAAAAAATGGAAAAGGAATAAGATTAAGTTAAGAACGTTGCATTGATAGGCTTGGGAGCGCACCGGAACTCGACGGCGAAACCGGTCGACTGGCGGCTCAGGAAAACGGATACGCGAAGCAAGTTGAAATCACTGTACCCATCAATACAATAAAGGCGTAATACTAGTACTCTTTCAACATGGTATTGTTGGGAAAAGCGACTTCAGCTTCAAGTGAGCGTCCACTGTCCTGAAACGCCAATCGACGGGTGTCGCCGCGGCGTTGCGCTCGTATTCGAAATCGTAGATGGCCGGCTGGCCTAGGCGCGTCGGCAGCGGCGCCCGGGTCTGCCTAGTCAGCTGCTTGCTCGACTCGTCCTTGCAAACCGGAACGGGACCGTCGTCGAAGCCGCGGTGGTAGACCTTGAGCACGTCCTCCATCGCGAAGACAAAGTCCTCGTTCTCCTTCGGAGGAATGCACCAGCACTCCTTCAGCCAGGGCTTGATGCTGTTTTTCTTAAAGCCTAGCGGACCGTCTCGCGCGAGATGCTGTCCACGACCTCCATCGCCACCAGCCGCTCGCCGAGCGGGTTCAGCGTCCAGCGGGCGCATCCGTCCGGCGGCGCAGGGCGGGCCAGCATCGTCAGCTTCGCCTCGCCCTCGCCGTCCAGCTCGCGCGGCTTGCGGTTCGTCTGCGGGCGGCGACCCAGGACGCAGCGGCGGCGCACGCGCTCAACGGTCCCGACGGCGGCGTCGAGTACCGAAGCGATGCTCGCATCTGCCAGGGCTCCGTCCTTGCGGTTCTCGTCCGCAAGGAGCAGGATATGGGCGCGGCGGCGGCGCTCCTTCGATTCCTGTCCGTCAACAACCGATCTGTGCACGGCGCAGTCCTCGCTCTCCAGCTTCACGCGATACTTCTTCCTGCCGGCGATCTCCCTGGCCTGCATCCCCTCCGCGCCCGGTCGGCCGGAATCGTTTCGCGAAAACTATCGAACCGTCGGAGCCCTGCTCAAGCCTCCGGAATTCCCGTCCGCGCCGGTTGTTTGATCCTTGTTGCCGGGAGCATGCTACGGGTTTTGCGAAATGCATTCCTTGAACAGGGCCACATATCCGCTATTCCAATTTTGACATAGTACTAGTTCTTGTACCTATAAGAATTACTACGGAAAATTGACTATCTTGACAGTATTTTACGCGTCTGAAAGTAATGCAGGCTTGATGACACAGTCGCTTTTTTTGCCGAAAATGAAAATAATCCAGAATTCGGCACGAGGCGATTGCGCGTAAAAATGAGGAGGAAACGTTATGCTTAAGAGGTATTTCTTAAATCCTGACGATATGTGGTCGCGGGTTGAGAATGGCGAGCTACTCTATACGCCAATAATTGTTGTGAGCGATAAATCGCATACCCACGTTTATCTGTCGGGACAGACCCCTCGGCTGCCCAGCGGAGAAGTGCCGGGTACTACAATGCGAGAGCAAATTCGGAAAACGTGCGAAAATATTAAGATTGGACTTGAACACGTTGGCGCGACCTTTGACGATGTGGTAACGACAACGACGTATGTGCTCGACTTGCCGGAATACTACGCGGCATCCGACGAGCGCTTTAAGTTTTTTAAAAACAATCGCCCGGCTAGCACATTGCTTCAAGTTGCCGGATTGGGCGTTCCGGGAGCTCGGGTAGAGATAACCGTCGAGGCAATAATAGAAACGGAACGATTGCGAGTTGATGTTCCCGAGGATATTTAGGAATAGTGCCTAAAACTTGGGCGAGATGTCCTAAACGGCAATGGTTTCCGAGTTCTTGTAGCTAATCCTCTGGACCACGACCATGACTATCAGCAGGATTATGGTCTGGATTGCCATGAAAGCGGCAAGCCTTGCCGAGTGTCTCTCCATGAGCAGGAAGAATACGACCGACATGACTTCTGTGCCGTTTCTGTAAAGAAACATTACGGAGGAGAATTCCCGGACAAGAACGACGAAAGTCATCAGCCACGCGGAAAATATGCCGGGCTTCAATAGAGGCAAAAGTATCTTGTAGGTTGATTGCCACCAGGAGGCGCCATGAATGCGGGCCGACTGTTCCAGTTCCTCGTGGACCGACATGCGGACGGAGTAGATTGCCCGGTACGCCAAATAGAAATAGCCGATTACGTAGGCGAAAATAATAATGTAGAGCGTATTGTAGATAGGCGTTCGCACGAACGCGAAAAGCACCATCATCCCGAATACCGCTCCGGGGATGGCAATTGGCAGCAGGACAAGAAGCCCCATCAGCGATTCCCCCCTGCGGGATCGCGTCTGCGATAGGATAGCCGAAAGAAAAACCGCAATTGTTGCGGCGGCTGAGCATCCAATCAGTGAATTGACAATTGCGCGCCTGGTCACATCGTATTCGAACATGACGCTGCGGAAGTTGTCCAAAGTAAACAAATCGATTCTGAAAAAGCCTGCCCAGTATTTCTGCAATCCGACGAGGACGAGGACGATGAGAGGGGCAATAACGGCTATTGTCACATAGCCGAGCACGAGCCCGAAGGCGACCCACCGCCCTTTTCCAAGATTAATGCGCTTTGCTTTGTAGCCTTTGCCGGTAACCGTCGTGAAACTGCGATCGCCGATTATTCGCCGCTGGATCCAAATTCCAGTGCCAGCAATCAAAATTGCGAGCATCCCAACCGATGCCGCCATCGTTAAATCCTGCGGGTAGTCGCTCATTAGCGTCCAAATACGCGTCGCGAGTACGTAGTTTCCCCCGGCAACTCCTAGAGCCATCGGGATTTCAAGCGTGCCCACCGTGAATACGAAGACGAGAACCATTCCGGACAGCAGAGCAGGCGCGTTGACAGCGATGGTAACCCGTCGAAGTGTTTGCCAGTGGCTCGCTCCGTGAATACGCCCAACTTCCTCAAGACTCGGATCCATCTGCCGCAGCGAGGCCACGGCGTACAAATACATGAACGGCGAATAAAAGATGGACTGGATTAAAATCATTGACGTGATTGAATAAACATCGGGCAGCATTTCCGGCGGCCACCCCCAGTCCGTGAGAAGGCGCGAAATCATTCCGGCGCGAGGCACTAAAAGGAGCCTCCAAGCCATTGCGCCGACAAAGGCCGAGATAAATAGCGGAATTACGCATAGTACCTCGAGCAATCTTCGCCCTGGCACGTCAGTTCTGGCATTGACCCATGCCAGCGGAACACCGATCAAGGTAGCGCCGATGGTCGATCCCGAAGCAAATATAATAGTTGTAATGATCTCTTTGCCGATGGACGGATGCTCGAAAATTCGCTTGAAACCGCCGAGGCTGAACTTTCCGGCTTCGGTAAAAGCCGCAAAGACCGACATAGAAGCCGGATAGAGGATAGCTGCGGAAATTACCGCAGCGGCTAGCCAAAATGCGACCTTATCAATTCTCACGTTGGCAAGAAAATGCGGCGCGGCAGCTCGGTTGGCAGCCTTGTTTGCCATTGTCTCAAGAATTCCGATATCGGAGCATGGTCATTGCGCTGTCTGTTCGGCGATTGGCCTGCATCAGCGCGAAGGCAAAGCGATGCACTTCTTTTCGTTCAGTTCGATGTGAATCGTGCGTCCAAACTCAAGTTCGTCCGGACCGTCGTACCAAACGCGCATTCGGCAGAAAGACGTGTCGACAAGTAGCTCTGTCCTGTCGCCTAGATATTGGCTTTTGAACACCCTCCCTTCTATAACATTTTCATCCGTATAGGGCGATTCAGTATGAATCTTGACCCACTCCGGTCGGACCAGCACCGAAACTTGCCCCCTTAAGTCGGCCGAGCCCGCTAAAACGCGTATATTGCGGATTTCTCCCGCATCGCTTTTCAGCCGGATTGAAACAAAGCCATCCTTTGATTTACTGCGATCATGCGGCGTTCCCTCGACAATATTCGCTATGCCGATGAAATTCGCGACAAAATGAGTCCGCGGCTTGCTATAGAGCGACTGCGCGCTTCCTCGTTGCTCAATTTTTCCCTTATTCATGACGAGGAGTTCGTCTCCTAGCGCCATCGCCTCCGCCTGATCGTGGGTTACGTAAATCGCTGTGATATTTATTTCCCTCTGAATGTCTTTCAGCAGGTATCGCATATCTTCTCGAAGCTTCGCATCGAGGTTGCTCAGGGGTTCATCGAAAAGCAGCACCTTCGGCCTGGCAACGATGGCTCGCGCCAATGCAACGCGCTGCTGCTGACCGCCCGATAAATCGGTAGCGTTGCGAGTTCCTAGTTCGCCAAGCTGAACGACATTCAGCGAGTCCTGGACACGCTCCTTGATCTCCCGACTGCCTTTTTTCCGCATTCTTAGCGGAAACGCTACGTTCTCGAAGACATTCATGTGCGGCCATATTGCATAGGATTGAGCTACCATGCCCATGCCGCGGGCCTCCGGCTGCAGAAAGATTCCGTTCGCCGCGTCGGTTACCCGTTCGCCGTCAATAACGATTTCACCGCGTTCCGGGCGTTCCAGACCGCCAATGCAGCGCAACGTCGTGGTTTTACCGCAGCCGCTCGGACCAAGGAGAACGAGAAGCTTGCCTTCTTCGACTTCGAAGTTCACATCGTCGACGGCCCAAGCATCGTCGAACTGCTTGCATAGACCGCTGACTGCGACAAACGCTGCCATCAAGGCCTCCAGGATGCCGATTAGTGCATTTCACCGCTATCTTAGCAGGCGGCCGGCATCGAGCCAGCCGCCCGTGCAACTTAAGGTTCAAACAAAGCTCGCCGCTTTCCGATCGGCGAGGTCGACATGCCGGCCTAGTTAAGGAAGATTGCGGCGAATTCTTCCTGAGCATTGCGAACTAGGTCTGTATTCGTAGCAATCTCCCTGTAGTCAGGTGCGAATGCCGCGTCGCCGATGTCATCTGCGTTGGGAGTGAGAGCGAAGCTGCTTGGAACGCCCTCCCTGCCCGGAACCCGACCTTCGTACTTTTCAAAAATCACCTGGCCGGAATGGCTGCGCAGGAAATCAATCCAGAGTTGCGCTGCATTTGGATGAGGCGCATCGGCGAATATGGCGCTTGACTGCTCCTGCAGCATCACCCCTTCTTCCGGGATTGCCGTTCGGATATGCTTTGCGCCCTGGTCGGAAAGTACATTCGCGTCGGCCGACACACCGAGAATCGATAGCGGACGCTCGCCCGACATCATCATCTCAACGCCATGCATGGATGTCGACGAAATCAAAACGTCCTGCGCCGCCAGCTTTTCCCAGTAATCCTCGGGAAGCCTTTGCTTAAGATAGTGGAAAACCAGTGCAACCGACTGCAATGAAGAACCATCCATCAGGCTCATTTTGCCCTTTAGTTCCGGCTTCAGCAAATCATGCCAGCTTGAAATCTGAAGATCCGGCAGTTCGTCGCCGTTCCACATCGGAAACATCATGTACATGTCGGATGTCCAATACGGCCGATTATTGAGACCTATTCTTTCCGGTAGCTTCATATGCTGATATTCGGGCGACTCGTACGCCATTATCAACCCGCGTTCTACGGCATCCGTCAGCCACGTAATGGCCGGCATCGTCGTAACGTCGCCGGAAATTGGCACGCCCTGGCTAACTTCCGCTTCAATCCGCGCGATTGTCCCGGACGTATTACGAATATCGTAGGACACTTTGAAATCGTCTGGCAGGCACCAATATTCGAGAAAACCGTTCCGGTGCGCATTCTGCGTTTCGGGGGTCTCGAAAACACTTGCCACAACGATCAGTTCACCCTCTTCGATCGCCGCAGCGACTCGAGGGTCATCGCATCTTTCTTCCGCGGTCGCGCCGCCTGCCAGCAAGCCAAATAGTATGGCGCCTGAGGCAATGGCGAGTGCCGATGAAATTGACCTAAAAATTCGATTATACATCAAAACAGCCTCCCTTTTGTTCCGATCATCTGGTTCCCTAAAGTTGCCGGCGAATGCAGGCGACGGTCGGGATCTCAAGACAGTTTAGTTACGAGACTGGCCATTGACAAGTGACGAAATCGCGGACTGTAGTTTTTGAAATCTTTCCCGGTTCCGCTACGATAAACTGCACATTCCGAAAAGAAATGCCAAACTGTCCAATCGACGGGATTGCGACGGATATACGAGAAATCAGGGCTGCTGCTTCAGCCGCGCAAAGCGCAATCAACGGCGGCTCTTGAAAAAGATCAGCCAATCGAGTTGTCTTGAAGGGTTTGGAATCGATCTTCAATGCACCTAAGCATCGGCATGGCTTGATATGGTTTCAGGAATGCACGCTAACCTTCGACGACAACACAGACCGGAAAGCGGATATCTAGCGATTTCCATGAAACGACATAGTTTATTGAATTTATTCGTTTTTTGGAGTCAATCCGGGAAACCGAATGGTGGATTTTCTTTTGCGCGTCGCAGTACCGTGCGCATCTGAAATTATTTCGTCTAATTCGACTGCAATGCGGAATATTGCTGCAATTGATGGTTGGTGCCCTTGGTCCAAAACGCCAGTTTTCCGCGATAATCCATCTAATCCATACGCGATTTCAAGGAAAGAATGGCGACACTTGAAAAACAGAGATTTTGGATTCCACTCTTTATTTATGTCTGAAACTCAAAAAATTTAGGCCTGCCAATTAGGGGATGCCCTTCAATCATCGGGTGGACGGCACGCCTAGTACAACTTGATTCTTGGGCCGCCTTTATTCCTAATGTGGGGGCGGATTGGTTACTCGGTTCGCTTTCTTCTTCTCTTCGCAATACCCCCGGAAGCTGTCGAAGGCGTCGGATTCGATAAAGTCGCGATACTCCTGTGGATAATTTCTTAAAAAGCTATTCATTTGCATTTCATATGAGGACAACCCGGATCTCTTCGATTGATCGCAGACAACGCTTCGTCGGGATTCTTCGATCACGCCGAAGCCGACCGGAAGGCCGGAGGCGTGTTTGGAACCCTGGAGGAGATGTCGGTGGACCGAGTCAGTTTCTGCGTTTCGACAGGCTCTGGGTGCATCGACATAAAATTGAACTCCATACAAATTATTAGGTAGAGTGCTTGGAATCAAAACTATTGCTGGGGCCTTCCGCGATGGGAAAATTCTGCTCTCTGAAAGCGGCCGTTGCCGAATTTCTTTTCGATGGCGCAACTGTTGCGTTTGAAGGATTTTCGCATTTGATTCCATTTGCCGCCGCCCACGAAGCAATTCGGCAGAATCGGCGGAATCTAAAGCTTGTTCGAATGACTCCCGACCTGATTTACGACCAAATGATCGGCATGGGCTGCGCAAACAGGGTCGTATTTTCGTACGCGGGAAATCCCGGCATCGGCTTGCTGAACAGGATGCGCGATGCCGTCGAAAGCGGTTGGCCGAATAGGCTGGAAATCACCGAGCATTCCCACGCGGCTCTCGCGAACGCCTACGTGGCCGGTGCGTCCGGGCTTCCGTTCGCGGTGCTCCGGGGCTACTCGGGCGTCGACCTACCTCGCGTCAACTCTGAAATACAGGAAATATTCTGTCCATTCACTCGCGAGAAACTGGCTGCGGTTCGCTCGGTTAACCTGGATTTGGCCGTTATACACGCGCAAAAGGCCGATCAGGCAGGAAATGTCCTGGTGGAAGGCATTCTCGGAGTGCAGAAGGAGGCCGTTTTTGCGGCGGAGCGCAGTATTGTCACGGTTGAAGAGATAGTGGACGAATTCGACACCTCCGTGAACGCATGCATATTGCCGAACTGGAAGATAGACGCAATTTGCGTAGTGCCGGGCGGAGCGCATCCTTCGTACGCGCACACGTATTACGACCGCGACAACGCTTCATATTTTGAATGGAACGAGATTTCGAAGGATAGGCAGAAATTTCTTGATTGGATGAAATTGAATGTCCTTGACGCGACTCCCGAAGTATTTTTGTCGAGGGCATTGAAGCGGGCGAATGTCGAATGACTGGCTACACTCCCATTGAGATGATGACGGTTGCGGCTTCCCGTTCGCTTGCCGAAGGCGATGTTTGCTTTGCGGGTGTTGGGCCTCCGTCCGAGGCGTGCAATCTTGCGCGCGCGGTTCATGCTCCTGATCTCGTGTTGATTTACGAGTCCGGTGCTGTCCGGGCCCGGCCGCGAAACCTGCCTCTCTCGGTTGGCGACGGAGAGCTGTGCGAGACAGCCCTGTGCACCGTTTCGGTGCCCGAAATGTTCTGCTATTGGCTTCAAGGAGGACATATCGACATCGGCGTCTTAAGCGCGGCCCAAATCGACAGGTTCGGAAACATTAATACGACGATCATTGGCGACTACCATGCACCCAAAGTTCGGTTGCCGGGCGGCGGCGGAGCGCCGGAAATCGCGACATCCTGCGATCGAATTCACCTAATTGTCAGGCAATCAAGACGATCCTTTAGGAAGGAATTGGATTTTCGAACTTCATTCGGTTTCGGTGAAGGCGGACTGTCGAGGAGCGAAGCGGGTATTTTGACAGCCGGTCCCGTTGTTCTATTTACCGACTTGGCGATTTGGAAGCCAGATCCCGCATCCAAGGAACTTACGGTCGTGTCATTGCATCCCGGCGTAACCAGGGCGCAGATGCATGCCTCTGTTGACTGGAACATAAAGTTCGCCGAGCAAGTCGAAATAACCGAGCCTCCTAGCGACGAGGAATTGACGGTGCTACGCGAACTTCACAAGCGAACGAAAGCGTCGCACTTCCCGAAAAAAATCTGAAGCCTTGGGAATACGTATCGCAAGGGTATCAGCTCGCGTGACGAGTGCATCGCGGCGATAGAAGGCGGCATCGAGCACCACAACGCCAACGACGCCCGAACTTTCCGCTGGAGCAGAAAGCCCGAGGAACTCGTCGCCTCGTGAAAAAGTGGTCACGAGAAGCTGCAGGAAAGAGTATCGTCCGTTCGAATCAAAGCATTAGTTCCAGAAATTAGCGAAACACCTTTTATCAGCAGTCTACGCTATGCATTGAGCAAATCCGAGGTGGAAGCCTATCACCGTGACGGTGTAATAGGACCCTACTCACTGCTGTCTCCCGCAGAGATGGATGAGGCATGGGCCGGGATTGATCGGGAGATTATCGGCCCAGGCGCCACCGACCCCGATCTGGACTATCATGACCGCCATCTAGATCACAGCACCGTGAGCCGGATCTGCCGCCGCCCGGAATTGACCGATCGCGTGGCATCTCTGCTCGGTCCCGACCTGATGATATGGTGCTCGTATTTTCAGGTTAAGCAACCGGCGGCAAGGGCTGTCGGAAATGCGCAAATCTACACGAAGGTACCGTGGCATCAGGATGGCGCATACTACGACCTCCAGCCGCAGATTTTGGTGTCGGCCTGGATCGCCATTACCGAATCGACCAAGGAAAATGGCTGTTTACAGGTGGTCGCCGGTTCTCACCTAAAAACATTCGATCACGACATCGATCCGGGGAGATTCGAGTTCGATCGCTCTGTTCCGGAAGAAGCAATCGACTACAACTTGGTACGCGCGCCGGTACTGCGTCCCGGGGAGTTCGTGCTGTTCAACGAGAACACCGTGCACTCCTCGGGCCCCAATCATACGTCGCAACCGCGTGTCGGCCTGACGCCGCGTATAAGCGCGCCGTTCGTCCGGGTGACCGGCAATCCACGCGGCGCGGGACGCGATCGCGACCGTCACGCACCGGACGAGCTGCGCGAGGTAGCGATGCTACGCGGCGGCGACTACACCGGCCGGCAGCGGGTCGCTCCCCTCCCCTGAGGTGATCGCTGACACCTCGCGTCGCGGATCTGCTGCAGATGACTGGGCGGTCATTGTTGAACTGAAGTCGGATCCGTCGATTCCTCCGCCGCTGCGCCGCATCGCATTGCACGATGCCGGGGCCAAGACCAAGGGTGTTTCGTAAAACGAGTTTCTTGGCGTACAGGGAGCGGATCGCGAAGTCGGACGCGCACAACCTGCACGAGCACCTTGCGAAGCACGAGGAGTCCGTGCTGCGCTTCATGGCGGAGCCGGTCGTCAGCTTCACCAACAACGCCGGCGAGCCGAAAATCAGGATGGCGAAAGTCAAGATGAAGGTGTCCGGATGCTTCCGCACCCAGCACTTCGCCGAGGCCTGGTGCCGGATATCAAGCTACCTGAGCTCGATGGAGGCGCTCGGATACAACCCCCTCGTCGCCATCCAGATCGCCCTCACCGGAAACGCCGCCGATATGCTAAAGTCGCACAGCGGCCAGATCGAACCTGAAATGGTGTGAGCAGTTACTCGCAAGGAAGAATTAGTCTCCGGATTGCACGGCAATTCTAGTCTTCGACTGCGGCCGTCAGATCATACATGACAGTGCATCCGGGTACTGCAAGTGGACCGCTCGTGCGAAATGCCGTCGTGGGCGGCACACGATTTGGGATGGCGTTTCGCCAGTGAACTTCAGCCTCCGGGAAGTCATTCAGATCCGTGTGTATTGCGCGCCTTTTGACAAGATTTCCAATGCTTGTGCCGGCGGCCTCGCAAATCGCTCGAACATTCTTCAGGATGTACAGAGTCTGCAGTTTGGACGCGTTCGCGTGAAACGGAAAATTTGGATCGATTCGAGCCTCCTCGGCCAAGCCGTTCTCGTAGTCGGAAGCAAGCTGGGAGGATAGGAAGAGGAATGGGCCGGCACGAACGGCTTGCGGTTCCGAACCCAGCGGCGTTGGCGCATTGCAGGTGGATATTATTTCCTTCTTGTATGGTCCGGCGGGGTCGACGGCAACCAATTCGATTTCAACGACGCAGTGAGGGACTGCCAAAGGAGACTGGATAACGATCCGCGCCGGTGGGTCATCCGGAAAATACCGACTCCAAACCTCATCAAATACTGCAAAATCCGACATATCTACCAAGTATATTTCTGCCCTGACGACATCGCCGAGCGTGCAGCCGGCGTCGTCGAGCAGCATCTTCAAATAATCGAGAACGTATTCGGTTTGAAATCGAATAGGATTGCGCCGATATCTCAATTCGGGATGCGGCACGATTTCATCGATAGGACCGCGCGGACCGGTGGGCGTTGTGCCTCGAGTGAATACGAAGCCGCCGCCTCGGACCGCCTGCGAATACACCGACCAGCCAATCGCCGCGACCTGTCCGATTTGCTGGACGCTTTTGATCTGGACCAATTCGCGGCCCAGCTCTGAATCATCCGCAAGCGTCGTCATATCCAGGGAAACCGATGCGCCGTGAACCGGCAATTCGGGAACTATCAGCAAACTGCTCGGCGGTGGTCCCTCGATATCGAACCACTCTTTCCTTACTCGCAAGGCCATATCCACTTCCGAAGGGTCGGTATGGTAGGAATTGATCTTGACGCATTTTCCAAGCGAAGAGCCGAGGCCCTTCAGGACATTGTCCAAATTCGAATAAATATAAGTGAGTTGCTTGTGAATGCTTGACCCGTGCCAATAATAGTTTGGCAGCAGTTTCGCTTCGCTTGGAATTCCTTGAATCGGATGGGCTGCCAATTGGCCGCCGACGAAGACATGATCGCCCGCCCTAGCTGCGAGCGGCGGCGAGCCGGCCGGTGCGTCGGGATGATGCGCGAATTCGATTTTCATCTTAGTTTACTCCTCCTCCTTGTTCGATTCCATTGGTCATTGCACCTCCGCATACTCGAAACGAACGGGGCTTAACCAAAGCCGCTGCATGGAATGCGTCAACACTATCGGATTTGGAATTTCGGACAAGGCTTGGTTTATAGCGTCGCGCAAGATCCGGATAGACCGGTGGAATTTCAGCCAATCGTTAGAATGTCCTGCAAATTCTGGACGGAGCGATGCTTGTAGGGTAGAGTGGGCGCCAATAATTCGAACTCTCGCTCCGGCGTTCTCAAGCACCGTGTGACGTGGGGGTTTCCGCTGTTGCAGTGAACGGAGGCGCCGCAATCGCCATGGACACTTTTGATACCATCGACATTCACGCACACTTCTATCCCGAATCCTACTTGAAGATGGTGGAGTCCGAGGGAAAGCCGCACGGCATTAGCTGCGACTGGCCCCCCGGCGGGTCGCCTTCGATTGATATAGGCGGAACCATCATGCCAATTGAGAAAAGGTTCTACGATATTGAAGATAGACTGGCATCGATGGACAAGCAGCGCGTTGGCGTTCATGTGCTTTCGCTAACCCAGCCAATGGTCTATTGGGCTCCGCGCTCACTTGCCAAGCGATTGTCGGAAACTTTCAACGATGCCTGCGTTCATGCGCACTCATCGCACCCCGATAGATTCGCGTTCCTGGCCATGCTTCCGTTTCATCATCCAGATCTAGCCCTTGAGGAGCTGGAGAGAATATCCGGCAAACCCGGCATAAAGGGAATTTACATGGGTACTCGCGTAGGCGATCTCGAATTGTCGGACGAAAGCCTGTTCCCCGTCTACGAGGCCGTCCAGGAATTAGGGCTAGCGATTTTTCTCCATCCAATTCGCGTGGTGGATCCGCAGAGGCTTCGGAAATTCTACCTGACAAATTTAATAGGAAATCCGACGGAATCCGCGATTGCTGCGTCTCACCTAATTTTCGGTGAAGTGCTGGATAGGTTTCCCGGGCTAACATTTTGCCTGCCTCATGCGGGCGGAACATTTACATTCCTAATCGGGCGGATAACGCATGGCTGGGGAGTTCGACCCGAATGCCGCCATCTGAACAAGTCGCCGGAAACCTATCTTCGTCGATTTTATTACGATACCATCACGCATTCGCATCAGGCTCTGGACTATTTGATCTCGGTTGTGGGCGCGGACCGCGTGCTGCTGGGAAGCGACTTCTGTTTTGACATGTCTTATGAGCGACCCGTCGAATTCGTGACCGAGCATTCAGGATTGAGCCCGGGCGAACAATCATTAATCCTTTCCGGAAACGCGCGCAGGCTTCTTTCGATGTAATTGAGTATGCTTTGGCACTGCTCCGAGAGGCCGCGCGCTATGATCGTTTCTGCCAAGTTTCTGCAAACCTAATTGAGGAGGTTGCGAAATGCCATTGAAAACCGTGCAAGCCGAGGGAGTTCCGCAGGCGTGGCCTGAATATCCCTTAGCCGTTCGCGGCGGCGGATTTGTTTTTGTATCCGGGACCCGTGGAGGAAGGCCTGACGGTCAGGCCGGTTCCTTCTCGGACGTGCCTTCAGTCCTGAGCAAGAATTCGCAGGGCTTCTGGCTGGTAGATGAGCAGGAGGGCGACGCTACTTCCGATGCGTGGAACGCGCATGCCCGCATGGATACGATACTAAAAGCCGCGGGAACGCAAAGCGACCAAATTCTGCGGCAGAGAATGTGGCAGAAGGATAAGAGGTTTTTTCCCGTACTTGAGCGCGTGCGGAAGTTTTGCCAGCCGGAAGCGGCGCCGAGCAGCGGCCTCGGAGTTTCTTCAGTGGGAGGGCGTTTCGGACGATGGTACGGAATTGAGAGCATTGCGGTCGATCCGGAGCATCCCAATTATCTAGGTCCCCGCCGAGTTTTGACGCCCGCTCTTCATGCGGCAAATCCATCCGCCTCGATTTATTCCCAGATGGTCGCAAGCGGGCCGCTCGTATTTCTTGCAGGTCATATTCCCATTCGAACCGCCGAGCCGAGAAAACCCGTAGTCGCCAGTTTCGACGACATACCGGAGCAAGGACGATTCCTTGCGACCGGACGCAGCCATCCGGATGCGCGCGACGGGCCGATCGCGGCGCAGACATGGTTCGTATACAACGAAATTCAGCGCGCGCTGGAATCTAACGAAATGTCTATGCGCGACATTGTCCATGTTCGGGTCTATCTCTCGGACCTGCGGGACCTAGCGATCTTTCATCGCGTCCATACGCATTTCTTTGCAAGTTCTGCGCCCGCAATGACTATCGTCGGTTTCGACGAGGTTGGCCACAAGGGATGCAGAATCGAAATTGAACCGACCGCGCTATTGCCGGGACGGCTTCAGCGAACGGACGTGTCCTGGAATTGCGGGCGCCCTTATTCTGGTCCTGCGGCGTGCAGAGCCGGGCCTCTTTTGTTTTTCGCCGGCATGCTGGGCATCGATTCCAAGGGGTGCATAGCGACATCTGCGGATTCCGTAGGTACGGAAGTGGAATTCATTCGTTCTTTGGAAGATGCGTCCAGTTCGCCTTCCCTGCCGGCTCAAGTTTGGTGGGCTTGGCGACGCCTGCTAGATACTTGCAAAGCATCGGGCTTGGGCATTGATTGCATCGCCAAGACAGTTGTCTATCTTCGCGAAGAGTCGGATGTAGCCGTTTACGAGGCGATTCGCTCCAAATTGCACCCGCATGCGCAACCCGCATTCGACTGCGTCTTCGTCCAAAATCCAGGTCCGATTGAATCCGTTGCGGTCCAAATCGATGCTACGGCCGTTCATTGCGACTAGACAGGAATGGAGTGAAACCCCTGAGTCTAGTGGCCGCGCTTTAAAAAGAATTTTGGCGAGCATGACTCTCCAAATCTTAAGACGCTGAACCCACCGGCCTTATCACCGTGGCATGCCTGCAATCGCGCCGTTTTCCTGCAATCTGCGATCAAGTATCCGATTTTTCCAGGCCGAATCCCGGAAAAAGAAAGACTAGTTAAATAAATATTGGTGTTAGCCCGCATTTTTTGCTACGAATTCGGTAATATAATAATGAGGAGGAAAGCATGAAAATTTTTTCGTCAATTATAGGGTTGCCGATTGCGGTCGGAATGGCGGTCGCTGGCGCGGCGATAAATGCCCAAGATATGTATCCGGACCGTCCAATTAGCGTGGCTGCTTGTTATCCGGCCGGGGGCGGAGTCGACCGAAATCTGAGGATGGTAGAACGCGTCGCGTCCAAATATCTTAGCCAATCGCTTCTGCCGCAATACAGAACCGGTGGATCCGGCACAGTTGCCATGCAATACATTAAGGATGCTGATCCCGACGGCTACGATCTTGCAATTTGCGACAACGGAGGGGCTATAATCGCGCCTATCGCGCAGGGCCTCGATCTGGATGCCGACGACTTTACGCCTATCGCGCAAGTATCGTTCGTTCCCTGGATCATGACGACCCGCGCAACATCTCCCTACGACAGCGTCGAATCGTTTATTGCGGCTGCAAAGGCGAATGGTCCGATTGCGATCGAAATTTCCGACATTGCGACTTCCGACCACTACGGCTGGTTGCTGCTGCTCAAGGAGGCAGGGTTGTCGGCGGAAAAATTCAAGTGGAATCCGCACGGCGGCGGCGGACCGAAAATGCGAGCGATTATCGCAGGCGAAGGCGAACTCCTGTTTGACGACGCCGGTGAAATCGAAGGCTACGTCAAGGACGGAACCCTTCGCCCGCTAGCGGTTGCCTCTAGTTCTCGTCTTGCGCAATTTCCTGACGTTCCCACCATGCAAGAGCTTGGCTACGACGTTATCGCAGGGTCTTCCGTGGCGATTTACGGACCTCCCGGCTTATCGGACGACAAAGTGGAAACTCTACAAGCCGCGATGCGAGAGATCAGGGAAGATCCCGCATTGCTCAAGGCGTTTGAGCTGACACTGCAGGATCCGACAACATTCCTGGTCGAGGAATTCGAACCGGCTTGGAGGCAGGACTGGGCGAACGCAGCGGAACTGCTCAGAGCTGCTTTAGGGAACTAGAAGCGCCGGATCAACTAGAGCAAAAGTATTGAGGTGGCTGCTCGAGGGCACGCTAGCGGCAATTGTATTCGTTGCTGGCGTGGCCCTCTTCCTGAAAGCGCCCGATCTGGTGCGGGGCTGGGCATTTACTATCCCCGGTACGACCGACGTAGCGCTGGAGCCGGACTTTTTTCCGCGACTGTCATCGATTGTCCTCGCAGCCGCTGCAATCATCGTTTTCGCGACAATCCCGCTGCGCACCGATACTCTGCCTGCCGTCGGCACGACCGCCGAATCTTATTTCCGGGTCTGCGCTGGGCTCGGCGGAATTTTGATTTACCTAATTTGCGTCGTATTCCTCGGGTTCGTCGTGTCCACGGTGCTGTTCGTCGCCTGCGCGACTGTCGCGGGCGGATACCGAAACCTGCTGGTGATCATTCCCACAGCCATATGCGTAGCCGTGTTGCTTCGGCTGGTATTCAGGTTCGGACTTCATGTCGGCTTGCCAGTCGGCGTGCTGATTTAGAATGAGTCTGTAGAATTAATGCTTGAAGATCTCCTGGCGGCCGCCGTTGTAGTTTTCAACTGGCAAACTATTGCGGCTATTTCCCTTGGTACGATTGTCGGCTTAATGATCGGCGCAATTCCGGGCTTAAGCGCGACCATGGGCATGGCGCTGCTTTCGCCCTTCACATTCTTTGTAGGGCCGCTGATTGGAATTCCGTTTCTAATCGGACTTTTCAAGGGCGGAACATTCGGAGGCTCGGTGTCGGCAATCCTCATCGGGACTCCCGGAACCGCAGCGAACGCGGCGACGCTGCTCGACGGATATGAAATGCGAAAGCAGGGGAAGGCAAGCGAGGCATTGATGGGCGCGCTCAACGCTTCGCTCGTCGGCGATGCATTCGGAACGGTTGCCTTGATATTCGGTGCGCCGGCGCTTGCATTGATCGCCATTCAGTTCGGCCCGCACGAGTTCTTCGCCCTCGTTTTGTTTTCACTAACGATGATTTGCTACGTGTCGGGACGATCATTGGCCAAAGGGGTGCTTGCCGCATCACTTGGCGTTTTCTTCGCTCTCATCGGCACCGACCCGATTGGAGGCACTCAAAGGCTGTCATTCGGTCTGCCCGAACTTCAGGGAGGGTTGAACGTCATCGCGCTTGTGACGGGTCTTTTCGGTATCGCGGAGGTTCTTATTCAGATGGAGTCGTTCGGGCGAACCGGAAAGCCAGCCGCGGATTCTATCGGCGTTCGGATCGCCGGCACCGGAATGCAGCTTGGAGCGGCCGCAACCCACCTGTGGACGATCGTGCGTTCGTCACTAGTGGGTACATTTATCGGAGCTTTGCCGGGCATCGGCTCGGAAACGTCTCCGTGGGTGGCTTACGGCCTCGCGAAAAGGGCGTCCAAAAACCCCGAAAAATTCGGCCACGGCGCATTTGAAGGCGTCGTCGCGCCGGAAGCTGCAAACAATGCGGTATGCGCCGCGGCAATGATTCCGATGCTCGTATTCGGCATTCCGGGCGATATCGTAACCGCGATTTTAATGAGCGCATTGATCGCGCAGGGATTGCAGCCGGGGCCGTTTCTGATTTCGGAACATCGGGACGTGATTTTCGGATTGTTCATGTCCGTGCTTTTTGCAACGGCTGCGCTTTACATTTTCGGCCGTTTGACAATGAGGTGGTGGATCAAAGTACTGACCATTCCAAGGCCTCTTCTTTATTCGATCGTCGTCGCGTTCTGCGTCGTGGGCACCTATTCGGTTAAATCGAGCAGCTTCGACCTCGCGGTCATGTTCGTGTTCGGAATTGTTGGCTACGCTATGCGCAAACTCGATATTGCAATAGCTCCGATGCTTCTTTCCTTTGTTTTGGCGAAAATTCTCGAGGAATCGCTTCGCAGGGGGCTAATTCAGTCGGACGGGAATCTTCTGGCCTTTTTCGAGCGCCCAATTACTGCCATAATTCTGGTACTTACGGCTCTTGTACTCGTTACATTCGGATATCTCGAATTGCGGCGAAGAAGGCGAGGCAAGCGCGGCGGAAATGACGAAACAGCCTAGTCGGAAAATGGGCCGCCCGGGCTTGGAGCGAATAGAATTCTCAGCGAGGCGCGCTGCGAGATACAGGAGCTTGGATGAGGCGAAATGCAAATCGAAAAATCGCAGGACATCGAACTCGGTGGAATGAAAGTTTCATCCGTGGCCCACATTGCCGTGGCGGTTCCCGATCTCGAAAAGGCCATGTCGTTCTACCATGACCGGTTTGGAGCAAAAATCAGTGCGCCGACCGAAAATACCGCGCAGGGCGTTAGAATAGCTTTCGCAGAATTTTCGAACACGAAAATCGAGCTGCTTCAGCCGCTGAAAAAAGTGTCTCCGGTTGGCAGATTCATAGAGAGAAATCCAAGCGGCGGCATTCACCATATTTGTTTTTCCACCGAAGATGCGGAATCGGCGCATTCAACTGCTGAGGCTAATGGACTGCGTCCTCTCCAAATGCCTGAGCAGGGCGTTCACGGACATCCGCTTTTCTTTCTCCACCCGAAGGAAACATTCGGCGCTCTTATAGAAATCGAGGAATCGGGATAAGGCGGCGAGCATGCAAATATCTGAATATGGAGGTGCCAATGAACCAGCAGAATACAACTAAGTACGGCGAAATATTATATGAAGTCCGCGATCACGTCGCGTGGGTTACCATCAACAGGCCCGAGGTTCGAAATGCCTTTCGCGAGCAGACTCTTGATGAACTGATTGACGCGTTCCGGTCGACTCGCAACGATCCCTCCATTACCTGCGCGGTTGTAACCGGGGCCGGGGATAAGGCGTTTTCCGCTGGCGGCGATTTCTTTGCAATGAAGCGTTTGAACTGGGTCAACGCCGCTCATTGGAATGATCGCATGCTAGGGTTGGCCATGACAATTCGGGGGTTGCCGATTCCAGTCATCGCAATGGTGAACGGCTGGTGCATGGGCGGCGGACACGAACTTGCGCTTTGGTGCGATCTGGTCATAGCCGCAGATGACGCTCGCTTCGGGCAAACAGGCGCTCGCGTCGGTGCCTGTCCGACTGTAGGAGCAACCCAGTATCTCCCGAGACTGATTGGCGAGAGACTTGCCCGCGAAATGATTTTCCTATGCCGAACCTTTAGCGGCGAGGAGGCAGCTCGCATCGGGCTGATTAACAGAGCCGTCCCGAAATCAGAATTGCGAAAAGCGACGGAAGAATGGTGCGCCAAATTCAAATCGCTTAGTTCGCAGACAATACGCCAAACAAAAAAATCTCTAAATCACGAGTCCGACGAGCTTTATGCGTCCTGGCAGCAGGGCATGGAACTGCTCGCGCACGTCTGGGGCTCGGAGGAAGCGATGGAGGGCATGAATGCCTTCCTGGAAAAGAGGAAGCCTGATTTCCAAAAATTCCGGGAACGAAACCGCGCGGTCGTCCAGGATTATCTGGAAGGACTCGCCGCCGATGAAAACATGGCGCCCCCAAAATCAGCGAAATCATGAATGTTGGTTCGGCTGGGCCCGGAGCCCTCTCCGGCATCCGCGTCATCGATCTGAGCCGAATACTTGCCGGGCCCTTCTGCACGATGAATCTCGGCGACCTCGGAGCGGAAGTCATCAAGGTTGAACAGCCCGGAAAAGGTGACGATACGCGCGATTGGGGACCGCCGTTCGCCGGAAGCGAGTCAGCGTATTTTCTCGGAGTCAATCGAAATAAGAAGGGCATAACGCTTAATCTCAAGGATCCACGCGGACAAGGAATTCTCAAGTCATTGCTTTGTTCAGCCGATGTTCTGGTCGAAAATTTTAAATCCGGGACTCTCGAAAAATGGGGTTTCACCAGGGAGTGGCGTGAGCGAGAGGCGCCGCAGCTGATTCATTGCGAGATTACAGGCTACGGCCCCGAAGGCCCGCGCGCCGGCATGCCAGGCTACGACTTTCTCATGCAGGCGGAGAGCGGATTGATGAGCATTACCGGCGCGGCGGATGGCGAGCCGGTAAAGCTGGGCGTGGCAATCGTCGATGTATGTACCGGAATGTATTCGGCCATGTGCATACTTGCCGCGCTGAACTATCGCGAAAAGACGGGGCGCGGGCAAAAAATTTCCGCGTCTCTCCATTCCACAAGCCTTTCCATGCTGGTCAACGTTGCTTCAAACTATCTGGTAAGTGGCAGAAATCCCGGCAGATTCGGAAACGGGCATCCCAACATAGTTCCCTACCGTGCGTTTTCGTGTTCGGACGGAAGCATTGCGCTTGCGGTAGGAAACGATAGCCAATTCCGAAGACTCGCAGAATGCCTGGGCCGTTCGGATTGGTCCGACGATTCCCGGTTCAAGCGGAATGAAGATCGCGTGCGGAACCGCGAGGCGATCGATAGACGGATCGGCGACATAATGAAAACGCGGGGTACGGCGCATTGGATTGAACTTTTGCAGAGGCAGGAGATTCCATGCAGTCCGATCAACGACGTAAATTCCGCATTGAATGATCCTCAGTCGCTGGCTTCCGATATGGTCGTCGATATCGAGCACGCTACAGCGGGCCGAATCAAAATGCTGGGAATACCATTCGCCCTTAGCGATACGCCAGCGTCAATAGAACGCCCGCCGCCGGCTCTTGGAGCGGATACCGAACAAGTTTTGTCGGATTTGCTCAAGCTTGACCAGGCGACGATCGAGGAATATCGGCGCGATGGCGTCCTCTAGACCGGAGACTCCGGCAACGAGTCGCCGCGGCGAAAATTTCGCCGAATATCCGCTGCCGCGCTTTTGCCTCTGAATTAGCTTCGTCCATTAGCGCATGTTTAGAATATTCGATATCGAGCCTATCGCAGTCGCCTTGCCGCTGGCCAGTCCGATGAAAATGTCCGGAGATTTAATCACGGTTTCCTGCAACCTCATTGTTCGAGCGAGCGACGGGGAAGGAAACGAAGGCTGGGGGGAGGCAGCTTCGGCGCCGCTGATGACCGGCGAAACATTGCCGGGAATGGTTGCAGCGGCAACATATATTTCTGATCGCCTGGCCGGAAAGGAAGTTGAATCAATCGAAGGAATTTCCGCGCAAATCGGCGGTGCGATCTACGGCAATCCGGGAGCTAAGGCTGCGGTGGAAATGGCTTTGGTCGATTTGGCGGCAAAGAGAATGGAATTACCGCTGTTCGAATTGCTCGGCGGCAAGGTTCGAAGCGAGGTCGCGGTCATACAGCTGCTGTCTTCGCATGGCGATGAATCCGAGGCTGAGCAGGTTCGCAAGTCCAGGGATGCCGGGATGCAGGCGTTCAAGGTTAAAGTCGGGTCGGCCAAGGTCTCTGAAGATATCGAACGCTGCAGGGTCGTTCGCGAAAGCGCGGGCGCCGAATCGCGCGTGTCGGCGGATGCAAACGAAGGATACTGCCTTGAAGATGCAATTGATTTTTGCAGACGCGCCGGCGCTGCCGGGCTCGACTTTGTCGAACAGCCGGTTTCCAGGTCAAATCTAGAATACATGCGGGAATGCTCGGAAGCCTCAGCTGTTCCAATTGCCGCAGACGAAGGCTTCCGTAGCATTGAGGATATACGCAGGCACCGTGATTCCGCAGCAGCTGCGGGAGGAAGTCTAAAGCCTCTTAAGTTCGGCATCGCGAATTTGGTAGCGGCGAGCCGGCTCATGAGCCGGTTCGGGATGCGTGTGAATATAGCCGGAAAAGTTGCAGAGTCGTCGATTGGAAGCGCTGCGATCGCCCACATCTCAGCCATAGTTGAACAACTCGACTGGGACGCAAGTATCACCAGCCAATATCTTGCAGCAGATATCGTCAAAACACCTGTGCAGGTTGTCTCCGGGATGCTGTCGCCGCCTGAATCGCCCGGATTGGGAGTCTATGTAGACTATGAGAAACTAAGGAAAGTTCGGACGTGAACGCTTGTATTTCCGGGTACCCGCCTCTTGCTGTGTAACATTCCATAACACAGCGCGTACGCCACCAACGGATGCCGAGGCCCGATTTTTCGCGGATTGTCCGCGTCGCGGCGAATTCGGGCGATACGGGCTGCCCCGCGCCTTCCGGACGAGGAATCGCCGCCCCGGATGCCGACAAAATTCGCACTAGAGTTGCGTTCGCGCGGTCGCCCGGCAATCGAAACGAGGCGCGCCGCGCGATGGCCCGATGGAGTGTTCAGAAAATGCCGGGTTCGGTCAAGTGCGCCAGTGCTTCGACGATCAGGGCAACGACGTTGATTCATTACGGAAATGCCATTGGCTCGACATGCGCCGGCCAAGGGCTAACGCGGGAATTGCTTGCGTCCGGAATCCGATTTCACACCGGTTGCGAGCGTGCGTTGATCATCATGGATTGAATCGAATTCCTCAACGAAATGACCCGGTAACGGTTCAAGAAACTTAGGAATGTAGGATGCTCCGTCGGATTCCAATTTCGAAGGCAGAAATCGCAGCGCGGCGCCCGGCTCTAGAACCGAGTTCAGGTCGCCCCTGCGGCATTCGACCGGACGCTTTCGGGGAATTCGGGGATCTGGCACTGGAATCGCAGCAATCAAGGATCGCGTGTAGGGATGCAGAGGCGTTTCGCAAATCGCATCGCTATCGGCCAACTCAACGGCCCGGCCCAAATACAGTACGAGTATGCGATGCGCTATTTCCCGTACGACAGCGAGATCGTGGCTGATGAAAATCATGGCTAGCCCGAATTCTTCCTGCAGATTCTTCAATAGATCTACGATTTGCCGCTGTATGGAAACGTCGAGCGCCGAAACCGCTTCGTCGCAAACTAAAAGCCTAGGTTCGTTGATCATGGCTCTGGCAATGCCGACGCGCTGGTTCTGCCCTCCCGACAGTTCGTGAGGATAACGATTCAGCAAGCCTGGCTCGAGGCCTACTTTTTCCATTGCCGCCAAGACTGCGCGCCGCCGGTCCCTGGAGTTCATGCCGGGTCTGAAAACCGCAAGCGGTTCTCCTATGGTCGCTCCCAAAGTCATTCTAGGGTCGAGGCTGGCGGTGGGGTCCTGAAAGACGATTTGCAATTCCTTCCTGAAGGGTTTCAATTTCGCCCTGCTGAGCCCGGCTAATTCCCGTCCTAGCCAGCTGACGCTGCCCGCGGTCGGAGTGATAAGCTGAAGCACGGATCTTGCCAGAGTCGATTTTCCGCATCCGCTCTCGCCGACGATGCCAAGCGTTTCGCCCGGCTGGACGGAGAAGCTGATTCCGTCGACCGCTTTCAGCTTCGAAGCGCGGCCAAGCAGCGATCTCGTTCGACGGAACGGATAGTGCACCTTGAGTCCCTGAACGGCAAGCACGGGATTCGCGGAGGTTTTTCGGCGGGCGGCGGCCTTCCTTGGCTTGTCGAAATGCGGGACCGCGTCAAGAAGCGCTTTGGTATATTCCTGCCCGGGCGAATGGAATATGCTTTCGGGCGATCCCTGTTCGACGATTTCGCCCTTTTGCATGACGACTATTCGCTCGCACATTTGAGCGACAACGCCCATGTCGTGGGTGATAAGGGCAATTGCCGTGCCTTCGGATTTGCCGATTGCCTCCATTAGGTCGAGAATTTCGGCTTGCACGGTTACATCGAGAGATGTCGTCGGTTCGTCGGCGATTAGCAGGCGCGGGCGGCAAATCATCGCGATCGCTATCATTACCCGCTGCCTCATTCCGCCGGAAAGCTGGTGAGGAAAATGGCTGAAGCGATGCGCCGCTTCGGGAATTCGTACGCGGTCGAGCCACTCGATACAGACTTTTTTCGATTCTGCGCCCGCTATTTCCGTGTGGGCCTGGAGAGCTTCTTCCAATTGCCGGCCGATTTGAAGATGCGGCGTTAAAGATGCCAGAGGGTCTTGGAAAACCATGCCGATCTCGTTTCCGCGAATGCTATTGATCTTCTTCTCCGGAATATTCAGAATTTCCCTGCCGTCGAACAGGACCGACCCCGAAGCGCGGCCGTTGGCGGCAAGCAATCCCATGCAGGCGAGAAACGCTTGGCTCTTGCCCGAGCCGCTTTCGCCGACAATGCCTAGGCATTCCGCCGCCGAAATTTCCAAATTCAGCGATTTGACGGCATCTACGCGTCCGTCGCCGGTCTTGAACTGCACCGACAGGTTTCGGGCGGACAGTATTGGCATCTAGCATCCGCCGCGCAATGAGCGCGCCGAGAGACAATTTCGCGCGAGATCAAAATGGATTCCCTTCCAGCGGCTCTTCCGCGCGACATTCGTTGGACATCTTCGCGTTCTTACGAAGCTTAGCAGAATCAGAGCGGATTTCCCGACGCGGCGAAGGCGGGGCGTATGCGAGGAGTCAATGCGGGGGATCATCGGAATAAATGCCGGATTTCTTCGACCGTCGCCGCGGCTGCAGTTTCGAGAGACGAAGAATTCCGAAAGATTCGGGTGCGCGAGTCGAAATATTGCGCGGCCGCCTTGCGAATTTTGGCCGTTGAAACGTCTTCGCCGGCATTTTTAGCGCCGAGTTTCGGGCGTGGTCCGCGCAGCATGCGCACTCCTTCCAGATTGAAATTCGTACCGTATCGTTCCAATGTTCTCAGGCTCCAACCATTGCGGAGAACTAGGCGGACGCGCGGAATATCGCTGTTGCCGCCGTGTCGATCATATCAGAAATCCTTCGGATCCAGAGCATCGCGCAAGCCGTCGCCAATAAAATAGAGGCTCGCGATAAGAGCTAGGAAGAACGCGATCGGCGCGGCGAACTGCCATAAGGTTCCAAAAATGATCGTCGAGGATCCTTCCGAAATCAATGAGCCGAGCGAGGTGTCCGGCTCCTGCACTCCAAGCCCCAGAAAGGAAATGAAGCTTTCAACCAGAATTATCGAGGGAACAAGAAGCGTGGCGTAGACGACGACGACTCCGAGCAGGTTGGGCGCGATATGGCGAAAAACGATGCCGAGCCAGTTTACGCCGGTCGCATGAGCCGCTTCCACGAACTCCCTATTCTTTAGGGAAAGCGTTTGGCCGCGGACAATGCGCGCCATGTCAAGCCAGCTGACAACTCCGATGCCGACAAACAGCATGACAAGCGAGCGTTCGAACATGACCATGAGAAGTATGACGATGAACATGCTAGGTACGGCTATCAGGACATCGACCGCCCGCATCATCAGGTTATCCAGGAATCCGCCGGCAAATCCGGCAACGGCTCCGTAGAACGTACCGATGAAGACCGCCACCGAGGCGCCGATAATTCCGACCGCGAGCGAGGTTCGAGTTGCTTGGAGCGTTCGCGCGAAAAGATCCCGTCCAAGACTGTCGACGCCAAAGAAATGCCCGTTTGCGAACGACGGCTGGCCCGCGCCGGAAATATCGGCAAGAACATTCCAGTCGATTTCCTCGTTCGACCAAACCGCAAGAAGCGAGCCGGCTGTCGAGAATGCGATAATGAACCCGAGAAGCGCCAAGGCGCCCGTCGCGGCGCGGTTTCGAAAGAACCTTCCGGCGGCGTCGCGCCAGAGCGAACGGCCCTTGGCAAATCCGTCGTCCGCGATTCGATCAGCGATTCGTTCAACTCTCGCCTTGCCGTAAATCATTTGGATTCAGTAGCGAATGCGCGGATCAAGCCATGCGTAAAGCAGATCCACTAGCAGATTGAATGCGATTGTCAGAGATCCGTAGAGTATGGTCACGCCCAGCATCACGGCGTAATCTCTGTTCAGGGCCGCATTGACATACGAAAGCCCGATGCCTCCGGTTGAAAAGTAGAGGTCGACAAGTACAGAGCCGGTGATCATTGCGACGAAGACCGGGCCAAGATAGGAAACTACGGGAAGCATCGCCGGTTTCATCGCATGGCGCCAAAGGATTGCTGCCGGCGAGATTCCTCTCGCCCGGGCGGTTCGGATAAAGCCCGAGTTTAGAACCTCAAGCATCGACGAGCGCGTTATCCGCGCGATTGAAGCCATAAATGAAGTGGAAAGCGCGATTACCGGCATGACGATGTATTCCCACTTTCCGCCCGACCAGCCGCCGCCGGGCAGCCAGCCCAGCTGCCAGGTGAAGACGATAACGAGAATCGGCGCCATCACGAAATTGGGAAGCGCCTGAGCCGAAAACGTGGCTCCGACGGCGATAAAGTCCAATAGAGTATTGTGCCTGACGGCCGCCAGTACGCCAAGAGAAACGCCGACCAATGTTGCTGCGACGAACGAAATTGAGCCGTAAGTCAAGGTTACCGGAAAGCCTTGCGCGATTATTTCGTTGACGCTTCTGTCCTTGTAGACGAACGAAGGCCCGAAATCGAACCGCGTGACTATTGCGACGACATAGTCCCAGATTTGGGCGTGCAATGGCTTGTCCAGCCCGTATTTCGCCTCGATGTTGGCTAGCACTTGAGGCGGGAGCGGCCTCTCCGCCGTAAACGGGCCGCCCGGTGAGAAATACATGAGCACGTAGCACAGAACGATCAGTACAAGCAGCGTCGGAGCTGCAAGAAGCGTCCTCCGCGCCGCATAGGCTAGCATAGCGCGATATTCGTTTTCCGATTCACTTTGCGACAGCTATTCCGCAATCTTGTACAAATCCTTGGAATACCAGGTCTGTTCTACGTTGCCGATGGGCCATCCCCCTACATCGGAGCCGAGCATAAATACGCCGGCGTAATGGTAGATCGGAATAATCGGCGCGTCCGTGGAAATAATTTCCTCAACGCGCGTATAATTGGCTGTCGGATCATCCAATAGCTTCGCTTCGGCCATGAGCCGGTCGACTTCTTCGTTCGAGTATCTGGAGTCGTTGTAGCCGGATTCCGTTGTCATGAGATCCAGGAAAGTCGAGGCTTCGTTGTAGTCGCCGCACCATCCGCTTCGCGCGACATCGAAGTCCAGGTTGCTCCGGGATTCGAGAAAAGTCTTCCATTCCATATTGCGAAGAGCGGTTTTTACGCCGAGCTTCTGTTTCCACATCTGTCCGATCGCAACCGCGATTTTCCTATGGCCTTCGGAAGTGTTGTAGCTCAACTCGAATTCAAGGGGATTTTCGTCGCCGAACCCGGCCTCGGCGAAAAGGTCGCGCGCAATCCGATCGCGCTCGGCCTGCGACATTAGCCCGGAAGCGAGGAGCGGAGGCTCGAATCCTGCGGTGGCGCCCGGCGTAAAGCTGTAGGCGTCGGTTTGCCCGCCCGCGAGAATGCTCTTCGTAATGATGCTCCGGTCGATCGCGAGCGAAAGGGCTTGCCGCACTCTCGCGTCCTTCAAGGGCAGCGGGCCTTTTTCGGACATATTAATTATGTAGTAGTAGGTGCAAAGTCGCGGGAAGCTGATCGCCTCATCGGGATATTCCGTCTTCAGCTTCGGAAACTGGCCCGCGGGAACCGCCGTGCGATCCAGCTCGCCCGCGAAGTACCGCGTTAGCGCCAGGCTATCGTCGTTGATTACAAGCGCCTCGACGCGTTCGATGATCGAATTCCTGGCGTCCCAGTAATGGCGGTTGCGAACTCGAACCGAACGCTCGCCGGGGACATGCTCCCGCAAAACAAATGCGCCGTTGGAAACGATGTTGCCGGGCCTTGTCCACTGGTCGCCATGAGCCGCAATGATCTTGGCGGGAACGGGAAACGTCGTAGCGTGCGTAACCATTTGCGCGAAATAGGGAAGCGGCAGGGATAGCCTCACTTCAAGAGTGAATTCGTCGAGGGCCAGTATGCCAAGGGACTCGGGCGGCATCTCGCCTTTGATGATGGCATGCGCGTTTTCGATGGACATCAGTTCCATGAACCACGCGTATGGCGAGGCGGTTTCGGGGTCGACGGCGCGGCGCCAGGCAAAGACGAAGTCGCCGGCCACGACAGGCTCGCCGTTCGACCACTTCGCATTGTCGCGCAGGAAGAACGTGTAGCGATCCTTGGATGCGTTAACTTCCCAGTGCGTAGCGACTCCGGGAACAAGATTGCCGCTGGCATCCTGATTCAGCAGCCCTTCGAACAGGTCGCGGACAATGTCGGAACCGGAAACGTCTTCCACGATTTGCGGATCAATCGAGCTGGGTTCGTCGAGCAGGCGATAAACAAAAGTTTGATTCTCGGCCAGTTTCTCGCCGGTCATTGGATGGATCTGCGAATCGGCGGCGTGGCCGGCGAACAGAACGGCGCACGCGAGCGCGGCGGTCGGCGCGATTCTAGAATTCAACGGGCAGCCCTCCTTTGCCGGATCGTGCCGAGCCATGGCCGTGCGATTGCCGCACTGGCGGTCTCGGGAAGGCATTCCTACAGCATAATCCGTGAATCTCCAAAAAACGAATTCGTTACCGGAGCTGCTTAAACCGTCCCGGCGTCCTCGAATTCTTCATTGATCCGCTCTTAATTCGGTGGATTTTCGAACTGCGCCGCTCTGTCAAGGGCGAGCGGAGCTTGCAGAACTTGGCAGTAGTTGCCCACTCGCGCTTCGTCTCCCGCAACAGGTTTGATCCGGAATCGCCGTCTCGATTCCCGGCGCGCGAGCCGCCGTCCTTCAATCGAGTGCGCTGCGACACATCTATTGCTCGGCATAGATATGGCGACCGGGCCGTTTCGCCGGCCGCCCGTATCCCCAAGGCTCTCTCGTTGTCCGCTGACGGCGCGGCGGAGCCGCGCTACGGCTCCGTGCCACTGTCGGCGCGGTCGGCACACCCAGCAGCTGTTCCGGAATGTTCCGAGCAGCTCCAATGCAAGCCTTTCCGAAGCCCCGCCTCGCCAAATTCGAAGCCCATGTCGTCGACGATGCTCTGGGCCAGCTTCGCGACAAGCGCCTTGATCCGGTTCAATTGCCCGGCAAAATCCTTGTCGCAATGACGTTTGCAATCGAACTGGCCGCGACAGGCGAACCGCCTGGCTCGAAGAGAATTACTTGCAGGCCATTGAATCCGCGCAATGCGCTTTCGATGCGCGGATTCGCGCCGCTCCATTCAGGGCCGCCGAGGCCGCTTCCTAAAGGCGGAATTGCGATTGAGCGGAATTCGCCCCCGCGAACGATCATTGCGAGGTCCCTTGATCCGTTAACAGTATCTGCGAATGGGCCGCGCCGGCGCCGCTATTTAGGGATGTCAACGATGTAGCGAGAACTGACAATCGCACCGGTTTCGTAGGCAAGCTTGCGCCCGGGCAGACCTTCTCCGCGGTCGCAGGCCATCGCGTAGAAGCGGAAACGATATCCTGAATCGAAGCGCGATCCTCCGCCCCGTAGCGCCGACGCAGTCGACTGCAATGACTGGAGCTTCCGCATCTTCAACGAGCGAATCGCAGGTCGTGCGGGAGATTATCGGCGTCCGCCGCGCCGATCAATCTAGTCGCTAGGCTAAGCACGCAATAAAGGAGCGAGCGCGTTCCCGATCAGAGTTGCGTCGAAACCAGCTTTCGAGACTTTCGCGAGATCGTTTTAATTCTTGGCGCGGATGATTGATCGATAGCAGCCCGAAACCGGCTCTTTAAGCTTGAATTGCCCGCTCGGCGGCCTCGCGGCCCCGGCGAGTCGGAAGGAATTCCTGCCGCTGCGACCCGCTGCCGATCAGCCTTCAAGGCATTCAATGATTTCTTCGGTCGTTCGCACGTCGGCAACGAGCTGCATCAGGTTTATCAGCGCGGCGTTGTGCTCGATGTCTGTGCGCGTCGCGGTTCCGTCGCTTGCGAACACGACTCGGAATCCCAGCGCAGCGGCGTCTCTGGCGCTCGATTCGCAGCATGCATTCGTCAAGGTCCCGGTTATGACGATCGTGTCGCAGCCGCGAGCTCTAAGCTCGGATTCCAGTTTGCTGCTTCCCTGAATAAACGCGCTGGGCCTTGTCTTGGTAACCGTGATGTCGCCTTCCCGCCAATCGAGCTTGTCGTAAATCTGAAACCCCGGAGACCCTATCGCCGTATCGGAAATCGCGCCTTTGATCCATTCGGAGGAACCAAATCCCTCGTAGGCCCTGCTCGTCCAGTCCTCGGGAAAAGTTGACTGCGTCCACGCGACGACGCCGTTCTCGCTTCGAATCGCTCGGGCCAGAGCGTTGATATTGCCGACGATCGAGCGAGCCTTCGGAATTTCGAGCGACGACATTCCCGGCTTGAGCCAGGAATTCTGCATGTCGATCACGACCAGCGCCGTCGACCGGGCATCGAGACTGTCGTAAACGTGCAGGCGCCCGCGGCGCTTCATGCAAGCGTCCCTGATTTCTTTTGGAATGTTCACCTTGTGCATAGCTGCAGGCATCCCTTCCCGGAATTCAACCCGGCTGACTCTCTATTGCCTCGGCCAAGGGCCGCCGGTTCATTTTCGGCGCGAAGCGCACATCGCGGTTGCGCAAGCATTCAATATAGCTAATATGCCGTTCTTAGCAAACCTCAACCTGACAATCTACGGAGGTATCATGAAAGACCAGCCCGGCATTTCCAGACGCAATGCCTTGAAGACCGCGACAGCCGCGGCGGGAGCGATGGCGACGCCCTACTTCTTCGTTAAAGCCCACGCCGCCTCCGACCCGAAAGTGCTGCGCCTTTATAATTTCGACGGCACGCTCGGCGACTTCTATACCGAGCACTGGTACAATCCCTTCCAGGAAAAGTTCGACTTGAAGCTTGAATTCATCCGCCTGAAGGGAAGCCGAGTCCCCTTGGAGAAGGTCCAGGCCCAGATCGGCGCCGGCCAGCCGGAAACGGATTTGTTCCCTCTGCACCCGGATCAGCTGATATTCGCGAAGCGCAACAATCTCGCGATGGAAATTCCGCGATCCGCGATTCCGGAATATGACAACGTCTACGATGAGTTCATCACCGACTACGGACCGTGCCTCGTCCTCTGGTCCTACGGCCTCGCCTACAACACGGAAGCCGTTTCGCCCGCGCCGACCAGCTGGAAAGCGCTTTGGGATCCCGCCTACGCCGGAAGGGTCGCGCTAAACGAGGCGCTAAAGGACCAGACGCTGCAGATGGTCAACCTGGCTTTCAAGGGCCAGCTGTATCCGGTCGACGACGCAACGTTCTCGCACCTCACCGACATTCGTCCCAACCTCGTTGCGCTCTGGTCGAGCGGCGCGGATGCCGAGCAGCTGTTCCGCAACGACGAAATCGTGATGACGCCGTTTTGGAACGGCCGAGTTACAAAGCTCAAGTCGGAGGGGCTGCCGCTTGAATTCGTGGTCCCGGACGAAGGATTCTTCGTGCGGTGCAGCGTGTACGGCATTCCGCGCAATGCGCGCAATCCGGAAGTGGCGATGGAATGGCTGAACTTCGTTTGCGGGCACGATCCCCAGAAGCGCATGGTCGAATTCGGCTACGGAACGCCGAACAAGATGGTCGAGCATACGCCCGAACAGGCGAAAGCGGTTATCGTCGCCGATCCCGAGGTGGTCAAGAAGGCCGTCGCGGAAGATTTCACCCGCATTCTGGACAACAATGCCGCTTGGACCGACATGTGGAACAAGTGGAAGGCGTCCTAAGGCGCTCTGTCCCCGCTTCGGGCTTCGCCGAGGCGGGGACTAGTTTTCTCTGGTGACGAGATTATTTGAACTCGATTTTTCCTGGATTTCGCGGGAACGGCCAATCTTGACGACTTCAGGCGAGCGGTTTTTTGACTGAGGCGAACGAGAACTTCCGGGCCTGGTGGCTTCTGTCGCCGACTCTGCTGCTGTATTCGCTGACGTTTCTCTTGCCGGTTTGCCTGCTTGTCGTAATGAGCTTCGCCAAATTTGAAAACAGCGTTACCAGCTTCGGCTTCTATCTGGACAACTACAGGAAAGTTTTCGGCGACGGCATTACGATTTTAATATTCTGGCGCACGGTAAAGCTGTCGATTTACATAACGGTCGCCTGCGTTCTCCTCGGCTTTCCCGTCGCGATGGTTATGCGCCGCGCAAGCCCGAGAGGGCGGCTGTGGCTGCTGTTCTTCATCGTATCGCCCCTGTTAACGAGCATTATCGTTCGAAACGTCGCTTGGGTGCTAATTCTGGGACGGTCCGGAATAATCAACGATACGCTGCGGGAGTGGGGCCTGATCGCCGCGCCTCTTCCGCTGATGTACAACACCTTCGGCGTCGTGCTGGCCGTCGTGCACGTTTACCTGTCCTTCATGGTGCTTCCGATATACGGCGCATTGCAGGCGATCAACCCGTCCACGGAGGAGGCGGCCGCCAGCCTGGGAGCGAGCCCGCTGCGCGTCTTCTGGTTCGTGACCTTGCCGCAAAGCCTGCCAGGGCTCGCCGCCGGATGCACCCTCGTGTTCATCCTGTCGATGGGCGTCTATCTGACGCCGGTGATCATGGGCGGAAATTTCGTCCTTACGCTTCCGATGCTAATTACCGACGTTGTGCGCAACCAGTACAACTGGCCGGCGGCATCGGCGATGTCGCTGATGCTGCTCGCCGCAATCGGCGCGATGGTCCTGGCATCGACGGCCGTTCGCAGATTCGGCCGCCAGGGCTGAGATGGAAAACGAATACTCATCGCGCCTCGGCTATCGGCTATTGCTGGCCATAACCGCACTGGTCATAACATTTCTTATCGCGCCGCTCGCGATACTGGTCATTCAGTCGTTCACGGCTGAAAGCTATCTCAGCTTTCCGCCTCCCAGCTACGGGCTGCGGTGGTACGCCAACGTGCTTACCTCGGCCGACTGGCAGGATTCCGCAGCTTTGAGCTTGCTGCTCGCCTGCATCGTCACGCCCTGTTCGCTTGCGATCGGAACGATGGCGGCATTCGGGCTCAATAGAGGGCCGCTGAAGGGCAGGCAGGCGCTTTACGCGCTTATGATTTCGCCGATGGTCCTGCCTCACATCGTGCTGGGCCTTGGGATTTTCCGAATAGCTCTTGAACTGAACATATCCGATTCCATGCTCGCCTTCGTGCCGGCGCATCTGACAATCACGATTCCGTTCGTCATCATAACCGTCGGGGCCAGCCTCCAATCCTTCGACATTTCGATGGAGGAGGCGGCCCAGAGCCTGGGGGCGTCCAGGTTCGGCGCGGTTTGGCACGTAACGCTGCCGATCATTCGGCCGGGACTGATAGCCGGCGCGATATTCAGCTTCATTATTTCCTTTGACGAATTCATCATAACATTCTTCCTCGCCACCTATAGCCGAACCTTGCCGCTGGAGATGTTTTCCACGCTCATGTTCCAGGTCAAGCCGTCCATCGCGGCGGTTTCGTCGCTGACGCTGGCGGTAACCGCCGGGCTAACGGCGATTCTCATGTTCAGGGGCCAGGTGGCCGGAGAGAGCGGAATCATCAAATGAGCGACGTTGAAATTCAGTCCGCAGTCAAGAAATACGGTCGATTTACCGCTGTCGATTCACTGGACCTGACGGTCGGCGGCGGCGAATTCGTAACGCTCCTCGGTCCTTCGGGATGCGGAAAGACAACGACTCTCCGCATGGTCGGCGGTTTCGTCCGCCCGACTTCGGGACGCATCCGGATAAGCGACATCGACGTAACCGACAAGCCTCCGCAGAAGCGAAAGGTCGGCTTCGTATTTCAGAATTACGCGCTGTTTCCGCACATGGATGTCGCGCGGAATGTCGGTTTTGGCCTGCGGATGGCGAACTGCGAGAAATCGCTTCGAGAACAGCGCGTCTCGGAAGCTCTTTCCATGGTGCGCATGGACCATCTTGCCGACCGAATGCCGTCCCAGCTTTCGGGAGGCCAGCAGCAGCGTGTCGCGCTTGCGCGCGCCTTGATCGTCCAGCCTTCCGTTCTGCTGCTGGACGAGCCGTTCGGCGCGCTCGACAAGCAGCTTCGCGATCACATGAGAGTCGAGCTTCGCGACCTGCAGAAGTCTCTGGGAATTTCGACGCTCTTCGTAACCCACGACCAGGACGAAGCCCTTTCGATGTCCGACCGAATCGTCGTCATGTCCGAGGGAAAGGCGGCGCAGCTGGGCAGCCCTTCCGAAATCTATGAAAGTCCGAACAGCAGATTTGTCGCCGAATTCATGGGGCATTCAAACATTTTCGACTGCCTTGTCGAAGATGTATCGGAGGGCCTGACGAGGATTTCGATCAAGGGAGCCAGCATCTTCGCTCGATCGCCCGGCGCGCGCAAAGGTTCGACGATGACCGCCATGATCAGGCCGGAGAACATAGAATTCGCGGAATCGACTCCCGGGCCGGACAGCTCGGCGATCGCGGCATCCGTCGCCGGCAAGGAGTATCTGGGAAGCATAGTCCAGGTTTCGCTTGAATTGGAAGCCGGATTCTCGCTTGTCGCGCGCCAGACGAATTCCGAAAGCGCGACAACGCGCAGGCTGGAAACGGGCCAGAATGTCGCCGTCCGGATTCCGCCCGAGGCGGTTCGCCTGCTTTAGGCGGCGACTCGGCTAGGAGTCGGCCCCGGTCTTCGCTTTTAGCGCCAGCGCGCGCAGCGGGCTGCCCGTTCCGTTTCGAATTTTCAGCGGCGCGGCGACAACGACGCTTCCGGTGGCAGGGAGCCTGTCGAGATTGGCCAGGCACTGAAGGCCGCATTTGCCGGCGCCGTGCAAATGGAAGTGAGCGGGGTAGGGCGGGTCGGCATGGGCTGCCTGACCGGCATCGGTCCCTACGGTCTCCGTTCCAAGACCGACGATGTCGCGTTCCGCGACGAGGAATCGGACGGCTTCGGCGGCCGGCCCCGGCGAATGCGCGCCGTCCTCGCGAAGGTTTATGTAATCCGCGCCGCTTCTTTTCGACCAGTCGGTGCGCATGAGCACCCACGACCCCGGACGGATTCGTCCGTTCTCCCGCTCGAATTCGCGGATTTTGCATACATCCATGACATAATCCTCGTCTCGCTCGGCCTCGGCGCTGCAGTCTATGACGCATGCCGGCGCGATCATGCTTCCAAGCGGAACGGTATCGACGGATCCGTTCGGCGCGTTCTTGCCGCTAATCCAGTGGTTCGGAGCGTCGAAGTGCGTTCCCGTGTGCTCGCCGCACGAAAAGTTGTTCCATTTCCAGGCCGGGCCGCGCTCGTCGTAGCAAGACACTTCCTCGATGCGGAAACGCGCGCACTGGCCGAATTCCGGCGGCAGCACCATCACCGGAAAATCCGGTTCCAGCGCATGCGTCAGGTCGACGATCTCGATCGAGCCTTCGGCCAGCCGGCCCGCCAGGCGGGATAGCAGGTCATCCATCGATTTCTTCTCCCGTAGTCAATTCGCGCTCCAGGACCTTCGGATCGTCTCGCCAGCGGGACGCGATGTCCCTGGCGACATCGCCGACATAGATGTCCTCGACGCCTCGCCGCAGCCCGGCGATCAAATCGCGAGCGAGCCTCGCCGGCGCCACTTTCGGAGGCGGCAGGGAATCGTGCCAGTCCGTTTCGAGCGGTCCGCTGAACACGTTGACGACTCGCACGCCGCTGCCCGCGAATTCGCCTCGAAGGCACTGGGCCATCGACAGCAGGGCGGCGTGGCAGGCGGAATGGCTGCCGAATGCGGGCCAGCTGGAAAGAGCCCGGACGGAAATGGCATTGACCCAGGCCGAAGCCGAGTCGATGCCGTCCGATCCGCGGGCGCGCATCGGCGGGCCGAACGACTGGGCGAGCCGCATGAAGCCGAAGACGTTGGTTTCGAATTCTTCCTTCGCCATGGCGATTCCGCGCCTGTCAACCAGGCCTCCGGGCCTCAGGTAGTCGGCCGTATGGATCAGGATGTCGACCTTGCCGCCGTACTCTGCCGCGCACTCGCGAACCGACTCCGTGTCGGTAAGGTCGAGCGGCACGGGTTCGACTATCGGCTGCGCCGATATCCTGTCCAGTTGCTCGTCGCGGCGCCAGAGCTCGGAGACGCCGGCGAAGATCGCGCGGCATCCGGCATCGGCGAGCGCTTCGGCGATCGCCGCTCCGACGGGCGTTCGGGCATCCGTGATTAGTACTCTTCGGTGCTTTGGATCGTTGGTCATTTCTCTCAGCTGACGGTCGTCGCCCATGTTTTCAGTATCGCTTTCCGGCAAGGCGAAAAATACGGCTTGACCGGACTTGTCGAGGTGCAGCCTCGCTCTGACCCTGTCGCCGGTTTCGCAGTCTCCATGCAGATGGGCGAGGATGCGTGGGCCTTCCGCAAGGCGAACCGTGCCGATCCGCCAGGGCGCCCGATCCCTGAAGTAGGGGTCCGCGGACGCATGGACTACGGTGGCCGCGATCAATTCTCCCCCGCCTGATATCCGAGTCCATTCCAGATCGTCGTCGAGGCAAATCGGGCATGCCTCCCGCGGCGGATAGGCGAATTCCCGGCAGGATTCGCAGCGCTGCAGTTCCAGCCGCCCGGCGGATGCCAGAGCGGCGAGCCGAATGCCGAGCCTTGTTCGCGCGGAAGGCGGCGCTAGCGCCGATCTAGTCTTGCGCTGCGGATTCCGTTTCGGCGGCGGCGGGAGAGGGTCCGTCATCGGTCAGCCGCCGCATCCGGAAAGAGCGACGGCGGAGGCGCACACGCCGCGGTCGAAATTGACGATACCGAATCCGGAAACTACGGCTGTCCGGGCTTCGGGCACCTGCCGTCCCAGCGAGGCGCCCGTCAATTGGCGTATCGCGTCGACTAGGCCGAGGTAGCCGCCGGCGGCGCCGGCCTGCCCCGTCGAAAGCTGGCCGCCGGTCGTATTGTGCGGAAATTGGCCGGAATTCGTAAGGTCCCGGCATCGGACGAATTCCGCCGCTTCGCCCTTTCGGCAAAATCCCAAGTCTTCGATCTGCATCATGCTGATCACGGGATAATCGTCGTAGGTCTGAAGAAAGTCGATATCTTCGGGAGAAACGCCCGCCCGATGCCAGAAGGATTCGCGATCCCTGGCCCAGCCGCCGCGGAACTGGATCGGATCGTCCGCGAATGCGTTGTGGCGCTCTATCGCCGCGAGAATGCGCGCGCCGCCGAGATCGAGCCCGTCCGCGACGTCTTCACGCATGACGAGGAATCCTTCGCCGCCCGAGCACGGCATGACGCAGTCGAAAAGAGCAAGCGGCTCGGCAATCGCCCGCGCGCCGAGATACTGCTCGAGGCTCAAGGGGCTCTTCATCAGCGCAAAGGGGTAGGACAGCGCGTTTTGCCGCTGGCAAACCGCAATGTGGCCGAAATCTTCCCTCGTCGCTCCGAATCGCCGCATGTAGTGGGCGGTAAGCAGCGCGAAGTAGGCGTTCGGGCCGCCCGCGCCGTAGGGATAGGCGGCATCCAGCGAAAACCGCGAAAACCCCGCCGTCATCCGGCGAAAGCTGTGGATGTGGTTGGTATCGCCGGCGATGCAGGCGACAATGCCGGCGTCTCCGGCCTGCACCGCTCTCGCAGCTCGCGTCAAGGCCATCGGCCCGGAGGCTCCGCCCGAAGGAATTTGTTCAAGCCATCTAAGCTCCAGGCCCGCATGCTGCGCGAACCCGACGGCCGTATCGGGATGCAGAGAAAAACTGGAAACCGCGAGCCCGTCTATTTGATCGGGCCGTATTCGCGCCGCTTCCGTCAATCCCCGCAGCGCCTTGAGAAGCCACCAGTGCGCGGACTTGCTCGAATACCTCTCATAGGGAACGGACACCGGCGCGACAGCGGCGACGCCCTCGTAGGACAGCGGAGCCGGCTCAGCCATTTCGTTTCTTTTCAGAGCGGAAGTCGGCAAGCTCGCCCGCTTCGCGCATTCGGAGCAGCAGCACCTTAAGCTCGGCGCGCTGGATCTTCTCGGTTCCCGTAAGCGGCAGTTCCGGCACCGAGGCGAACCAGCCGGGAGCCTTGAAATAGGCGAGATTTTCAATGCAGTGCTTAAAGAGCTCGCCGAAAATCCCGCAATCCGCTTCGGGCGATCTTTCGGCCGTCTTGACGAGGCAGGCGACTTCCTCGCCGCGAATCTCGTCGGGCACCGCGCCGACGGCGACGGCTTCGACCCCGGGATGCTTGACCAGGACGGACTCGACTTCGGCGGCGGATACGTTCTCCCCGGAACGCCGGATCATGTTTTTCTTGCGGTCCTTGAAGACGAATTGCCCGTTCGAATCCTGCGCTACGATGTCGCCGGTATGGAACCAGCCGCCGCGCCAGGCTTCCCGCGTGGCGCCCTCGTCCTTGAGATAGCGGGAAAAGAATCCGAAGCGCGGATTCCGACCGGCCCTGCGCACCAGAAGCTCTCCCTGCGTTCCCGCGGCCAGGGCCTCGCCGCGCTCGCCGACGACTTTGGTTTCGATTTCGGGCCCCGGCCGCCCGAAGCAGCCCTCGCCGACAATCCTGTCGGGTCCCGTCGCGGCGATGCAGGCGCCGGCGCCGGTTTCGGTCATCGCCCACGCTTCGATCAGAGGATATCCGAATCTCTCTTCGAATCCGGCGTGCAGATCCGGGTTCACGCCCGCGCCGAATCCAAACCTGACGCCATGGTCGCGGTCCTTCGAGCTAGGCGCGGATTTCATGAGAATCGCCGGCATGATTCCGAGATAGTGGACGATTGTCGCTCGGCTTTCGCGAAGGTCGTCGCGCCAGCGCCCGGGATGGAAGCGGTCCAGCGCAACGAGGCATCCTCCCGTCGCGATCATCGCCATGGACGAAAACGCCATCGCGTTCATATGGTAGAGCGGCAGCGGAGTCAGCATGCGCTCCGCGCCCTCGAGCAGCGCCCAGGGCTCGCGAAGCGACGCGTACCAGTCGCCCGCCGCAAGGAAATATTCGTTGGAAAGCACGCATCCTTTCGGAAGGCCGGTCGTGCCGGACGTGTACATCAGCGCGGCTTCCGCGAGACTAGCCGCGGTTTTCGCGCTTTCGGGACGCGGCGCATGCGCGATCGGCTCGGGCACGCTTCGAAGCGTTTCCGCAACCGCGATGCGACGAGATTCGCACGCGGCTCTAAAGGCGAGGCCGAAGCGCCGGCAAGGCGGGGCAACCACCGCTAGCCGCATTTCCGAATGCTCGACTAGTCGCGAGGCATCCGCTCCGCGCAAGTCGGGATTGATCGGAACGGCCGAGATCCCCAGCGAGTTCAGAGCCAGCCATTCGATAAAGTATTCGGGCGAATTGGGAAGGCATAATCCAACCCGGTCTCCATGCCCGAATCCGCGACGCTCGTAGTCCCTCCTTCGCCGCGCCGCGCACTCGCGCATCTTCTCGAACGTCCAGCCTTCGGCCCCGCCGGATTCATCCCGAATGCGGGGGCCGGCCGAAAAAAACCGGCGGCTTCCCCATCGCTCCGCTGCTTTCGAAAACCGGTCCCAGACGGTTTCGTCGCCGTAGGACGGAATTTCGTGCAAGGGATCAGTCCAGGATCCTGTCGGATCGGTCATTTCTAGGCTCATGCTATTCGTTCGGCTGCCAAAAGTAGGTTTGCTGAAACGCGTCGAATAATCGCATCCGAAATTCAGTCTGCATGCTTTAGTCGGAAATCGCAGGCGCTGTCCAACGAAGATGCGCTGCGCAATTCGAAGCGGGTCGTCGGCTGGCGATTTGCCTGCGATCGCCTATTGATATACTGGGATCGCAATTTCCGGGATCGGTAGCGCATGTGGTCCGCTGAAACCAATCCGGTCCGATCCGGATTGCGAAACGGCAAGTCAACAGGAGCGCGGATGAGCTTCCAACCGGCCTCGGCGATGATCGGCAGCGTCCCGCTGGCGGCGATCGAAGCGGTTGCGTTCGATCTGGAAACGACGGGGCTGGATGCATCAAGCGCGCGCGTGGTCGAATTCGGCGCCGCGAGGATTGCCGGCGGGCGCGTCCAGGATGCTCGGCCGTATTCGACTCTAGTAAATCCGGGCATCGCGATTCCGGCTCTTTCGACATCGATTCACGGCATAGCCGACGAGGACGTGGCGGAAAAGCCCGGTTTTCCGGACTCCATGGCCGCATTTTCCAAATGGGCGGGCCGCAGCGCGATGCTTGGCTATTCCTCGAGTTTCGACTTATCCGTGCTGGAAGCCGAGCACGCTCGGCACGGCATGCCCTGGAACGCGCCGAGAATGCTCGATGTCGAGGAACTCGTGCAATTGCTGGCCCCGGATCTGAAGAACTTTTCGCTTGAAACCGTGGCGGAGTGGCGGGGGATAGAAATCGAGAGTCGCCATCGCGCGGTCCCGGACGCGATTTTAGCGGCCCGGGTGTTTGCCAGCCTGATCCCCGATCTCAGAAAAGCAGGCGTTTCATCATTCGCCGAGGCCGAAAAGTCCTGCAGCATCATACGAACAAGAACCGGTCAAGTCGCGGTTTCGGATCGGGCCGCGTCGGCAGGACCGTTAAACGTTGAAAGTTTCCGATTTCGCGTCCGCGTCGGGGACGTCATGGCGTCGCCGCCTATCGCCGCGAAGTCCGACGAGAAAATGAACAGCGCAGTCGCAAAAATGGTCGAAAACCGCGTCGGCGGGCTTTTCGTTGAATTCGACGCGGATTCCGGAGAATTCGGAATTCTAACCGAGGGGGATGTCATTCGGTCGCTGCACGGCGAAGGCGCGGGCGCCCTGGACAGGAGAATAGGAGAATTCTGCTCGCGCCCGCTGGTCGCGGTGCATCGGAAGGAATTCGTCTATCGAGCCGCGATAAAGATGTCGTCGAAACGATTTCGGCATCTAGGGGTCGAAGACTACGACGGCAAGCTAGTAGGCGCCATCAGCGCCCGAGACCTGTTCAACAGCAATCTGGAGGCCGCGGTTTCGCTTGGCCGCGAAATTGAAGACGCGATATCCCCTGCCGATCTCGGTCTTGTCTGGGAGGGTCTGGCGACGGTCGCGCGCGCGTTGATTCAAGAGTCGATGGATGCGCGCGACATAACCGCGATCATTTCCCGCGAGCTTCGGGCTTTGACCCGCCGAGCCTGCGAGATGGCCGAAGCGGAACTCCTGGAAAAAGGCTTGAAGCCGCCGTCTTCCACCTACGCCGTGATGGTTCTAGGCTCCGGCGGACGCGGCGAAAGCATGCTGGCCATGGATCAGGACAATGCGATCGTGTTCGGCGAGGGCGAAAGGGGAGGCGAAACCGACCTCTGGTGCGAAGCGGTCGGCTGCCGAGCGGCCCGCATACTGGACGAGGCCGGGGTCAGGCGCTGCAGCGGCGGCGTAATGGCATCGAATCCGGCCTGGCGCATGAGCTATGCGGATTGGACCGAAACGGTCTCCCTCTGGCTCTCTCGCACGAAGCCGGGCGATTTGCTGAATTCGGACATTTTTTTCGATGCCATGCCGGTGCATGGCGATACCGCTCTGGCGAATCGGCTAAGAAGGGAATCCATTGATTCCGCCGGGCGGTCGCTGCCGTTCCTGAGGCTGCTTGCGCAAAACGCAGTCAGCCGTCGCAGCCCTTTCGGGTGGCTGGGCCGGCTCCGGCTCGATAGGGGGCGCATCGACCTAAAGGCGCACGGCGTCATGCCTTTATTCTCCGTTGCGCGCGTGCTAGCTCTGGAAAATGGAATCGCGGCGCGTTCAACCGCCGGGCGTCTTCGGGCGTTCAGCAAGCTTTGCGGCTCCAGCGACCGGAATGTTGAGGACGTGATTGCAGCGCACGGCGTTTTTCTCGAGTTGATCCTTCGCCAGCAGCTTCGGGATATGGAGGCGGGCATCCCCTTGTCCAACGGCGTCGCGGCCGATGAATTGAGCGGAGCCGAACGTTCGCAGCTAAAGTGGTCTTTGAAGCAGGTCGAATTCGCAACCGGGCTTCTTGGCATTCCGGCAATCGGCTGAAAGGAATGGCGGCGGTTGCCGAAGCGGCGCATCGATTCGGCGATGGCATTGGATAGGCAGCCCGGAAATCGAACATTCGGATGCCGCAAATAGGACAGCTCGTGAATTTAGCATTGCTCGAAAAGGTTTTCATGAAGCTTGCGCTCGAAGCGGGAGCCAGAATAATCGAAATCCGCGATTCCGCCGGGCTGGATTCCAGGCGCAAGTCCGATGGCAGCCTAGTAACGGAGGCCGATAAGGCCGCAGACGAGATTCTGCGCTCGGGTCTTCAGGAATGCTTTCCCGAACTCCCCGTGGTCAGCGAGGAATGCGCCGAAAGCCATGCGACGTACTCGGATGAATTTTTTATTGTCGATCCGCTGGACGGAACGCGCAATTTCGCGAAGGGATCGTCCGAATTCACGGTCAACATTGCTCTCGTCAGAAACGGAGTTCCGGTTCAAGGCGTCGTCTACGCGCCCGATTGCGATCAGATGTTTCACACGGCTCCCGCGGGCGGAGCGATCGAAACTCGCGCCGCTAGTTCCGCCGATGCCGAGTCGGCAATGTGCGTTGTTCGAGACGCCGTTCCGCCCTTCAAGGTCGTCGCATCGCGCTCGGCTAGGAAATCGCCCAGGTTCGACGAGTTTCTGGAGAGAATCGGGGATTCAAACTCGGATTACAGGAATTCGTCCATTAAATTCTGCATGCTCGCCAAAGGTGACTTCGATTTCTATCCGCGGTTCGGCCCGACGATGGAATGGGATACGGCTGCCGGCCACGCCATTCTTGCCGCCGCCGGCGGCACTGTTCTTCGCTACGATGAACGCGACGTGCTGACGTACGGCAAGCCGGAGTATTCGAACCCGGCATTCCTCGCCGCCTCGTCCGCACAAGCGCTTCGCGCTTTCATGCGCGCTTCGCAATAGGCTCCGCGGTTTTTTTATTCCTTTCCCGTTTCAATCCTCCAGTTCGCCGACCGCCGATTCCGGACGGCTAATTCCGCGGAGCATAGGGCCAAGCGGTTCGCAATCCTGCGGAAGCGGGACCATGGATATGCATCGCCGGCCAATATGCTACGGCTGTAGATCTACGCGCCGAGTCTGGAGGTTTTGGCCGTTTGATCAATTGCTCGAATTGATTGACAGATGCGCGACGGAAGTGGTACGCTCGCCGGAACCGCTCCGGCGGATCGAGAATTGCGGTTACAACTTGGGAAAAGGATTTTGCTAACGAAGTCGTAGAGCATCGGGGCGGTTCGGCTGTTAACCAATTTGCTATAGAGGAGGTAAAGCAAATGATTACGAGAACTGTTATAGCTGGGGCGATAACGGCTGCCCTAGCCTTGCAAGGCGGCGCGAGCATTGCAGACGAGGCAAATGCCTGCATTGGCAATTCGGGTCCGGTTACCGGCCCTGCCGCGTTCGGCGGCAAGGCGATTAGGATGGGCGCCGAATTGGCCGTCGAGGATATCAATGCCGCCGGCGGCGTCCTTGGGCAGGAGCTTGAATTCATCCAGTACGATGATGCGGGCGCGCCTCCGCGAGGCGTCGACAATGTGCGAAGAATCGGGCTAGCCGACAACTGCGTGGCTATGATTGGCGGATATCACTCGACCGTCGCTCTTGCCCAGCGGGATCCGATCCACGAAATCGGAATGCCCTATGTCGGCACCATTGCCGCGAATACGAAAGTAATCGAGAACGGCAGGGATCCAAACTACATGTTCCGCGTCTCGGCAAAAGACCGCTGGGTTACAAAATTCCTAGTGGCCGAGGGCATGCAGCGCTCTGCAAACAACGCTATCGGGATCATGTACGAGAATACCGGATGGGGCAAGGGGGCGTATCCGGACCTGCAAAACGCGCTGCGCGAGCAGGGCCTTGAGGAGGTTGGCGCCGAAACCTTCAATTGGGAAGATACCGACATGACGCCGCAGCTCATTCGCTTGCGCGACGCCGGGGCGGAAGTTCTGATTATGTGGGGACTTGATCGCGAAGGAAACCAAATCCTGCGCAGCCTGCAGAAGATCGGCTGGTCGCCGCAGGTCATCGGCGCCTGGGGATTCGCCGGAAATCTAGGCGAACTCGCCGGAGAACTGGCGAATTGCGCCCTGATTATGCAGACCTACTCGTGGATGGGCGAGCTAGAGCCTAGTGCGCAAGCGCTTTATGATCGAATGCAGGAAGATTTTGGCATAGGCAGCCAAGAAGAAATTCGCATGGGATCGGGAGTCGCCAATGCCTATGATGCGGTTCATATCATTGCAAAGGCAATTGAAATCGCAGGAAGTTTCGACCGCGCCAAGGTTTACGACGCGCTGTTCGAAGTCGAGCACGAGGGATTGGTCACAAGCTACAGCCCCGCTTTCGAACGAACAGAGGAAAGGCACGATGCGATACTGCCGGAAGCGTACAAGCTCACCGCATGGTATGACGGCAAGCTGCTTCCGCTCGATCAAACGCCTTGCGAATGACGCATTGCTGACTTGATCGAATGAACTTGGCCGCGGCGCGAAGTGGGTTCCATTTCGCGCCGCGAATAAGGGTGGAATCGTGAGCGAAGTCGTTCAGTATTTTCTCGCGGGGCTCGGGATCGGCGGCATTTATGCGCTTGTCGCTATCGGGTTCCATATCATGTGGTCTTCGGCAAAGGCGGTTAACTTCGCTCATGGCGATACGCTGATGCTCGGAGCGGTGCTTACAATCGTGTTCCTAGATTTTGGGCTGCCGATTGCGATTGCGATTGCTCTGGCCATTCTAGTCGGCATGTTGTTCGGAGTCGTGCTCGAGAGAGTCGCTATTCGACCATTCGCCACCCAGGCACGGTCGATTGGATGGATGCTTACCACCATCGCCATAGGCATCATGCTCGAGAGCTACACGACGATCAGCTTCGGAGCCTTTGCCAGGCCCTTGCCGTCGCCCCTAGTCGAGAATCCTGTAATCATTCTGGGCGCCGGCATCTATCCGCAGGAACTGCTCATTCCTATTGCCGCTATCGCTATCGTGGCGGTCCTGCACGTGTTTCAGCGCCGAACCCAGCTTGGCCGCGCGATGCGCGCCGTCGCGTACAATCGAGAGGCGGCGGGAATCGTCGGCATAAACGTTACTGGAATCGCCATGATCTCATTCGCGATGGCCAGCGCGTTGGGCGGGCTCTCGGGAATCCTGGTGGCGCCGGTCATTCAAGCCTCGGCAACGATGGGGCTGTTGCTGGGCATAAAGGGATTTGCAGTGGCGATCATTGGGGGGATTACAAGTGCGCCCGGTGTCGTTATCGCCGGGCTGCTTTACGGGGTGATCGAAAAATTTGTCGACGGCTACATCAGCACGGCGGCGCGCGAAGCGGTCGGATTCAGCATTGTGATCCTAGTGTTGATGATTTGGCCGCAAGGCCTATTCGGCCGTAAGGAAATCGTCAAGGTATGAGCTGGGTCGCGCGCCACCTCAACGGACTCTTCGTTGCCGTTGCAGCGGTCTTGATCTTGGCGATGCCGGATATCGCCGGCAATGAATACGCCCTCCGATTCTATACGCTGATGCTGATCTATATGATCCTGGCGCTGGGATTGAACGTTCTCGTCGGTTTTACCGGACTAGTGTCGCTGGGGCAGGCCGGACTCTACGCCATCGGTGCGTACACAGCCGCTATCCTGGCGACGAGAGTCGGCATCGGATTCGTGCCTTGCCTAGTCCTCGGCATGGTCTTCGCAGGCGTTTTCGGGGTTTTGCTGGCCTATCCGACCGTCCGGGTTCGCGGTGTTTATCTCGCCGTCGTTACGATTGCGTTCGGCATTATCGTTGAGAACATCGCGATTGAATGGGATTCGCTGACCGGCAGCTGGGTCGGAATTTCGAACGTTCCCAAACCGACCCTGCTCGGGCTGCCGATGAACCACAAGGTATACTTTTACTTTGTTGGACTCAGCGCGCTCATCGCGTTCGCGGTCAACGTCAACATTATGAACTCCCGGTACGGAAGAGCGATGCTGGGGACGAGCCAAAGCGAAATCGCGGCAAGCTCGCTAGGAATTTCCGTAACGGCGATGCGCACGCTAGCATTCGTGCTGTCGGCCGTAACCGCAGGCGCCGCCGGGGTGCTTTACGTTTTTCTCAACAAATACATCAGCCCGGATATTTTTTCATTTAGCGATTCAATCCGGTTTCTGCTCATGGTTATCCTCGGCGGCGCCGGAACCACCCTCGGACCGGTGGTCGGAGCCGGCTTGCTGAGCTATCTGCCCGAGCTTCTGCAGCAGTTCGGAGAATGGCAAAGGTTCGTATACGGCGCATTGCTTGCCGCAGTCATGTTCTTTCTGCCGCGCGGAATCGTCGGCAGCGCGACTGATTTACTGCAGCGGTTCACGTCTCGGCCCGCGCCGAATCGGACCGCCTCGTCGGGCAAGTCCATCGGCGAGATAGTCGGAGTAGAAACGGTCGGCGCCGGCAACTGCCTGGAGGCCCGGAATATTAGCTTGCATTTCGGCGGTTTGGCTGCGCTGAACAAAGTTGATGCCAATATCGGCAGCGGCAAGATCCATGGGCTTATCGGTCCCAACGGCGCCGGCAAATCGACTCTCCTTAACGCGGTTTCGGGTATTTATCGCGTCAGTTCCGGCCGGAATTATTTTTTTGGCGAAGACATTACTAAAATGAAAAGCCACCAGCTTGCGCGTCGAGGGCTGGCCCGCACTTTCCAGAATACTGAAATGTTCGGCGAGATGACGGTGCTTGAAAATGTCTGGACCGGCTTCTACTCAGATTACCGCACCGGGCTGCTGTCGGCGATTTTGCGCCTGCCCGCGTATCGAAATGAAGAGGAAAAGTTCCGGAAATCCGCGCTTGATCTGCTGGAATTCGTCGGCTTGTCGGATTCCGCATTCGAAAAGGCCAAGAATTTGCCGTTCGGTTTTCAGCGCAGGCTCGAGATCGCCAGAGCGCTTGCGACGAAGCCGAAACTGATCCTGCTGGATGAACCGGCCGCCGGCCTTACCCAGTCGGAAATCGACGATCTTCGGGATCTGATCATACGCCTATCCGAGCATGGCATCACTATCGTCGTCGTGGAGCATCACATTGAACTGGTCATGGCGATATCGTCGCACATTACCGTTCTCGACTACGGCGAGGTAATCGCGGAAGGCAGCGCCGCCGACGTTCAAGCCGACCCGAAAGTTATCGAGGCGTACTTCGGAAGTCCCGAGATGCTTGAACATGTGGCGGGCGACAAGAATTCGGGGCGGTCGGCTCCCGAAGGCGCATCATGAATAATCGCGAAGTGCCATTGCTGGAGGTCGAGAACCTCAGCGTTAGCTACGGCAAAGTCGAAGCAGTAAGAAGCGTTTCGCTCCGGGTAATGGCCGGCGACTTCGTTTCGATAATCGGCAACAATGGAGCCGGAAAATCCTCGACGCTGAAGGCGATTGCGGGAGTGGTCAAGCCGTCGGGCGGCTCAATTCGAATGGAGGGCAAAGAGGTTGGGAGCCTGCCGCCGCACAAGGTCGTGCGCCATGGAATCAGCCTGATTCCCGAGGGCCGGCAGCTATTCGCCGACCAGACGGTCTACGACAATCTTATGCTAGGCGCCTACTCGAGAAGACGAGAGGAAGCCGGATCCCTTGAAACGGATTTGGACAGGGTTATCGAGCTTTTTCCGATTCTCGGCGAACGCCGCGGTCAAATTGCCGGCAGCCTTTCCGGCGGCGAACAGCAGATGCTGGCGCTGGCACGGGGACTTCTTTCCCGACCGAAGCTATTGATGATTGACGAAATGTCGCTCGGATTGGCTCCTAGAATCCTGGCAACATTGTTTCCCGTTCTTGAGAGGCTAAATCGGGAAGGGCTCGCGATTTTGTTGGTCGAGCAGCTGGCGACCTTGGCCTTAAAGGTTTCGCTTCGAGGATATGTGTTCGAAAACTCGCGCATCACAATTAGCGGATCTGCGGACGACCTTGCCTCCAATCGGCAAGTTATCGAAGCCTATCTTGGTCGCAGAGCCGCATAGCCCCAGGCGCAGAGCAATTGCGGTTGCAGGAAATTTAGTCTGGCTGGCGCAGTACCGGCTCCAGCTTCAACTTGGTTAAACGTGCGAAAAAGGAGGACATTATGGGACAACGCATCATAGACCTGAGTGTTACGATTGAAGACAACATGCCGGCGCACAAGCTCTTTCAGAGCCCAATCTATTTGACGGCGCTAAATCACGAGAGCACCAAGTCATTTAATCTCGGCGTGCCGGAAGATCCGATGACGTTCCAGACGAACTACATGGGCATGCTAGACCATGTCGGAACCCATGTGGACGGCTTCCGTCACGTCAATCCCAGCGGAGCGACGATTGACGAGATGCCGCTCGACCTGTTTATGGGGAAGGCCGTCTGCTTCGACTTGCGGCACATTCCGGACCTCGGCGATATCGATGCAGCGGAAATGGATAAGGCGGAAGCCGCTTCCGGCGTGAAAGTCGACGGGCATATCGTCCTACTTTGCACGGGCTTGCACAATAGGCACTATCCCGACCGAAAGGTTTGCTGGACCAATCCCGGACTGACGGTTGACGCAACTCACTGGCTTAATGATCGCGGTTCGAAAATGCATGGCGTGGAAGGCCCTTCCACCGACAAGCCAACCGACAACATCTTCGCGCAGCACCGGGCGTGCAGAGATCTAGGCGTTTCGCACTTTGAATGGCTGGTAAACCTGGAAGAACTGGTCGGCGTCGGGGAATTTCAGTTTTTCGGCGCGCCGCTGAAATTCAAGGGCGGATCCGGGTCGCCCGTGCGAGCATTCGCAATTGTTGAGGATTGAACTAGAAGAATAGGACTCGCCGGGGTCTGCGGAGAAAAAAGGCCATGGGTAAGGAACTGCTTTTCAAGAACGCAGTCGAATTGCGCGATCTGGTTGTAGGCAAGGAGATTTCGCCTGTAGAGCTCCTGGAGCACTGCCTGGCGCGACGGGACGAAGTTGAGCCGTCGCTCAACTGCTTTGCCACCAATACCGACGATATGGCCATGGCGGCCGCCAAATCGGCCGAGAAGGCGATACTGGACGGGGAAACGCCGGGCCTGCTTCATGGCCTGCCGTTTTCGGTCAAAGACCTGATCGCCGTCGGCGGCGTTCGACAGACTTTCGGGTCGAAACCCATGGCGGGGAATATCGCGGCTGTCGACGCGCCGTCGGTTGAGCAGGCCAAACGGCAGGGCGCAGTCGTAATAGGCAAGTCTACGACGAGCGAGTTCGGATGCAAGCCGGTGGGAGACAGCCCGATTACCGGGATTACCCGGAATCCGTGGAACCTGAAGAAGACGCCGGGAGGTTCGAGCTGCGGAGCCGTATCGAGCGTAGCAAGCGGCGTAACGCCATTTGCGCTTGGAACCGATGGTGGGGGGTCCGTGAGGATCCCCTGCTCGCTGACTGGACTGTTTGGTATCAAGGCGCATTTCGGCCGAGTGCCGGTTTACCCCGTTTCGGCCACTCCGACGCTGGCTCACGTCGGCCCGATCGCGCGAACGGTCAGGGACGCCGCCTTGGTATTGTCCGCGATTTCGGAATTCGACCGGAGAGACCCTTTTTCGGTCGCCGGCGGCGTGCCAGACTTTTTGGCGGCGTGCGACAAGCCCGTGAAGGGCATGAAGATCGCATGGAGCCCGACACTCGGCTATGCGAACCCGTTGCCGGAGGTCGTGGAAATCTGCGAGCAAGCAGTTGGAGTATTCGAAGAATTAGGCTGCGAAGTGGAATTGGTCGATCAAGTGATGGACGAAGACCCGAGCCATATTTGGATGGCGGAGTTTTACGCCGGCGTCGGAACTCGGCTCAAAGGAGTTCTTGAGCAATCTCCGGACCAGTTGGATCCCGCGGTTGCCCAGGTATTGGACGGGGCGCTCGATCAAACGCTTGAAGAATACTATTCCAAGGTCTTTCTGCGCTACGATTTCCGAGAAAAAATGCGTTCCTTTATGGAGGATTTCGACCTGCTTCTTTCGCCGACGCTGCCGGTGGCCGCATTTGACGTTGGATTAAACGTTCCTCCGGAAATGCCGGACGCAAACATCATTTCGTGGGTTTGCTATACGTATCCGTTCAACCTAACCGGCAATCCCGGGGCTTCGCTGCCAGTCGGATTTACCGCCGATGGCCTGCCGGTAGGATTGCAGGTTATCTCCCGGGCGATTCGGGAGGAGGATATTTTCAGGGCGTGCGCCGCATTCGAGGCGGCAAGGCCTTGGAGCCAATTCATTCCGCCAATCGAGTGATGGAACGCGCCGCGCCGCCGGGCATTGAGTTTCCGGTCGGCGACAATAAGTGTCAAGCAAAAGGGAAAAAACAGGCAATCCTGCAAAAGCGCGGGGAATCGCCAAAATCCCGCACTTCTACACAGCCGTCGACACCAAGCTTTTCATTCGGCACCGCATCGCCCGTTCGCAGCATCGACGAAAATCTTCTTAGATTTCCCATTCGCGCTCCGTCGCCCGCGCGGAATTCGCTAGGAGGGATCGGCTTGCCTTGGACAGAGCGCTCCCCTGACATCCGAATGCGGCGATCGTCTTGCCGAGATCCCGCCGGAAGTCGGAGACATCAAGGTTAACCGCCATACGGTCGGATTAATGGCCGATCGATGGGCAAGTAGCGGCGAAGCCGCTCACGAGCGCGACTGACTGCGTCGGCGGTCCCGGACTCCGCCACACGGCGGACAACCCTTTGCCTTTCGTCCTGTCGGGACGAATACCCGCCTCGGACACGCGGAATTCATCGCACTGAGGCATATGAGCGCGAAGGCAAATCGACGCGATCGGGCGGCGCAAACTGCTTTTTCCAGGTCGCCTCCGCTTTTAAACTTAGCTTGCCTCTAGCGATTCGGCGCTTTGATGCGCACGTTGCTGTTTACCCCGCGCCAGTCCGATGCCGGAATATTTTCGGTCTCGGTCCTCAAAACGACCAAAAGTCGATCCGAACTCGACCCGAGCGTAAATCCGTTCCGAAAAACGCATCTTGCCGCCCGAATTCCGCGCATTCGAAAACTGCCCGCATTTCAAGCGATCAATGAACGCATCGCTGTTTCTGTCTTTCCGCCGGCCCAGCAATAGCTCGGAAGCCGAAATTCGACTTCCGCAGGCCAGAATATCCGCAAGGAGGGAAAGACCGGCAGGGCTTAGATGAGCTTTTCAAGGAATTCCTGGGTTCGCTCGTCGCGGGAGCGGTTGAAAAACTCCTCGGTCGGCGCCTGCTCGACGATGCGGCCGCCGGACATGAAGACGAACCGGTCGGCAATCTCGCGAGCGAACCCGATTTCGTGCGTGACGAGTATGATTGTCATTCCGTCTCTTACCAGCCTGCGAATGACATCCAGGATATCGATCACGGTTTCGGGATCGAGAGCCGACGTCGGCTCGTCGAACAGCATAAGATTCGGCTTCATGGCCAATGCGCGGGCAATTGCAACGCGCTGCTGCTGGCCGCCGCTCAATTGATGGGGATACGCGTTCGCCTTTTCGGCCAGCCCGACTTTTTCAAGCAGCTCGATCGCCTGCGCGTCGGCCCGTTCGCGCGAAAGCCTTCGGACCAGGCGAAGGGCCAGAGAGATGTTTCGCCTGGCGGTCAAGTGGCGGAACAGGTGAAACCGCTGAAAAACAAAGCCGATTTCCTGACGCTGCGAATTCATGATTCGCGTCGATACCGGCGAAAGCCCTCCGGCGCCGTCGAGGCGGGAGCCGACGATCTCGCCTGCGACCGCCACGGCGCCGCCGTCCGGAACCACAAGCCCGTTCAGGCAGCGCAGAAACGTCGTTTTGCCGCAGCCGCTCGGTCCGATAATGGCCACGACCTCTCCGGGCCGAACGCTGAAATCGATGCCGTCCAGAGCGGCGTGGTCGCCGAATTTCTTTCGCAAGCCGCAAGTTTCCAAAATCGCGGCCTGCGTCGCCCGAGGCTTTCGAGCGGACAGCCGTTCCGCGAATTCCCGGAGTTCCAAGCTTGTTTCGGCGCGGCGGACGCGGCGCGGCCAGAGCTGCTGCCCGGGTCGCTGCCGCGTTGGCGAAGACCATTTCTCCAAATGCCTCTGAATTGCGTCCCATCCGCTGGTCATCGCGAGATAGTAGATCGCGGCGGCGCTATAGACCTCGAGCGGACGAGTCGTGAATTGGGCGATCTGCTGCGATACCCTGAGCAGTTCGGCAAACGAGATTGCGGCCAGCAGGGAAGTCGCCTTGAGCATGTAATTGAAATTGTTGCCCAGCGGAGGAATAATCACCTTAACCGCCTGCGGAAGAACGATAAGAAAAAAGACCTGCCAGCGCGGCATTCCCAGCGACTGCGCCGCATCGCGTTGCCCGGAATCGACGGACAGCAGTCCCGCCCGGACGATTTCGGCCATTCTCGCGCCTTCATTGAGGCCGAGGGCCAAGAGCCCGGACGCGACGATCCCGAGCGGAATCCCGAGCTGGGGGACGACTGCGAAAAAGGCGAGAATCTGAACGAGCAGCGGCGTTCCCTGAAACAGCCAGCGATAGCCCCAGCCCGGCGCTCTTACCAGCGGATTCGAAGACAGCATCGTCGGCGCCACCAATATGCCGATCAAGGTTCCCATCGCCTGCGCGACAACCGCAACCCAGATGGTCGTCCAGGCCGCTCGAAGCATTTGCTGAGATGTCAGCGCATCGAAAAAGTACGACCAGCCCCAGCTCATTCAGCGCTCCGATGGAATAATTGAAGTCATTCCAAATACCTGGGCGCAAGCCAGGTCTTGTTGTGCGCGGGCGCGTTGTCAGGGTCGAGAATCAGTTCAAAGCCGCCGCGCCGGCGGCCGCCCATCGAAAAATCAAGCACGCTGCATAGGCCGGGCGCGGCGGAGATGACGTCGTGCGCCGCATTGATAATCATAAGCCCGGCGCCTTTGATCGATACCGCAGCCGGAGTCAGCGACGCATGGATGCGATGAGTGCCTTCGATGAAGATTTCGTCGATCTGCCTATGGCCGAACCGGTCGGGGCCGTAGAACATTTCGAGCGTCAAGCGAATTGCGGCCCTGCCGCGGGCGTACCCCGCGCCGGTCTGCGTAATGCCGACAACGCACCCCGGCTCAATGGGGCCGAGATCGGAACCGGACTCGATTGCCTCCGGATAGGTATGCGCCTTCCAGTCCTCGTCGATGCGCTCGATTTCCAAGCCGAACCGTTCGCCGAGCGACGCAATGGATTCCGGCATGGACATGTGGCCGACGATGCGGCCCGTTTTGAGCTTGTCCTCGAATTCGCCGGTCGGAAGGCCGAATCCCACGTGGTCAATGTCGTGCGGCCCGGTTCCGGTTACATCGACGACGCGGGACGCGGAAACCGATGTGACGGCGGTTGAAACTCGCCCCAGCACCAGAACGAGCGAGTCGAATACGAATCCCGGGTTAATTCCGCAGCCGACCACGCTAACGCCGTTTCGAAGCGCGCAGTCGTGCAGGGCTCGAGCCTCCGCCGGAAATCTTAGCTTCGGATGGAACATGCCCTCCGATGCGGATATGACGTTCATGCCGGCATTCATCGCCGCGTCTAGCTGCGGCCGAATTGTCGGAACATGGGATTCAGTCATGTGAAACAGGACGTCCGCCGGCCGCTCCAGTCCCGCGATGCATGATTCGAGGCTTGGCTGGATAATTAAATCCGGCAGCGCGGCGCTGGAGAAGGCGTCTCTAAGCGACCTGTTCGCGAGACGCGGGTCGTGGTCAACCGCGCCAGCGATTTCCAGGTCGTCGACGCCGGCGGCGAACGCATCCACGACTTTGCTTCCCAGAGCGCCGAGTCCCCAGAGTATGGCTCTTGCTCGATCTCGATTCTTCATTGGGTTTCTCCATATCTAGAGTTTGAGCGAAAACCATCTGGCTCGCTGCGCCGCAGGCGCATTTGACCATCCGGCTGCGAATCGTCGTTCGAGCTGCGCTTGCACCAGCGTCCAGACAGTTGTCATCGCCAGATAGTAGATTGCCGCAACGGAATAGAGTTCGATCGGGCGGAATGTCTGGTTTATCGCCAATGTGGTAACTCGAAGCAATTCCTCGAACGAAATCACCGACAGCAGCGATGTCGTGCGGAGATTGGAAAGGAATTCATTTCCAAGCGGCGGTATGATAATCCGAAAGGCCTGAGGCAAAATGACGTACATCATAGTCTTGCCTCGGCTCAACCCGAGCGAACGGGCGGCCTCGATTTCGCCTTTGTCTACCGACAGAATGGCGCCTCGAATGATTTCGGCCATGAAACCGGACGCATTCAATCCAAGTCCGATCAGGCCGGCTTCGATAACGTTGAGCCTGATGCCAAGTTGAGGCAGGCCGAAATAGAGCAGGAATAGCTGGACAAGCAGCGGCGAGCCGCGCCAGAACCAGACGTAGAAGTTGGCCAGCCAGCGAATAGCGGGATTCTGGGACAGCTGCATGAGGGCCACCCCGAATCCCACGATAACGCCGATGACCTGGCTGACCACGGCGACCCAAACAGTCACCATTGCCGCATTCGTGAAAAGCGGATCGCCCAAATAGGCGAAAAAAGTTTCGGAGGACCAGTTCATCGCAAGCCTAGCCGCCGAAATTCAAATGGGGAAAGTCGCGATAGCCATTGAACGAGGCTATAGATTTTGAAAAGGGCCACTCCGCCGGTTTCGCGAAGCGGCCCGGAAAACTCGTAGTCGCGCTTGCGAAATCGATTTACGGGTTAAGAGCGAATTCCGAAACGCCGGCCACTCCCCACTTGTTAACGATTTCGTCGTAGGTTCCGTCGGATTTCATCGATTCGAGCGCCGCCTGGACTGCTTCGGCCAGAGCCAGATTGTTCTTCAGCGTGGCAATAGCCAGCGTGTTCGGATAGGCGGCTGCGAACGGCATTACATATCCTGGATTCCGGCTTAGGTAGAAGTGCGCCTGCGGGTCGTTCAGGTAGGCGCCGTCGGCCTGGCCGCTTGCCAGAGCCTGGATCGCATCGGCATTGGTGTCGAATGCCCTTATATCGATCCCTTCATGCCCGGCGGCCTCCATTCTCTCGCTCTCGGCGATAAGGTGCTGGTTGGTCGTGCCCGCCGCCGCCACGGCTACGGTGCGCCCGGATAGCTGGTCGAAACAGGCATTGTAGCTCGCCGCGTCGCCGATCATCGGGCTGCATTCGACGACGAGAGAATCGTCGGTTCGAACCATCAGCCCCTCGCCCCACTGAACATAGGCGACCATGTGCATGATTTCCTTGCGCTTGGGGTTGATAAAGATCGACGTGCAGATTCCGTCGAACCGGCCCGCTTGCAGTCCGGGAACCAGTCCCGGAAATGCCAAATTGGTCCATTCGATCTCAGCGCCGAGACGAACCGCGATTTCGCCGCACATATCGACGTTCAGCCCGTCGTTTTCGCCGTCGGCGTTGATAAACTGGTTGGGCGCAGCCGCGAAATCGGCGCCCAGATGCAGCGTTCCCGACGATTGCGTCGCGCCTTCCGGCAGCATCATGTCCGCGCTCGCGGCCGTCGCGCCGAATATAAGCGCAGCGCTTGCCGACTGCAGAATTCTACGCATAGTAAGTGATAACGTACTCATCAGCGTGCCTCCCCTGTAATTTGCTGACTACCGCACGCCAGTGTAGACATCCGAATATGCAATTGCAACCTTTTGGCGGGTTCGATTGCCCGAGCCGCCCGCGCGGACGCTCTCGCAGAGATCAAATGATGAAACTTGTACCTTTGGAAGACGTGTTTTGGTTCACGCGTACTGCGAAAGCGCCGTCGCCGTGCTCCGTCGAAAGCGGCGCGGCGGCGGAAGTGGCCGTTATCGGCGCCGGCTATCTCGGCCTCTCGACGGCGTTGCATCTGTCCGAGGCGGGCGTCAAAACGGTCGTGATGGAGGCGAATGCGCCCGGGCATGGCGCATCGGGACGAAATTCGGGATTTGTCGTCCCCGCATTCGTTTCAGCTCTCGGGCCAGGCAGGGTTCGGCAGCTCCTAGGCGACGACCGCGCGGAGCAGCTGTGCCGCCTAGCCGCAAATTCCGGCAACGCGGTGTTCAACTTGATACGGGAAAAGCGCATCGAATGCGACGCGGAGCAATCCGGCTGGCTGCAGCCCGCGCACGGCAGCGCAAGCGCCGACCTGCTCAAGCGCCGCCGGGAGGAATGGGCCGATATCGGCAAGAATGTGGATTTGCTGGACAGCGATGAGACAGCGGCGTTGACCGGCGCCGCCGGCTACAGAGGAGCGTTGCTGGACAGGAGCGGCGGCCAGTTGAATCCGCTGGGATTCGCCCGGGGTCTGGCGAAGGCGGCGAAGGACGGGGGCGCCGGCATCCTGACCGAGTCTCCGGTAACCGGCATCGATAGGCTTGGCGGGCGCTGGCGCATTCGCTGGCCCCGCGGACACTTGTATGCCGATCGTGTCCTCGTCGCCACGAATGCGATGGACGGCGCGCTCGTTCCGCGATTTTCCCGAAGCATCCTGCCTCTTGTCGTCTGGCAGATCGCCACGTCGCCTCTGGATAGCGAGAATCGCGCGACTATTCTACCTCGGCGGCAGTGCTCATCGGACACTAGGAGGGACATATTCGCATATCGCTGGACGCCGGATGGCCGTTTGCTGACCGGCGGGCTGGGCGCGGCGGGGTTCGCATCGCCCGAAGCGATCTATCGAAAGCTCTTGCGGCGTCTGCGGTCCATTCTGCCGATAACGGGACCCTGCAAGGTTGAATTCGGCTGGAATGGCGCGATTTCGATTACGCCGGATCTGCTGCCGCGCCTCTACGCGATAGACAAGGGGCTTTATGCGGCGGTCGGCTGCTGCGGTCGGGGCCTGGCTCTGTCTACGGCGCTCGGCGAAAACCTGGCGGCGTTCCTTCGTTCCGGCGACGAAGGGGAATTGTGCGTTCCTCTCAGTCTTCCGGCTCCAATTCCCGGTCGGAGCCTGGCAAGGCATCTACCCGCGCTTTTGCTGCCTTGGTCGCGGCTGCGCGACAGCGTCGAATGCGGCCGCCCGCCGAAAATCAACTGATGCAAGTCGGAAAGAGCCGCCGTTTCGATGGCGGCATTGCAGGTGGCCATGGGCATAGGCAACCGAAATTTTCTCGTCCCGCCGAATCGCCCGTTTCGCGATTTCTACGCTCTGGAGAGCAACCGAAGGCGAAGGCGGAATTCTTCCCGGCGATAGCATTCGTTTTGCGTTCTTTGCGAACTTCGCATTTGGGTTTATGAATTGGTCCGTTCGACTTTAGCCGCGTTCGCCGAATAGAGCCGGCGGCGATATGCATCTTGCGCGCATGTTCCGACCTAGCGCGGCCTAGCCAAGTTCATTCGAATTCAGATTCCCGGCTATTCGGACCTGCAGTAGTGTCAGCGCCAGGCCGGTAGCCGCCTGGGTTGGATCGATAACGGGCAATTCCAGCCTGTCCTGCAGTTTCGCCCGGTAGCGCGCCATGCCGGCGCAGGCGAGAACAATGACATCGGCGCCGCATTCATCGCGCAGGCGCCGTCCCGCGTCGGCGAGGCGCCGAAACGCGTCGTCTTCGCTGCTAAGACCTGCAACGCCTGTTTCGACCGAAAGCTCGCCGACAATTCGCTTTTCCACGCCGAGGCTCCTGTAAAGGCGCATATGCCGGTCGAAAGAACTTTCCAGTATCGAAATCACGCCCGTGCGGCTGCCGATCGCCAGCGAAGCCAGTATTGAGCTTTCTCCAATGCCGATAATCGGCGTTTTGCAGGCAGCTCGCGCTTCCTGCAGCCCGGGGTCCGAAAAGCACGCGATTACGAAAGCGCCGCATTCCTCGCCGCGGCGGCGGACATATCGGCATATTCGCCCGGCGGCGTCCGCGACATCGTCGTCGCTCTCGATGGCCGGCGGGCCGTCATGCAGCGTAACGCAGGCGACATCCGGTCTTCCGGCCGCGCGAAGCGGGTCTAGCGCAGCATCGATATCCCTAGTCACGGATTCCGAACTGTTCGGGTTTATAACGACAATCTTGTTCACGGTCGTGAAACTTCCGCCTTGAAAAAATCCTAAAAGCGAAATTATACGGAAACTAGGGAAAATGAAACATCTACGCCTTGGCCTTCGCTTGGAGCCGCGATTGCGCTTCCGCAACAATGCGCCGGGCGTTTCAACGCTCCCGGGTTCGCGCGGGCAAAGCCGATAGAGATCGACAATTGACAACCATTTTCATAGGGGCTCTGCGATGCAGCGCTTGATCGTAATTCCCGCCAGGTACTCGTCCACCAGATTCCCCGGCAAGCCTCTTCAGCTGCTTGCCGGTTCGGGAGGCGGCCGAAAATCGCTCATTCAAAGAACTTGGGAAGCCGCGTCAATGGTTGAGGGGGTGGATCAGGTTGTCGTGGCGACGGACGATATTCGAATTAGGGATGCAGCGGAAGATTTCGGCGCCGAAGCGATCATGACATCTCCGTCCTGCCGGAACGGTACCGAAAGGTGCGCGGATGCCGCGGAAGTACTCGGCGTGTCGGACGCGCTGGTGATCAATGTTCAGGGCGACGCTCCGCTTACGCCCCCCTGGTTCGTTGAAGACTTGATAAACGCTATGGAAAATGTCTCCGATGCGCATGTCGCGACGCCTGTAATTCGCTGCAACGGCGAAGTCTTCGAGCAATTGAAAGAGATTCGAAGCAACGGCCTGGCTGGCGGAACCACGGTCGTGTTCGACGAAAACAGGCGAGCGCTTTATTTTTCCAAGCAGGTCATCCCCTGGACGAATCGAGCCTATCAGGACCGGGAAGAGACGCCGATTTTCTACCATGTGGGAGTTTACGCGTACACCATAGACGCGCTGAACTGGTATTCGCGAAGGCCCGTCAGCTTCCTGGAGGCCGTGGAGGGCTTGGAGCAATTGCGGTTTCTGGAAAGCAATATCTCGATCGAATGCGTCGAGGTGGACCCGCGAGGACGCGAATTCTGGGAATTGAACAATCCGGGCGACATCGCCGAAATCGAGCGCATTCTTGCAGCTGAAGGCATCGAATAGACGGTCGGGCATCGAGCGGGCGCGCATATTCGGCCCGCGGGCGCTCCGACGGATTCCCCGCTTGGCGGAGGATTGCGGATTAGGATCCCGGAAATGGTCAACAGGCATGCCGGCTGAAAAGCGATTGATGCCATTTCGCAAGCAATTCGTTTGGGCGCGCGAAACCTTCGAGCGGCATTCCGGACCGCATCCGATTCGCTTTCCTGCGCGAAAAAAATCTCCGGAACGATTCAATGGCTCTTGCAACTCGATCGACGATGAATGCGAATGCTCGTCTCGAACGATCCGATTGACTATCCGGTCGCGAGCGGCAATTTTGCCGCCGAACCCGAGGACGGAGGGAAATCGTACCGATGACTGAGCTAGGAATCCGGCCGCGCCGGTCGTTCATCTTCACGCCGGGCCTCAGGCCCGAAATGTTTCCGAAAGCATTGGCGTCGGGAGCCGACATCGTTTGCGTGGAGCTTGAGGACGGAATAGCGCCAAAGGACAAGGCAGTCGCGCGCGCCAATGCCTTGAAACTATTCAGCAGGCCGCAGGCGGACGACGGAGTGGAGCGGATTCTCCGCATCAACTCGCTGCGCGAACGGTTCGGAATTGCCGACATTGAGGCCGTTCTGGATTCAGATACTCCGCCGCCCTCGCTCATGATGCCGAAAGTGCGGACGCCGGACGAGGTTGTGATGCTTGACAATCTTCTGACCGAGCGCGGGCACGAAATTCGCTTGCACGTGATAATAGAGACGAATGAAGGGCTCGAGGCGGCCTACGAAATCGCGAATTGCAGTCCAAGGGTCGACACGCTGTTTTTCGGCGGCGTCGACATGGCCGCGGAATTGCGATGCCGAAACGAATGGGAGCCGCTGCTATACGCGCGGTCGCGCGTCGTGCATGCGGCCGCAAGCGCCGGCCTCGACGCGGTCGACGTTCCGTACTTGGATCTTGCCGACCCTGCCGGCATGAAGGAGGCTGCGATCAAGGCGCGCGAACTGGGATTTTCCGGAAAGGGCGCCGTGCATCCCAAGCAGATCAAGTCGCTCAACGAGGTGTTCACGCCCTCCGCAGAGCAAATTGCGAAAGCTCGCCGAATTATCGCCGAATTCGAGGCGGCGGATACAGGTCTAGTCGTAATCGACGGAAAGCTTATTGAAAAACCTGTCCTGCGCGAGATGCATCGGATAATGGCTATAGCCGACCGAGTCGGTGCCGCGTAGGCCCTGGCCGTAAATCCGCAGCAATCGTCTCTCTCCCGAAATTCTCCCGGGAGGCCGCAGCTGCGCCTAGGCTTCGCGAGTTCCCGCACTCGAAATCGCAGGGCGCGCTCGGCCTCGCGGCGCTTCCGGGAACCGCCCGGCGAAACAGCTAATCGGCAAAGACGGACTTTGCCGGGAGCAGGCCGCCAGGCCGTCTTTCAGCTATGGCCCCGCACCGTCTCATAGCTCGCCGCGCATTGCCGAGAAACGTTTGTCCGATAGCATTCCCGCCTCGATTTCGCCTCGAGGCAGTCCGCGCTACGTCGTCGGTTCCGGAGGAATGCTGCGGTCCACGCCTCTGACAATATTCTTTTCCTGATCGAAGAACGGCAAGTCCACGATCCGGCATCGATGAACTTCTCCGTCCGGCAGGCGCAACGACAGCGCGCGTCCGAGCCAGTCTCCCGGCGCGTTGAATCTTGCGTATCCGATGCCTAGTCCCAGCGTCGGCGATGGCACGCCGGCCGTAATTCGGCCGACCTCGTCGCCGCCGTCGAGAATGACGCTGCCGGCGCGAGGCGTTTCCGTTTCGCAGGTCAGGCCAAGAAGCACAGAGCGCCTGTCGCGGCCTTCCAGCGCGGCGCGCCCTATGAAATCGAATTTGCCCATATCGATAAATTTTTCGAGACCGGCTTCGAACGGAGTCATGCTAACGTCCATATCCGTAATATTGCCGAGGATGCCGCTTTCAATCCGGCGAATTGTCATTGCGCGCGTTGAAGAAAATTCCATGCCGAATGGTCCGCCGGCGGCCATCAGGTGATCCCACAGAGCCAAATGATCGGTACTGGCTCCGTCGCAGTAGATCTCGAATCCCAGTTCGTTCGTAAACCCGGTGCGAGAGATGAAAAGCTCCTGCCCGCCCAGGTCGAAATAGCCGGAGCGGAAGTAGCGAATTGATTCGTCGATTTTTCCATTCGAGGCCGCATTCATTATGTCTATCGAAGCCGGCCCCTGGATTTGAAGAACGCGCGAGCGAGGGTCCGATATCGTCACGTCCATTCCGTCGGAGTGGGCGATGAGCCAGGCTTCGAACGGTCCGTCGGCCTGCACGTACCAGAATCGATTTTCGGCTAGCTTGAATACGATACCGTCCATGAAGACGCCGCCTTGCGGCGTGCAGGCGATCGCGTAGTATCCGCGACCCTCCCGCATATTGTCGACCCTGCGGGCCAGCACCTTGTCGAGGAAAGGGATCGCATCGGGACCGGTAATTTCGATCGGTTTCTCCGGCGTGTCGAATAGCAGCGCCTTTCGACGCAGAAGCCAGTAGTTCTCAATCGGATCCTCGCCGTTATAGACAGCGAAGTACCGACCGGCATAGACGCCGCGAACCATATTCGATGTATTCTGGCGCGGCAGGAACGGCGACTCTTCGAAGCGGCGCGCGCTAACCGGCACCGTGTTTGTAAGATCCGAAGCTTCTTGCAGGTTCAATTTTCGTCATCCTTCTAGAAATGCGGAAATGTTGCCGTCATGCGGCGGCCCGGTCCGGGCGGAATAAATCCGGACCGGCGCCCGACGGGATAGCCCGGCGCTGAATCGTCGATCCAGTCCCGGAGGAGCGGCTTTCGGGACTTCATTTTCGGAATCCAATGCATTCGGGCGGCGGAATTTGCGCCTGAGGCGATTGTCGGCCGCGTCGAATGGAACGCCGCGCGAAATCGCGAATTCTCTCGCGAAAATGCGGATGCGGGAACGAAACTCGGGAGTCTCCGGGCATCGTTGACAATGCATGTCACGCTCCTTCGCATACTGCGCTCCCGAAAATATATTCGAGCGCGCTGCTCCAATGCTTCGACCGCTGCGCGGCGGAGCCTAGCCGAATTCTATAAATTCGCCGTGTCGGAAGCAGGCTGAATCGGAAAGTAATCCTCGAATTCACCTTCTCGCAAGACATCCGCTGTCGCGCAATGCAGCCCGCCGCCGAATGCGTAGGCTTCCCTTAGCTCGACCTCAACGACATTCATTCCCAGCTTGTCCAGCTGCTCTGCCTGGTAGACCTCGGATTTTTCAACGCAAACTGTTTTCGGATCGAGGACCAGTACGTTCATGGAAAGCCAGACCGAAGAATAGCAGAGCGGCGGAGGCTGGTTGTGCGCCGGCGGAGCTGCATCGACGATTTCCCAGTCATTCCTTCTAAAGAGTTCGCGTTGATCGTCGGGGAGGCGCCTGTTTGGGTTGTTCAGAATGAGTCCCGGCCGCAGCGGCGTGAACGTGGCGTCAATATGTATCGGGAAAGGGTCGCCCGGAAAATTTACCGCATGCACCCGGTGATCCGGGAAATGGCGCCTGATCCAGTCAATGCCCTTGAGATTCGTCGTGAATCCATGCTGAACCACCAGGTCGCGGCCCAGGCGCAGAACATCCGCGGCATCGAAAAGAGGCTCCTCCTCGGTCGTGACAAAGTGCTTGTTCGCCGTCCACTCCAGCCGCTGCGCCTCGCTGATTCCATGCGAAAGATAGTCCGGATGGTAGTCCTCGTCCGTTAGGCGAGGCTTCGGGGCGGCTTCGTGCCTGAAGTCCGGATCCTCCTCCCAGTACCTCTGCATTAACGGTCGATAGCAGAGATACTCGAACCAGCGGCACCGGTACGACATGATAGCCTCAAGAATTTCCTTGCCGACGGTTAGCAGAACATCGCGCGGCGGCATGCAGCCGAACTGGGTGGGCGTGCGGAAATCCGGCGTTTGCACCGGCTGCGAAAAATCGATCGGAGTCGGTCTGTCCACTCGAATTCCGCGGCTTTTCAAAACATCCGCAAATTTATCTAGAAGTTGATTTCCTTTATCGATAGTCTCCCTCGGCCGCATCCCGTGCCGGCCTTTCATATCGGAATCGTCCGGTACCTTGGCATTGACCGCCGGCTCGGGCGGCGGGATGTGGCAATCCGTGGCCACGCCGACGATCACGTGCCGAAGCGGGTCCCATTCATTCCAGCTGCAAACGCGCGTTGCTTCCGTTTTCGCCATGATCGCAATTTTCCTGGTTTCGGTAGATCTTCCGGTCTTCATTACGAGCGAGCTGATTGCCAAATTTATAGCGGCGGCGCCGCTTTACAGCGGCGAACGGAAAGCGGCAAGGCTTTGAAAGGGGGTGCGGATCAAATATTTCGCAGACGGCGAAATGACGATTCGATGCCGCGAGTTGAACAACCGAATCCCGATCCTTTTTCAGTTGCGTTCGGCGGCTTGATCACGAAATTTGTTCGGCAACCGGCCTAGTCAATTCCGGACGGCAAGATTTTCAAGAAAATTATGCTGCACCCTGCCCATTATGAGCAACCACATAAAATGAAGCAATTGGCGGTTCCCGCGTTCACGGTATTTGGGGAACCCCGGCACGATTGCGCATTCCGCGCGGCGCGCGCTCCGGTCAACCGTTCACTGCAGCGTCTAGGGCGTCGGCGGCAGTCGGACTACACGGATCGTCACCGCTGGACCGAACTCTTACTTCCCTTGGAACTTCAGACTAAAGCGGGTGCAAAGACGTATTCGCCCGGGGCGGATTCCTAGGCAAATTTATGTTAATTGGTCCCGTTGGGAATTCAGGCTAGCGAAGCTCCGGATCTGGATTTCAGGTAAAAGTCCGTTTTCAGCCTGGTGGCCGGCCCGGTTGGGACATGTCCGCCGGCCGCGCGTCCAGTCCGGATTCGAAATCCTCTCGCGCTATCCGCCGACAGCGAATTCCCTTGCCGTCCTACAAGGACCGGCGGGTTTGGCGCTACGCAAGTCCCAGCTCGACTTGTCGCTTGCCACTCCATGCCTGCGTCATTCGATCGGCGATGATCGCAATAATCGCCATGCCGATGCCCGCGACGAAACCATGGCCGAAGTTGCCGTCGCTTAGTCCGACGTAGACGACTTGTTCTAGTCCCTTCGTTCCGACAAGCGCGGCAATGACAAGCATGGCAATGCCGTACATAATCGTCTGATTTAGGCCCAGCATCATCACCGGAAGCGCCAGGGGCACCTTGACCTGCCACAGCATTTGCCATTTCGTGCTGCCCATCATCCTAGCCGCTTCGATCACATTTTCCGGCAAATTCCGGAGTCCGTGCTCGGAATACCGTACTGCCGGAACGAAGGCGTAGGCGATGATGGCGAGAAGAGCCGTGAATTCTCCGATTTTGTAAATCATGACGAACGGGATTAGGATCACGAACAACGGCATGGTCTGAAGCGTATCGTTGATCGGCCGCATAATCGCCGACACCGTGTCGTTGTGCGCGGCCCAGATGCCGATGCTTGCTCCGATCGCGAACGAAATGATCACTGCTATGCCGCAAAGGTAGATGGATAGCATGGCCTCGTGCCAAATACCCGTGGCGGCCATGAATCCGAACCCCAAAGCCGTTCCGATTCCCAGCCTGTAGCCGCCGATCCTCCAGCCGGCAACGGAGTAAACCAGTACCACGGCGGGCCAGGGCATATTTGTCAGCCCGATGTAGAAGAAAATCGCAAACAGAAGAATGAATATGCCGATCCGCCAATTCCATTTCGCAGTGCAGAAGGCTGCGATAGCGATCATGCCGAAAGCATAGGCCGCAGCATGCGCCGGCGTCATGGCGAAGCCCCAGGTAAACGGGCTAACAGCCATCTGCAGGCCGATCTTGGTCGGCAGCATTACAAAAAATAGGGACAGAGTTTTGATAGTTTCGATTTCAGTACGGAAGTTAACAATCAGATAGGTCAATCCGTCGTTCAATGCGCCCGCCGGGCTAAACTCCATTTCGCGCGGCCATTCCTCGAGGACATTGACGAATTCGGCTAGGGCGAAAAACAGAACAGTGCCGATAATCGCCGCGATCCAATAGCGATGTCGCCGAGCGAAGCTCTTTTCCGTCGGATCGTATTCGCCCGATCTCGCCGCGAAACCGGATGTCACGCGGTCGATAATCATGGCCATGAGAGCAATCACGAGGCCCGCAAGAAGGCTTTCGCCGAATTGAGCCTTGCGGATGGTCGACAGGACTTCCCAGCCGATGTCCGCCGTGCCGCCGATAATCGACGCTATGATGACCATGCTGAGAGAAGCCATTGTCGCCTGGTTCACGCCCAGCAGCAATTGCCGTAGCGACGAGGGAACGCGGACTTGCCAGAACAGCTGCGCGGGCGTGGCCCCGGACATAATGCCCGATTCGATTATTTCGTCCGATACGCCGCGAAGGCCCACGATGGTATTCCGTACCATCGGCGGGAACGAGTATAGAACGCTGGCGATCAATCCGACCACGGTGCCGAAGCCGAATAGCGTAAGAATCAGAAGAAGGTACGCAAACGCCGGCACGGTCTGCAGAATATCTAGCATCGGCATGATTGCGCGTTCCGCGCGCCTGGAAAAGAAACCGAGTACTCCGAATGAAAAGCCGACCAGTATCGCCAGCGGCACTGAAATCGCCAGCAGCGACAGGGAATTCATGCTTTCTTCCCAGTAGCCTATAACGACCATGTAGAGAGTCGAGAGCAAGGCGAATACCGCCAGGCGCCAGCCGGAGGCGGCCTGCGCGATCAAAGTGACCAGAAAAACGGATACGGCCCAGGGCAGGGAATTCAACGCCCACCGAACGCCCTTGATCGGCCAATCCAGCAGCCAGGATATTCCCAAAAAGAACCAGCCCAAGTTGCCGACCAGCCAATCCAGGATAGCGTTTAGCGCATCGTCAAGCGGAATGATCCAGCCTTCAGGATACTTGGATAGCCAGCCCCATTCCTTCTGCGCGACAACGAATATCAGCGTCACGATGATTACGGCAATCCATTGCGCGAACCCGCGGTCGAATTTCGCCAGCATTGTCAGGAATACCTTTTCGCGGCTTCGGGGGCGTCGCTGGAGCCTGAAGCGAGCGCGGCGACGACGCCGCGCGCGGTTGCAATGCCAAGGACGGATCCGTCCTCGCCCTCGACAACTACGCCTTCCTCATGGTCGGCTAGTTGCCGCAGCATGTTTTCGATAAGCGTATCGCCGGGTATTCTTTCCAGGCCGTCCACAGGCCCCTGCGGCTGTTCCGCGATGTCCGCGGCGCGCAGCACGCCTTCCCAGGGAACGTCGCTTGTGAAGTCCCGGACGTAGCCGTCGGCCGGATTCAGGATCAAATCGACGGGTCGGCCGATTTGCACGACCTCGCCATCGCGCATAATCGCCATCCGATCGGCTATTCGCAGGGCCTCGTGGAAGTCGTGAGTGATAAAGACGATCGATTTGTGCAGAACGGACTGGATGCGAAGGAATTCGTTCTGCATCTGCTTGCGGATCAGCGGGTCGAGCGCCGAAAAGGGCTCGTCGAGGAACCACACGTCCGGCTCCACGGCAAGCGACCGCGCGATCCCGACTCGCTGCTGCTGCCCGCCGGACAGCTCTTTGGGAAAATTGGATTCTCGGCCCTGGAGCCCGACCAGCTTGATGACGCGTTCCGCCTGCGAATATCGTTCCGATTCGTCCCTGCCCTGCAGCTTGAGCGGGAACGCGATGTTGTCGATGACGTTTAAATGCGGCAGGAGGCCGAAGTTCTGGAAAACCATGCCCATTTTATGGCGGCGGATTTCGATCAGCTCCTTTTCGGACTTCTTCAATAGATCGTCGCCGTCGAGCAGGATTTCTCCGGCCGTGGGCTCGACAAGGCGCGAGAGGCATCTGACGATCGTTGACTTGCCCGATCCCGACAATCCCATGATTACAAAGGTTTCGCCAACATGGACATCGAAGCTTACATTTGCATTGGCGACGATTTGGCCGCTCTCTCGAATTGCTTCGGCGAGCTTCGCGGGATCTTGAAAGCGGTCCTTTGAATCCTTCAAGAACTGATCCGGGTGCGCGCCGTAAACCTTCCATACGTTTCGACAGGACAGCTTGACCTTTTTGGTATCGCTGGAATTGCGCTTCATTGGTTGCCCCGATTCGCGTGCTAGCCCTTGAAAGCCATTATCATTCCGCCCGATTCGGTTGGCGCCAAGTGAAAGGGGCGGCGATTATCCTGCGCCGCCCCCAACAATGCTAATGTCCGACTCGAACAAAATCACATCGCGGCATCAATCCATGCCTGCCAGGTGCCTTCGTTGTTTTCGACCCACTCGGCTACGACATCGTCCAAGTCGCGGCCCTTGAAATCGATCTCCAGGATCGCGAGGTTTTCGTCCTCGTTCGTGAGGGTGAGCGCCTGCATCAACTTGTGTGCGGCCGGCCACTTGGCCTCGAAGCCGCTCCACGCGACTTTGTGAACCTCGGCCTGCTGAAATCCGCAGGCGGTCTCCCTGCTTTGGGTCTCCTCGACGCATTCGCCTTCCGTCGGGTTCCACGAAACCCAGTTGAAATCATAGTCGGCAAAAATCCAGTGGGGCTGCCAGAACATCATGATAACGGGATCCTGCGTCGCTACGGCTGATTTAAGCTCGGCAACCATGGCGCCCTCGCTGCCGCCCGGAATCGGTTCGAAAGGCATTTCAAGGGCGGCGACTACGTCGCGAGAGCGAGTGCCCCAGTCGGCCGGGTAGGTTATCAGGCGTCCATTCGGGAACGTATCGGAGGACGCGAACGCCATCGCGCAATCGTAAAGCGAATTGTAGTCCGGCAAGCCGGGGCATTTTTCTTCCATGTAGGGCGGGTAGATCCAGCCTTCTTTCGGTTCCAGCCCGAGGTCGCCTAGCAGGACTATGTCGCCTGCCGCAAGTGCGTTCGGGTAAATGTCGCCAATGTTGTTGGTCCATACTTCGGTCTGCAGGTGCAGGTTGCCTTGCATAAGGCCGGCGTGCTGAGTCAATGCGCCGGCGCTTACATATTCGATGTTGTAGCCCATCTTCTCCAAAAGCGAACCTGCCACTTTCGTAGAGAAGTGCTGACCTGTCCAGTCGTTGATGACGATCTTGATTGCATCCGAAGATTCGGGAATCGTGTCTGACCAAGCTGCGCCGTTCGAAATCAAAAGTGCTAGAGAGCAAACAGCGGCGGCCGATGATGTTTTAAGCATCTTCACCCCTTTTTTCTGACGAAGCCGGAAATCCTCGTTGCCGGTCGCCTTTAGTTCTGTCGTTTGGGTAGACTAAAATTCGCGAATGCGAAAGTCAACGCGAGGTTCGAAACCGGGCATGGGTCAGATTTGCTCCTTAGGCCGCTTTTTTCCACGCCGCCCAATAATCTCGGAAGTCGTTAAAAGTGTAGAATTCGAGGGTGCAACGCGACTATTGGTCCATATTGTCCCGCTTGACGCTCTTCTAAGACGTCGCCGAACCTACGCTCAAGAACAAATTCGGTTCACGTCCTTCGAGACTGAATTGCCAGAATATTTTTTTTGCGCATTCGGACGTGATCGGCTGGACTTCGATACGCCTATGGCGCTCGCGAGAATTGAATGCTCGTGCTCATTGGCCCCTCCATTCCGATCCTGCTCACGCCTGCCGAGCAAGGAAATCCCCGGGCCTTTCAACCGGACATTGTGAATTCATGTCACCTTGTAGTCTCGACCGGCTCTGTAGTTTTCGACGAATAGTGATAGCAGCATATATCCCTCCCAGAGTTTTTTGGTTCCCGGCATCGGCTGCCGCCTCGCCGGGGTGAATACCGCGAGGCGGGCCGTGTCGACCGCAAATCTCGCGATCATTGGATCAAGGCCGGGCGGACCTCGCTTTCCCCGGCAGTTCGGCTTGTCGGCAGGTCGCCGCCCAATGGCATTGCTTTAAGCGCCGGACTTTCCGCCGACATTTATTTATTGACTTTAACCGTCTGATTTAAGGGACTTTCGGAAAGCCGCGGAATCTTCGGAAGAGGGCTTAACTCATGGCCGCGAATCGGTCTTGCAGGAATCGAATTGGTCCGTCCGCTGGAAAATCGCCATGGATCCGCGCATCAAGGCCCTTAAATCCACGACCTTCGGAAGATGTCGGACGCGGTGCTCGCCCTGAGCTTGATGGTTGCGGCCAGGCGCAGGAGATCATCTCGGTTGCGGTGAACCGGCTCTTCATTAACGGCTTTGTCGGGGCGGATCACCCAATTGTCCTCCGCCCGGCCCATCGGCTTGAAGACATGGCGGGTCAGCCTGTCGATGCCTTTTATGCAGGGAGAGAACGAGAAGCCGAGTAGGTGCGTGAGGCCGAACACGGCCTCGGCGCAGCCGCGGGTGTCGGTCGAATGGATGTCGCTTTTGACGACATTGTTGCGCATCAGCCCATCAATGACATAGGCGCTTTCGCGGTCGGCGGAGCTGATCATCGGGGAATGCCAGAGAAGGTGCCGCTCGTCGACGATTGTGCAGGCGCCGATGCCCTGACCCTGCCCGAAATACCTGAGCGAGCGGCTGGCCGGCAGGCTATCATGCGCGTGAGAGATCGGGGCTGATCCTTTGGGTCTTCACTTACTTTTGTTCGGATAGGCCCAGTATTGCATCAGCGCTTTGGCTATCGTATATACAACAACCATGGCAATGATCGTTTGGGATGAGCCGAAAAGGCAAAGCAATCTTGCCCGGCACGGATTGGATTTTGCCGATCTGGACGAATGGATTTTCCTGGGCGCAGTGACGGTTCCCGCTAGGAAAACCGTCACATGGCAATAGGACGCCTGAACGATGAGGCCATCGCCGTAGTTTTCGTGCTTCTGGGAACAGAGGGCATCTCGGTGATCTCCATGCGCCCGGCGAGCCGCAAGGAAAGGAGCCTGCTATGACCAACAGGAATCGCAAGCCGATCTCCGACGCCGAAGAGAAGCGGATACAGAGGATGATCGATAGCGACCCGGATGCGCCCGAGGTTGCCGACGAACAGATGGCCGAGGCCAGGCCTTTCGCAAAAGCCTTCCCGGCCCTGGCCGAGAACATGCGGAAAAATGCCGGCGGGCGACCGCGGTCCGCAAACCCGAAGGTGCCGGTGTCGATCCGACTGGATCGGGACGTGGTCGCAAAATTCAAGGCGACAGGCCCGGGCTGGCAAACCCGGATGAACGAGGTTCTGCGACGCGAAGTCCTGACCAGCCGATAAAGGCCTCAAACGCGATCGCGGCATGAGGACCCCATAGGTTGGCTGTTGAAAACTCTTGGAGATGGATGTTCTGGTTCAGACTTGGAACCGGGGCGGGGTCCCGGATTCTGGGAATTTTAGCTTTTTCAGAAGGAAGACCCTCATGCAGGATTATGGTCCACCCCGCCAGATTACACGAGGAGCAGCAATGTCGTCATGCCTGTGTTCGACGGGAATGGCAGAAGCGGCAATGGCGTGGTGGTGGGCTTCGCGGTAGCAGGCATCCGGAAAGAAGCTCGGATGCCCGAATGGATCACTGGGCGTGTCGTGCCTAGACGGAAAAGAGGCCAAAATTCGCCAGTTCATCGAACTCGGCGTCTCCAAGCAAGCCCTCTATCAATTCATCCGAACAAGAGGCATTGCGCCGGGTCCTTTCCGAACATTTCTGCACGAAATGTGTTGGTACCCTTAAATCAGGAGGGCAGGGCAATCATTTCTGACAATCGCGACTAGTGGTTCGCCAGCGTAGAATTGCCGGATTCGATGAGTTTGATGCCGCGGCGCATTTACGATGCGAAAGTCGCGGGGGCGCATTCCTTTTCGATAGGCTTGTCAAGCCTTGTTTTTTGCCGCAGCGGGCCATGCCTATCTGGATCGCGCAATAAAGCCCGTCGCGCAGTAGAAAAGGGTTGCGTCCGGAGAGCGCCGGAATTTTCGAAACGCAATGCCGGCAGGCAAATGGCGGGAGCAAGAAAATGCAAAGTCGCTCTGGGCAAGGAGGAGCGCGATCATCTCGATTCGCCGGTCTACGTCAAGTCGTCGAAGGAGCACGGGAAGCGCGCCCACATTCCGCATTTGGCGGACGAAGGCGAATACGCGGGGAAAAGGTTTTCCGACTTGGAGATCGCGGGCGTCACCGGTTCGCATGCGACCACCGTGGAGCGCGTTCGAAGGCGCTGCGTCATGGAAGGCCTTGAAGCCGCGCTTGAACGCAGGGAGCAGGTCAATAGAAAGAAGCCCGTTCTCGACGGCGTCGTTTTCGGATTCTTTGCGCGTTGACGCGAAATTGGGCGGCACGGACGGTACACCCAAAAGCGGGCAATGCCCTTCCTCCAATTAACGTGAATCTTACTCCACCAAATAGCCCGCACGTTCCCAGGAATGTTGAGTCATCTTAGTTGATAGTCCAATCCATCGGGAGATCTCAACATGATTGAATGGTCGTCATAGTCTTCCAACTCGTCCTCTGAAACTTGAATTGGCCTACCCCAAGAGGCGCTGATCGCATATTCCCAGCCCCCATTTCGAAATATGTAGCTGACCGAGCCAGTGTAACCGGTTAGCCCATGCAGGACGATGAAGCCGCTAGTGGATGTCGCACCCGCGAGCCGCTTCATCTCATTGACAAATTCATTTGCGTTGCGGTGGCTGGGGTTCCAGGGCGTACTAAGGGCGTTCAAAATGGTGAACTCGTCGGCGGCCAAATCTGCAAGGCTCATGTGCTCGCCATCATACCCCACTATTGCACCGTGGAATCGAAAGCCCGCGATCTCCTTTCCAGAATAGCTGAACTCCGGATCGCCGTCAAAGTAACCGAAGGAGTAGGTTAGCCCGTCTTCATCTTCGCAGATCGAGGCAATCTTCCCGTTATCCTCGAGTCGAAAATTCAAGAGCTCGATTTCCTCGTCCGCGCACCAGCTTCCTGTTGCGTTGTAAGATGTCGAGCCGTGTTGCTGTCCGCCGCTGGATGAAGTTGCGAGGAACAAGGCGACAAGAGCAAAAAGGGCATGATGCAACGGGTTTCTCCTTTGCTGCAAGTCTATGCATTAACGGTATGGCTGGTGATTGAAAATTCTCCGATGTTCCCCCTGACCGGAAAGCTAGAAAACTGGAAGTGCCCGGATGGGAAAGTGTCACACCATCTCCGCCCGCCATGTCTTCGATCTCGAATTCATGGACCGCGACAAACCGGATATGCCCGCCGAAGCTATCAAATTATTACGCTTCATTCGCAACGGGACATGCGAAAGTAGCAGGACCATGCGCGTTTGCGGTCGTGGTCTAGCAGGTCGTCCGCACAGAACCAACCGAACTTTAGCGCGAGTGGCGAATTGGCACCTTTTCCGCCGTGCTGATTCGCGCTCTTTAAGAAAGACCCGGCAAAACATGGCACAAGCCCTTTGGTGGATCCGGGCTCCAGAAGATTGGCGATTGCCCGATCGACGTCATACGTTCATCGCGCCTGGCTTATGCGGGCCGCGCTGAGCGGACGCAGCACCGAGGCGGAGGTGCGTGCCATATTGGAGGAAACAGTCTTGACGGAAGGTCAGGTCGGGATGGTTGCTGGCTGCCGTCGGTCGCCACGGCTAATATTTGTTCGTCAGAGGTTGACGTTTCGGAGTTTGGTCCGGTGACCGCTCCGGCGGCGATTTGAACATACGAGGCCGGCCGGACCGGTGTGAATCCTGGGATTTTCCGAAATTTCGGGCGGGGACCCGGCTTGAATGGAACCTCCGTCCTCCTGCCGAGGACTTTCGGACACGTCCCGACGGCCCGCCGCCTTTGCGGCAGGCCCGAAATGCCGGGAACCGGAGGGGATTGGAACTCAGGCGGGTGCGTGTTTCCGGTGGTTGCCGGTCGGGCGCAGGTAGTCGAGCGCCAGCCTGCGAAGCATCGGCGTGACGAAGTCGGCGTGTGCCCGGATCAGGCGGAGGGCGAGCCGCCGCAGACAGGACATGTTCTCGGGCCCGTGGCCGCTCCTG